>PDMW01004513.1_pt1 | contig 18222 bp, 14 predicted proteins | sample 1515511 | NCBI WGS metagenome assembly PDMW01 (sample SAMN07343023, study PRJNA328102) | Marine metagenome, whole genome shotgun sequencing project. | biome: marine; feature: bay; material: water; isolation source: viruses from water sample < 0.22 micron filtered, nuclease treated, low... ... | reverse complement strand
CCTTTGGAGCGACTGGCGCTGCGGCGGCTTTAGTGTCGTCTTTCTTTTTACCTACGGCAGCTTTTTTTATGTAAGCAAGCTGCGAGGTTTTTCTTCCTTCAGCGTTTGGAACTTTAACCACACTTCCGTCTGCGCCCAGAGTGACGGGAATTTCTCCGCTGTCCACCATAGCCATAGCTTCGTCTACAGTTACGCCTGTACCTTCTAGCTGTGATGTCAGGTGTGTTTTCTGGCCTTTACTTAACTTTGCTTTTGGCTTCGCTGGAGCGGCTGCGACTGCGGCTTCGGTTGCCGCTGTGTCTGGGCCTTCTGTCTCGGTAACGACCTTAGTTTCTGTGCCCGTTTCCGCGTTTACGGTCTTGGTCTCTTCAACCTTTTTGACGGTCGGCGCGACTGCGGCCTCACCGCCAGTGGTGACGGGGGTAACAGGGGCTGCTTGGGGCTGCAAACCCGCGACGGCTTGGTCGGCTATTGTCTGTGTCTGGGTCACTGTTGGCTGCGCTGCGTCGAGCGCTTCTTGTGCAGCCACTGCCCTTGCTTTGTCAGCCTCGCCCTCAATGCGGCCAACGCGGGTGCCATACGCTCCCGTGGCAGTGCCGATCACACCGCCTACGCCTGCGCCCAAGACTGCGCCAAGGCCAACAGCACGGTTGAACGCCGCTTGGTCGAAGCCTTCTTGAAGCCCGATGTCCTGTTTGTATGCTTGCTCGGACGCATTGATGATTGCCTCTTGGCCAGCAGAGATCGCGCCCTCGCTCGCGGCGGCAGCACTAGCCCCTTTGAGCGTCGAGCTTATTGGTGCTCCTTTGCCAGCCGCTACGGCAGTACGCATCGCGGCTTGTGATATTCCCTTCGCGGCGAAGCCGCCGATGAGGTTGATTGGATCGAGCAGGACAGACGTCGCAATGTCGCCCGCCGCGCCAAAGCCACGCCCGCCTTCTTGGTAGAAGAACGGTAGGCCATCCCACACTTTGGACAGACGAGCGTTTCTTGCTTTCTCTGCTGTGCTTGTGCCGCCGCCTTCGTAGTAGCGCTGGGCAGCGCCCATCGTGTTGAGCTGCGCCCAGTTCTCGTCTGAGTAAAACTTGTCTAGCAATTCTTCGTCTGTCAAATTGCCGTAGCGGCCACGAAGATCGTTTAAAAATGCTGGGTTCTTTGTGACCGTCTTGCGGTCAAAGTTGTCAGCGTATCCCATCGAAGGACCAGTGTCGGTACTTCCTGTCGATAAGAATGACTTGTAGCTGCTAGGCTTGGGCGCGGTAAAATCCATGTCGGTACTCCAGTTTCCGAATGAACTCAGAATACTGGAGTAGCGTCAGAGGGTCGTCCCTACTGGTAGGGAGCCATTATTTGTTTGATCATTTCGTCAATTAGTATGACGTCTTCGCCGTTGCCTCTGGTGTTAAAGACGTCATAGGTGTCTTCTCCGAGATCAGCCAAACTGCCTTTCAAAAGCTCCTTGAGATCGGCCACAACGTACTCTGCTTCTTGCTTGTTCGTAGGTCTGACAATGTTAAGGTTTTCATCGTTGAAAATTCTCGCCAACATAGTACGTGCTTGCAAGTCGCGCTCTAAATACGAAAATGTTTGAGCCGATCTTGTTAGATCGCTTCGCGCCTGCGCGATACCAGCTTCGTTCTCAGCGTTCTGCTCAATCTGTGACGGGCCACCCTCCGTGCCTGACGTGATAGTTTCGTATAATTTCTTGACGTCTCCCACCCCGCTATTAAACTTTTCACTTATTGTCGGGATGCGTTTTCCAAGCGCGTCATGCGTTCTTCCAAACGCCTCTCTCCAATCGCGACGCTCAAAATCGTCAGCCATGCTTGAGTACGGTGGCGCATATCCGTCCGCTTCAGCCTTGGCTCTCATAGCTTCTATATTGTCCACGCCGCCAAATGTGTCGCTGGCTCTGCGTCTTTCACCCATTTGCTGATAGGCATCAACAAATGCCGCAGCGTCTTGTGATGCAGCCTTGCTAAGATCGACTGAAGCATTCCCAGTAGCACCCCTTCCCTCAAGTACCTTTGACAATTCTTCGAAGCTATTAAGCTGGACAGGAGCGGCTTTCTCTACGACTGGCGCTGCGGCCACAGGCGTGGGATTTTTGCCCATGCCCTTGTACTCATAAGAGCGTGCTTGGATTTCGCCAATCATCTTGTTGATCGTTTCTATTACCGTGCCGTTCTCCAAAGACCCGATCATTGCATCGACGCGGCGTTGGTTCCAATGGCTGTTGCGCTCGTCTGCATTGTTGATCCAAATCTTGGACGTGCCCCGATGAGCTTCTGTCAACGATTTGTAGAAGGGTACAGTTTCTCCTGTGTACTCTCGCAATAGACCTTTAAGAGCGTCAATCGCCTCAAGGTTCCCATCAAGACCGTCTTTGTAAGCTAGTTCCGCTTCGCTGATAACTGCGTCTTGAGCCTCGCCCATGCTCTTTGCCATGCGGTCTTCATACTGACTGAACGTCAGGCTGTCAGGGCCAATAACTTTCGCCCTGGCTAGTTGCTCTGCACGCGCTGCCAGCCCGCCCGTACCACGGACGCCGTTAGTTGTTTTCAAAACATCTGCTATCTCATTTGCCATTTCGAGAGCAGAAAGAGGCGCACCGTCTTTCCCCGTTTTAAGCGTTTTGTTGTTGCCCGATCCTTCCATAAATGTGCCAAGCATTTTCCCTATGACACCAAGTGTGACTGGGTCCATTACAAACTCTTTGCCAAGTATTGCGGCAATGTCTCCTCCAAACGGATTGCCGCCAGTTTTTGCAGCATCCTTTACGCTAGTGCCACCATAGGCGTCTGTACCAACTTTGATGTTTGCATCTATCGCCTTTTGTCTGGCTAACGGCGCTGTGGTTTGAGCTTCTATTCTTGCTGCGGCTGTTGTCTCTTGGTAGTTGCCCACCTTCTCTTGAGCCACGCCTTGCAAGAAACTTTCAATAATTTTATCAAGCTCACCCACAGACGGCATGCCATCCGAGGTTCCCGTGTTACTTCCAGTAAGTTCGTCTCTAAACTCGTCTGTCATTGCACTTTGAGCCAAGGTCAGCAGTCTTCTTTTCTCAAGGTCAAAACCCATAGGCCTTTTCAAGTTGCTTGCAGCTCTAGCGCTTTCTCCCTGTAGCAAACGCATGACGTTCGCCGTTACAGTTGACTTTCGGGTTCCTCGCTCAAGTTCTCTTTTCCTGTCCCTCTCCGCTCCTATTGCATCCAGTGACCTCTGAATAGAGTTCGTGAAGTTGGACATCGTAACATCCATTGTGCCGTCAGGATCAAGAAACGCAGCAGCATAATTAGGGTGCCTTTTAAACCTATCTCTGACGGCGTCGTCTAAATTGCTTGTTTCATCAAGCAAGCCACTACTGAAAAGATTACGAAGGTGATCGCCAGCTTGTTCTCTGAGTTCTTGAACCTTTAATTCTGTCTCTTCTGCCAAATTGCCTTTTGCTTTTTTAAGCACAGCTTCTGCGATGACAGGGTTCAAGCGGTACATCCGCATAATGTCGTCTGTCTCTACGCTCTCTAGGTCAGCGGCAGACAGACCTGTAATATAGGTTTGAACTGCGGGAAGGTTTTTTTCTGTATAGTCGGCCATTACTTGACTGCGCGTCTGTTCGGTGAACAAATCAGATAAGTCGAAACCCATCTCGCCAACTAAGGGATTGTTCTCCGCAAATTCTCTCGCAAGTCTGCCGTAGTTGATCTTCGGCTGGACGCCAGACAAGCGTCCCTCTGGGCCTTCTTTCGGCTTGGTCGGTTTGGCAGAGATGAGGGCATTGCCTATCTCATCTTGTAGCTGCTCTTGTATGTATCTCTCGTTTTTAAACCGAGCCATTTTGGAAGCCTGCGCTTCAGCGGCCAGACGACGGGCTTTCTTTGCTTGGTTGTCAGCGGCCAGCTTGCGAAGGGTTTCCCCGCTTCCTGCACCACCAGCCAGATAGTTGCGACCACCTGATACACTGTCGATGTACTGCTGGAATTGGGCCAGCGTAGCTTCTGGATTGTTCTGCTTAAACTGCTCAAACGCTTCGGCAACCTTGCGGCGCTCTATCCTGTTCTCGTCGCCACGGTTCTGAAAACCTGTGGCCATAGAGGTAAAGTTAATCATCAGTTATCCCCTCGACGGTTAAGCGTTCGGCTTGTTGTGTTATCTACAAAGGAACCATAAAAGAAGCTGTCCTTGTCGCCTAAGAAACCTCCAGCCCCGTCTTTTCCATATGCTTTCTCATTGAACCAGTCGTCGCCACCGTCTAGCCACCAATCGTTTATAGCACGTCCAAACGCTTGTCCTGCATTTGCGCTGTTGGTTGCCGCTGAGTTGTACCGTGTGTTTGCCGCGCTTGCGATATTGTCATAGCCGCTGTTTGATGCGTTGAAGTAACTGTTAGGGTCAAAGCTCATCTGATATGGATTGCTGACCGCGCTGCCTAAATTAAGACCAGTGGCAGTAGCCGCAGACGACGGCACTCTGTAATCGCCAAGGCCAGTGCCTATGTTAATGCTGTCGTATATGGCTGTGCCCATGCCTCGCATGTCACGAGGCCCAGCGCCGCTGCCAATGCTGAACCCGATGTTCGCCGTGCCCGTAGGCATGTAGGCCATCGCTGCGTTCGCGCTGCCAATGTTAGCATCGTATATGCTACTGCCGACTTGGAGCGGAGCTTGAAAGTCGTTTGCGCTGCCGATTGAGCGGTCGTAAGCGGCGGTCGGAACAGAGCTGTAAAACTGTAGGGCGTTATTCGCGCTGGGCGCGGTGGGCAGGCCGATCATGTCTTGGATGCCAGCACGTCCGATGCCCATTTCCTCATCGAGTTGTGCCTGCCGTGACTTCATTACTTGATTGATGTCGTTGCCGTAAACGCCCTGCTTGCCTGAGATATACCCCAGCGCGTCATCGTATGCGCGGCTGCGAGCGTTGGAAAACTCTTGGCTCAGACGAGCGGCAATGTCTCCGCGCTTGGCCGTACCCGTCGTTGACGCGTCCATGCCGCTTCGAATAAGGTCTGCCTCGTTCACTGAGGCCACGGCAGTGGCGGCTCGGTCTACGTCTGACAGGTTCTCGGTTGTGCGCCTGTCGATCTCGCCGCGTATGTCTGCGTCTGTAATTAACTGGACGTCTGGAATGTCTTGCAGACCACGCTGTGTCCCACGCAAGCCAGAGCGAAGGCTGTCCACCGCTTGAGAGATGGCATTGCGCTGGTTCATAATCTCTTGGCGTTCGGCAGCGGCAGTATCCATGCCGCGTTCGAATATGTTAAGGCCGTCCCTGCGCTCGCCTGCTCGTGTAGCTTTTGCTTCTAGGAAGTTTTGGTAGTCACGCTCGCTCTCGAAGCCAGCGGTAGCCTTTGCTTCGGCCAGCATGTCCAGTGCTTGCGCTCGCTCGTCGCCCTTAATGTTCTGGTTGCGAAGCATCTGTTCGATTTCAAACGCACGTTCAGACGCTGCGGTCGATGAGGCGTTCTGGTATTCTTCCATGCGAAACTGCTGTTCCGCTTGCGCTGTGGCTTTGCGTGATAGATACTCTCGGCGTTCTTCGTCTCGCTCACCACGCGCAATGGATTGCGCCTCTTCCATTTCTGCGATGGCGCGAGCACGTTCTTCGCCGCTGATCTGTTGATTGCGTAAGAGCTGGCTTAGATTAAACTCACGCAGGCGTGCAGCGGCTCGGTCTTCTCTGAGCTGTCGCTCAACGCCTTCCATGCGCTCCGAGATAAGCTGGTTCTTATATTCGCCTAGCTCTCCCTCACTAAATCCACGCTCATTCTCACGAATGGCACGGTTGTACCGTTCCATCTCGCGTTGATAAGCGTTCTCTTCCTGCTGCATTTCTAGCTGCTGAAGGCCGAGCTGGTAGTTACGTTCCGCTTGTGCAGCCTGTTGAGCCGCTGCGCTTTTTTGCGCGTTGCTGGCTCTGTTGCCGCCGATAAATGAGTTTAGTACCCCCAGACCGCCCAAAATTGTAGAAAACATTTAAGCGGCCCTCACATTTGTGGAGAAGGCTGAGATTGGATTTCCAAACTCGTCTAGCTCCTCCTCCTCTTCTTCGTTGTAGAGATTATAATAAGCCGCTTCAGTCAGCGGGTCGGTGAGCGCGTAGTCATTAGTAAAGGCAGCACTCTGGTTCTCAAGCGCCTGCCTGTTCTGAACTGCCCCCTCGTCTGCTTCGACCAAGGCCAGACGACGGGCAAGCTCATTGTCTATACCTCTAAGTTCGTCGCTTGCTTGGGTCGCGCCATAAAGGTCTATGTTGTCTCTGAGTGGTTCGATCAGCCCTGCGTATTCGTCGTAGTTCGCTCGGCCATAATCACTGTCACCAAGGCTAGTCAGCATTTGCAGAGCATCCGCTTCGTACTGATCGCGCTGTCCGTACAGGTCGTCTAGGCGGTCATTAACCAAACCCCTGTTAGTTGCGATGTTTTTTGTAAGATCGCCAACCCTACCGCCAGAGAAGTAGGCAAGGTCGTTGCCACGGCCAGTTAGGTCGGCAAGCATGTCCTGCATGACGGCTTCATCATACAGCTCAGTGCTGTCTAAGTCAGCGACAGAGCCAGTAATACCGCTCTCAATGTCGTCAATAGCAGAGCCACGTTTCGCAACGAGGTCATCCAGCAACACCTGACTGTCTAGGTAGTCTTGCACTGCGGTTCCGTCGCTACCAGCGGCACCAAAGTTGTAGTCTAGCAAGCTGTCAAAGCCCGATATGTCTCTCTGGCCAGACGTGATGCGCTCTTGGATCGCGTCGAGTGCCGCCTTTGAGTAGTAATTTCCCGACGCAGCAGAGCGTTCAGCAGCATCAGCAGCGTTGGCAAAGTCTGTTTGCGCGTTCTCAATGCGTGACAGCTCATCTCGACGGTCAATAAGCATCTGATCAACGTTGCCTTCGAGAGAACTCAAGTCTTCGAGGGGGTATCTAAAGGCGTCGTCCGTGCTGAGTTCACTATCAAAGCGAGACGCTCCAAGCTGTGCGGCGTCTATGTCCCTGCGAAGCTGGTTAAGCTCATCAATGTTGGATATGTTAAGACCAGCTATTTCGTTCTCAGCATCGCCGCCAAACGTCGTGTTATATTGGTCGTACAAGCCACCAATTCGGGTGCCTTCTGCTCCAATTCGGTTTAGTTCTGTCTCTCTATCGGCCAAAAGGTTAGACAAAGTGCCCTCCGCGCCCGCTAGGGCGCTACCCTCACCTGTGACGTCAGAGAAGTCGAAAGTTAGAGGGTTGGTGAAGCGTCCAGCCTGCGTTCTTAACGCCGCGATTTGGTTGTTAAGGGAGTTGATTTTATCAATGTCAGCTATGCCAAAGCCAGCGGCACTCTGACCGTAGTTAAATCCCATGTCGTCAATCGAAGTGCGGTAGTTATCTATCTTAGCTTGTTCTGCATCTCTTTCGCGGATTAGCCCGTCAAGCTGGTCTTCCAGCCCCTGCACCTCAGATAAGCTATCACTAAAGTCAAAGCCAAGCTCGCTATCAAAGCGGCCAGCTTGGCGTTGTCTTGCGTCTATCTCTTTTTTGAGGGTGTCGAGCGCTGCTCCAGACGTGATGCCATAGCCGCCAAGACTGTCTTCGCCTAAAAGCGTATCTGCGTAATCAAACAATCCCTGATCATAGTTGCCGATACGGGTGCGCTCATTGTCCACCGCTGTGTTGAAGTCCGAAAGAGTGCCAGTTGCGCTTTGATAGTTGGTGTCAAACGATGTGAATGGGTCATCAATCTGGTCTGAGATAAGAGAGTTAAAGCCGCTGCGCTCTTGTCCAAGATTGTAGAGCAAGCGGTCAATGTTGCTTGTCGAGTTCGCTTGACCGAGGTCATATGTTCCGTCTGAGTTTTGCAAGCGGCTTACGTCGTAGCCAATAGTGCCTAGATCGCCTTGCATACCGCTGGCAAGATCGTTTATGCGGGTTATTTCGTTAGCTCTGTCTGTTTGCAGGCCAGACAGAGTGTTCTGGAGACCAGTAAAATTAGAAGCCAGACCAGAGTAATCACTTGCTTCGGCCAGAGTTGGGAGTTCGCTTGCGCCGAATGTGTAACCGCCAGACGAGAGGGAAGGAGCCGCGAGAGAAAAACTGTTTAGATCGCTTGCCGCGTCTCGGAACATGGTGTTGTAGTTGTCGAAGTAGTTCTCGTTTTCTTCGGTGTCTGGGTCGTCGTATATGTTGGCTATCGTGGCGTTGTTTATCATGCCGCTGTTATCATCGAACATGGTTTGGTATTCGTCAAAATTTTGATTAAAAGCATTTACGCTTTCGTTGTAGGCGTCATACTTGCTTGTTAATCCTGAAAGCGCGGACGATCTTTTTGCTGCTTCCTTCTCTGCGGCTGTCTTTTTGTTCTGTCTAGCAATATTTCTGTTACTTTCCGCGAGTTGGCTGTTCCCATCGCCACCGCCAGAGCTGTCGCTGAAGCTGCCGCCAGAGCTGCCGCCAGAGCTGCCGCCATAGGAGGCATCGCCCGTTGCGATTAAGTCGCCGCCTATGTAATCGTAACCGTCGTTAGGTGTAAATACGTTAGCCACACTCTGAGTAAAGCTATTGCCGTCACCGACATCCTCCTCCCACGACCAGTAAGCGGGTATGCCCTCTTTGGTCATCGTTCCCTGACCGCCTGCTTTCATCAGCATCCGCTCTTCTTCGGGATTGATATAAGCAAGAGCGTGGGGCTGACCCATAATCACCCGCTCTCTCGGAGCTGTGGCTTCGCTTGGATCGTCTTCCAGCCCGTTCGGGAATAGCTGCGCCATTAGCTCGTCAGAAAAACCGTCGTACTGTTTGCCTAATGCCTGCCTGCTAAAACTTCCCATGACGTCTTTCCTTTAAGCGATAATGTTGTAGCTGATTACGACTTCCAGATCGGCAGCGGAACTGTCGTTGGTGACGATAAAGCCAATGTCACGCGCCACAGCCAAGCAGTCGATGTCGAGGTAGTTAGCGGTCGAAAAGGTGTTTGTCGTGCCGCTAGATGTGGCCGAGTAAGTGGATGAGGTTGCGATTGCAGTTGTCCCTGACAACGGCTGTACTGAGCACGTACCGCTGACGGTAGCGGCGTAAAGGCCAGTGATCTGTATCTTTTGGCCAAAGACTTTTTTGATCACGTAGTTGCCATTGTTTGGAGCGCTGACCTTTAGGTACATACAGTCGTTCGACAAGACCGTAGGAAGCTGGACGCTGGGCAGCTTGCCAGTGCTGTCTAGCGTGGCAACACCATTGGCTGCGCCTTTGTCTGTGATTGATATTTTACTGGACAGGTCGAGCGTACCGTATTCGAGGGCTGTGCCGCTCGCGTTGACGCGCACGTACTGGTTGGCGTTAGAGCTGATGAAAGTTGGGAGCGTACTCTCTGAAGAAGTTTGCAGGAACTGTGACCCATCCCAAAACTTGAGGACGTCAATGGCAGAAGATGTGTCGTGCCATAGGTCGCCTGTAGAGGGGTTGGACGGGGTCGATCCAGAGACAGTAATGTTTGCCTTGCCAGAAAGAGAAGCCGCCACGCCCGACACCTTGGCTTGTGGGATTTCATTGTTGTCAATTTCGATCTTGGCAAAGTCAATAAGGCCAGAGCCAGAGTTGACAAAATTGCTTTCTAGCATCAGGCCAGTAACGGCTGTGGTGCTGGTGTTCTCTACAGTGATAATCGTAATCAAGTTTCCGTTAGTTACGATTGAGTTAAAGTTGACTGTGTTGTTGGCTGGGTTGGTCGTGTAGTCAAAAGAGCCACCATCTCGCTGGAGGATGCCGTTCTTGTAAACTTGGAGGACTGTATCTGTGTCGTGAACAAACGGGAATGATGACTGTCCGTTGGTCCCAGCGACCGTGTCTGTTCTGGTATAGCCAGATACAGACGAAGAGCGAACTTTGTAAATATTTACTGTTGTTGTCGCGCTTGCGTATGGGGTTGTATTAAATGTAACCGCACCCGCTCCCGTCGTCCCAGCAGTTGGGCTTGTCGTATAGTCAAAGGATGACCCTGACCTTTTTAATACGCCGTCAACGTAAACAACCAGTTCGTCTGTGCTGTCGTGAGCATAGTCAAATACTGTTTGACCAGAGGTCGCGACAGTATCTGTACGCTGGTGAAAGATTGGTGCACCGATTGTGCCCGTTGTTACTCCGCTTGCGCCACGTATGTCTGCGTTTGACGCAATGGTAATCCAGCCAGACGTGGTGTCTGTATAAGAGCCTACTCTGTACTGAAGGCCAACGCTGCTGTCTTTTTGAAACTCGACTGGGCCGATCCAGTTGCCAGAGGTGTCGAATATTTTGGCCAGCAACTCTGCTACTGTGTTCTCGCCAAGCTCGGCTGCGTTGAGGTAGCGAACTACGCTTTCAAATTCTGTATTGATGTTGCCGCTAGAGCCGTAGTTCTGCGGGTATTGTTGTCTGAGCCTTGCCATTTTTCTAGCCTTTTACTTGGACTGCGAACCCGATGAACCGAAGCAGGCCCGAACCCCCCTCGATCTTGAAAGAGTATTGCGCTGCCTTGTACCGATGCGACCACTTGCGTTCGTACTGCTTGGACAATGGCACGCCAGTGAAGTGGTTGTCGTCCGTGTCGTCGTCTACTTCAAAGACGAGAGAACCTATTTGATTTCCGTCTAGGTCTTGGGCGTCCATCGTAATGTTGCCCTTTCCTGCCGCTTGCAAGATCACTGAATAGGTTTCTTTCGTCTCAGATAGGGAGCCGTGCCAAAGCAGGGGTGTTACTATAGTCGTGTCTGGGTGGATGCCTGCCTCTGTTTCAACGTCATTGATGTTGTAGACGCCGCCGATTGTGCCGTAGACGAGCTGGCCAGCAAGGAAGCTGCCGCACCGCGCTTCAAGAAAGTCGCCTGTGCTAAACTTCGGCTGTGGCTCGCCACCCTCTGGATTGAGGGCCAGAGTTAAACGTCTGCACGCGTGGTCTCCCGCCTGTGGGAAAAATACGTGGTAATGCGCGGTGTCTTGATCGAATACTGCCGATATTTTTTGAGGGTCAGGGACGCTGTCAAAAAGTTCTCTGTAAAGAATATCAATCTTGTCTGACAGTGAGTAGCTATAGACGAGGATGCCGTTTTCTTCTGAGCGTTTGATAGAGTGGATACCGCCTCTGGAGCAGAAGATGAGGTCGGTTCCCGCGTTTGCGATTGTATTGTGGGAAGAACAGCCAATGTTGATGTATGTACTGTCGTCTATCGTCCAAAGGTTTATGTTTGGATCGATTTTATACACCAGTGCGCGGTCAGCCGTGAATATGACGAGGCGGTTTTGCTCAAATGCACCTAGAGCCGTTACCCTGTCGGCAGTGCCGAGTAGGTTGCCGACGTCTATCTTGCCAGCGCGAAGGACGTTCGTGTCGTCTGCGTTCTCGTCGTCGGGAAAGATGTCGTCAAAGTCTACACGACTGAGGTGAACTTCCGTGCTAGAGCCGCTGGTCCCAGCTACAACCAGACGGCGCTGGACGGAGGTGACAAATGCAGGAAGTAGCGTGTTGATAGAGGCAGACGTATTTCTGACAAAGCTCGACCCGTCATACTTATACATGGCGCGGCCAAAAGAGGCTATTTGAACCTTAGTGTTGAAAACCGTCGAGGTGATGACCGCACCTTTAGGGTGAACCTCGTTAAGATAGTGGTTGTCATCTGAGCGAAAGTTGACCGCTGCGCCGTCTTCCTCAGCATAAAAGACGCCGCCTGTCTTGAAGTGGTTTACGTGCGTGACTTTGGTCGTGCCTGCTCTGAAAGTTGCAGACGGGTCTCTAACAATCTGGCCTCTCCAGTCGCAAAAGCCGTTTGTAATTTCTGTAAGGTGCTGCTCCTTGCCAGTGTCTAGGGAAGTTATGTCCCTGCTGGTGTCCAAGCCTTGAAAGTCCTCATACGCAAAGGCTTTGGTCTTAACGCCAGAAGGAGAAAACGTGCTCATAGACTAACTGTTCCATTAACGGTGGACGTTTTCATGCGGTTTACGTTTCTAGGGTTGGAGCCGTTATCCACCACTCGCATGCGTATTTCTGTATTGCCGTTTAATGCCCGCCATAGCTGCTGGTTCAGCGTCCTTTGGTAGTTGGGCATGTAGATTTTAATCTTATCCGAGCTTTGTTGGAGGGAGTAATGAGCCAGAAGGCCAGCAACGACGATCTGATCGTCAATGTCGCGGCTTTCATCTATAGATTTGTAGTAAGTAAGCGGGTCTATACTCGTACTGGTGGTCGTATCATCGCCAGACGTAGTAGAGTACGTCGTGCGCGGCGCGTAAGGGTGCATGCGTATGTCGTCTATGATCATATTTGCGAACTCAATGAACATAAGCAGGACGTCACCGTCTACTGTAGTGGCATTGAAATCCCCAAAGCGGCGCAATGCCTGCATTGACAGGGTGCGAAGGGGCGTTTTCCCGTCTGTAATTTGCGGGTTCGTCTGACTGTCTTCCGTTGTCGTTAAAGCCTGACTGTCAGCAGAGTGGACCGCACCTGTCATCAAGACGCCACTGGTATAGTGGGTGTCTCCTGTGTAGACTGAGCCGTTCGGAAGATAATTCGCCATTGGTTATGCCTTTCGGACGATCCGTGCGTTCACAAAAAAATGGTTAGCCTCGAAGCGTTTGACGTCACGGCTGTCTACTTCATATTCAAGACGACCGTTGTTGAAGTTTCGGATGGACTGTATGCCTGCGACTGGGAACATGACGGGTTCCCTTTCGCGGCTCTCGTACCAAACGGTGGTCGGGGCTGCGGGTTCTTTTTTTGCGGGGGTCTTCTTGGTAGCCATAAGGTTCTCCAAAGTTAAAGGGGCGCTCTCGCGCCCCTCCAATATGGTATATAAGGAGACAGTAGTCGTCCTTAGTTGGTCCGCGTGTTCCAGCCTTTGACATACGCGTGAACTTTGTCTTGCAAGAGTTCCAAGCCACACTCGGTCAGATACTCGTGCTTGACGCTGTCGGCGTCTGCTGCTTGGCGGTTTTCCAAGAGCTGTGTATCGCGACCTTCAAGGCAGCGATAAGACATGTATGGGAAGTCCACGATGACCATCGCGTTCTTCATGTGGTTAAGCTGACGGAACATTGGGTGTAAATGAACCATCAGGTCGCCTGCGAAAGTGGAATATTTCACCAAGTTCACACCATAGGTGCCTTCGACTGCCGTTGGTTGCCAGCGGTCTTTCCCGATCTGCTGAAGCTGGTTAGCAACGGTTTCGCCCACGAAAGCAATCTTTTGATTGGAGCCGTATTTGAAGACAGTGCTGATCAGCAGGCTGTCAAAGCCTTCTTCAGTCATCTTGCCTGCGCCTGTGCCGCCGTAGGAAGCATAGTCAGTCGCAATATCCACCACGTTGGTCAGCGAGTTCACCAGACCGCCAGTGTAGCGGGTTGGTGTCGCGCTTGAACCGTTGGCTTCATGCTTGACGCCGAAGAACATAGCACGCTCGATGTCCGACATGTGCATCTTGAGAGCTTTGGTCATGCTCTCATCCATCTTGTCGCCAGTCCGAAGGAACGTGGAAGACAAAGTGTTCGATACTTGGAACGCAGTACGGAAAATTTGCGTGTAGTTTGACACGACTGTCGCATCGAAACTGATTGCGGTTGGGGATGACCCACCTTCAGCCGCCGCAAACCCTGCAATAAACAGGACTGCACCGTTTCCAATCTGGTGAGATGTACCACCAATGTTTCTAGCCACGGTCAGAGTTGTCGATGTAGTGTCCGCTGTGACGTGCATGACTTCGCCAGTCGTCTGGTTGATAACGATTGAACCGTTTACGGCAAACTTGTTGTCGTCTGCGGAAGTGATCGTAATCGACGTGCCAGTAGTGTTTGCGATTGCGCCGTTCACAATAAGTGTGCGGTCGGGCAGCTCGTCACGGAAGTTTTTGTACTCTGGGTCGTCTGTGGTTTCAGTAGACGACATAGCAAGCATAGCCTGCAATGGAGCGTTTCCGTTTGGTTCGAGAAGCGTAAAAAGCTCTCGATAGTTTTTTGGACGGAAGTCGGTGCTGAACTCACCTGATCCGCGCATACCTTGGATGCCTATGGACATTGTATTTCTCCTTGGCGTTAGAGTGCGTTTAACATTTTGGTGAGCTTACGGTATTGCCATCGCCTTGCTCGAACAGTCGTCTGGCCGTAGCGAGACATGTGACTTGGGGGCTAGGGTATATTTAAAATCTGTAAGGGTCGTCCTTGTTCGAGAACTTTCTTATACTTCGTTCATTGCCAATCTGCTTTAGCAAGTAATCTGCGTCTTTAGACGGCCCTCGAAGGCCCATATCAATATCTTCAACATAAATTGCCAAGTCATCCAACTCTTCATCTGTTAAGTTCTGTAACTGGCCGACTAAGTCTTCATTTTCTTCAAACATTTTAAAAAAGTCGTCGGTGTGTTCGTTAAAATCTTCCAAGGCGTTTTTGAGAGGATCGTACTCCGTTTTTAAGCTGGACCCATATTCTGCGCTACCCCCTTCTGCGGCATCATTTACCCATTCTGGATAGCCGTTTTTATCTATAGGGGTCAAAGGGGCACCTTCAGTCCTACCTTCCCAAATCATATCCAAGTTATCGACAAGCTCGGTCTTTTCCCGTCCTGCTGATATAGCTCCTCTCAACTTTTTTAGCATCGCATTTGTAGCGGGCTTGGCTGCGGCTTTAGTAACTCTTTCTGAAGGAATTATACCGTCAAACTTTTTGCCTGCGCTTGCGGCAATTACAGCAGCCCCCATGCCGAGTACAGCCTTGCGCCTACTTGGATCGGCTGGAGCGTCGGTCTTGGAAGATGCCATCCCACCAGTAAAAATATCTACTACGTTATCAGAAATCTCGTCTAAGTATTTTGTTTTCGGAGCATAACGAAGCGCAGCGTAAGTGCCCGCAGCAGCAGGGCCAGCCATTGCCGTGGTGTCTATAAGGGCAGACATGCCTTTGCTAACCCTTTCGTTAGGGGTCAGATCGTTCCCGTAATAGTCAGTCCCAGAAAATGCTTCACCAGAGTTTTGCATGGCTGAAAGAACAGGCGTAACAAAATCCACCACTTCAACCGCGTTTCCTAAATACCTTAATTCTGGTGGAACGTAATGAGCAACATCTTCAGTAAAAAAATCATAAGCTGGTTCAACAAAAGGCTTGAGGTATTTGTCGTACCTTTCCTGTTTAGCCTCTGGTGTGAAAAGCCTTGAAAACCCTGACATATTTATTTTACCTACTTCCAACTTATACGTTTTGAGCTGGTCTTTTTCTTCATCGCGCTGGTGCATTGGGCTTTAGTTGGGCGGCAAGCAGGATAAGACTTCCGCTTCTCACCCTTTTTACGGCCACATGGTTTGCCAGTTTTGCAATCAATCCAGCCTTTGCCGCCGTTTTGAGAAAACCATTTCTTTAAACCAGACATGTCACGCTTTCTTTTTATTGCCCCAGTTCTTCGCGCCGACTTTGCGGCACCTTACAAGTGCGCCAGACGCGTAAGCAGACGGCCAGACTTTGTAGCGGGATTTGACCTTGTGGTAGCAGGCGTCTTTTTTTGCGGATTTCTTTTTCTTAGGCATTTGTTCTCTCGATTAGGCTTCGTCGCCAGCCGCCTGTATGCAAACAGGATTGGCTATCTGAAGTTTTTTAGCCAAAATAAAGGCAAAGTAATTGCTCATCGCTTCGTCGTAGCACTCCATCTCAGACTGATAAGTCACCAAGTCAGCTCTTGTGTAGACTTGGCAACTTATAGCGTCTGCCGTGGAGCACCCTAAGAAGACGAGCATCCACATCAGCTCATCGCACAGGGGCAGTTAGGATGCGTCATCGGCCCTGTCCTTGTCTTGGTTGCGACCTTGCGTGTCTTGGGAGACTTCACTTCTTTTTCTTTCCGTAGCTAACTTTTTTAGCTGGTTTCATTTTCTTTCCATAGGCCATGCTTCTCTCCTTTGTTTAGCATTTCCATCTACGTCTAGCGGCGCAGATACGTTTCTTGGGTGTCTTGCTGCACGAGATATTGTGCATCTTCATCTGGCCAGCAGAGCGAGAGCAGTAAGATGACTTGCGCTTACCGCCAGAGGGTTGTGGAGCCTTGAGCTTGGAGCCGCACGCCTTGTTGTATTTGGCACGGCCTTTCGCGGTTAGCCCTGCGCCTTGAGAGGCGGGCTTCTTCTCTCCACGTCCAACAGAAAGGGAAACTTTGCATTTCTTTTTTGCCATGTTCTTTCCTAAAAAGCCCGCCCCCGAAAGGGCGGGAGGTGGGGAGGATTACGCGATGCCTTTGTTTGACATTGCCTTAGAGGCGAAGTCATCGAAACGGGAAGCAGACGGTGCCTCGCCTGCGGGGCCAGAGGTAGGGGTCGAACCAAATGAGCCAGTCATTGCCTGACGCTTTTGGGCGATGGCTTTGATGCGTTCCATTTCGGGTGAGTTCATGTTGTTCTTAAAGTCCGTCATCACCTTGAGTGTGAGGTTCGGGTTGATGAAGTCTTCCATCGTAAAGCCGCGCTCTGCTGCAAATGCCATGAAGGGTTCGGCCTGTTCGTCTGGGAGCTGAAGGTGCGCTTGCACGCGGTCTACGTTGTTAGCAATTTGTTTTTGCATTGCCGCGACTTGTGTGCCCTCGGCTTGCTGGACGCCTGTTTTGGCTGCGTCTGCCACGCCTGCCGTTTGGGCCATGACCTGTCTGAGCATCTGCTGGGTCTGTGCAAGCTGCTGTTGCATCGCCGCCATAGACTGACCTTGCTGGCCGCTGCCCGTCATCATTTCACGATAGCCAGGTGGTAGTGTTGCTGCGTTGTCCTGCTCCCACTTCGTAAGCATGGCGTCGCGGTCTTCGACTGGTGCGTCGCCTGACTTCTCGCCTTTAGTGTTTCCCATTGTGGGGTTGGACGCTTGAGCCTTGAGCATGTTGTCGATCTTGTCGGCAATCTGTTTGCTTGTGGCGTTAGGGTTTGCCTTCTGGATTTTGGCGACGAGGCTATTGATTGGCCCGTTTTGCGCGTGCTGATGATTGAGAGATGCGTAGCGCTGGAAGGTCGATTGTATTTGTTTCTCTGTCAGAGGGCGTTTGTTTCCGTCTCCCATGTCTATCTCGTAGACGATGGCTTCGGCTGACATTTTGTCGCCTTCTGTGTCAGGACTTCCCTTTGCAGAGGCTTTATCCTCGGCGCTGTCCTTGGGTTTGGGTGCGGGAGCGGCGGGTTGCGGCTGCTGCGGTTGAACGCCCATTGCGTTTGCGGCCAGATTGTCGATGGTGCTGGCGGCTGCTTCGGGGGTCTGAGGTCTTGCCATAATATCTCCTTGCCCAGCCGTAGCGGGGCGGTTTGTGTGTGGGGATATTATGCTTGAGGTGGTGTAGGGGTGTCGTCCTTGGCGAGAGCAACCTCACCATACAGTTTCGATTTTAATCTGGTGGGTATGTCCACTAGGGCTTTTGCCGCAAATATGCTGCCGCGACGGAAGTTGATTTCGTCTAACGACATGTTCGGGTTCTCTGCGATGGCCATAGCTGCCGAGACGATCTCGTCTTCCATGACCTTTCGCAAGACGGCCCAGCCCTTGGATTTCTCTAAGGCTTCGATTGCGGCCAGTTGGGATTTAGGGGTCACTTTTTGCGGCTACCCTTTTTGGCTTTGCCAGCCATGACTGCGCCGTGACCGTACTTGCCAGACGAGGTTTTGTGAGGGTGAGTTAGTTTTGTGTTACCGCCCATGTCAGTGCTCCTAGTTTGTTATTGCATCTTGTTCAGAATAGTTAAGAGGATAAGTATTGTCGCCCCGCTCGTGGTAATTAATACGGCCTCGATGCGCTTTACCCTCGTGAAGACCTCTTTGAATTGGATGCGTACCTCAGTTTGAATGGCAGTCATTTCTCGCTCCAGTGCGCTCACGCGGGTTTCAATATCTGGCATTAGCTAGGCTCCGTTGGCCATGTTACGTTAGGAAATCCAGCTTGTGCAGGTAAATCCCTAAGTGCTTGTCGATACTCACGCCATGTGTTTGACATAGTTACATCCGATCCAGCCATCCAATCGGTTTCCTTTAATAAATCGTTACGGTGATTGCGAACATTGTTTACAGCGTTGTTTGTTGGCAAGGAGGTAACTACCCAATCAACTTTCCACTGTCCGCTAACTAACGCTGGTGTTCCTTCTTGCGCCGTTTGAGTAAGTGGGTCGTAGGCCGGAGGGTCAGCCACAACTACAGGATACACTCGATACTCTGCTAATGTATTTGCATCCACTTGTCGCGGAAAACTAACGTTTTTATTATCACGACGAAGATCACCGAGCGTGTA
>PDMW01044262.1_pt1 | contig 18571 bp, 20 predicted proteins | sample 1515511 | NCBI WGS metagenome assembly PDMW01 (sample SAMN07343023, study PRJNA328102) | Marine metagenome, whole genome shotgun sequencing project. | biome: marine; feature: bay; material: water; isolation source: viruses from water sample < 0.22 micron filtered, nuclease treated, low... ... | reverse complement strand
ACAAAGTTAAGCAAGCCTTATCGTAGACAAGCAGGTGATCTTGCCTACGAAGTGCAAACTAGAATTGCAATGAAAGCATTTTGCAGAGTAATTCTTGTTGATTGGAAAAATGCTTACAACGACAAAGGTGAGTTAATTCCATTTAATGAAGAAAATGCTTTTGAGTTAATGGAAAGTTTTCCTGACCTTTATGAGTTTATTTCTACCGAAGCAAGCGATTCAAATAACTTTGGCATGCCTACGGAAAAGGACGAGGAAGATGCGGCAAAAAACTCTGTGCCTTCCTCAAGTACCAGTTGGAGTTCGGAGGCTCAAATGCCTCCACCCTCCAGCGACAGTTAAAAAGATTGGGGTTGGAAGACAATAAGGCAATGGCGAGTCCTGAATTAAATGACGGACTCGTTTTTTATGTTGACATATTTTTTAAACTCACAACTGATCGACTTCATGAAATGGGTCCGATTCCAACAATGGCAATTTTAAACTTTGCGAACTATTACGATTTTGATCAGGAAGAAGAAAACGATCTTTTGTTTTTTATGAGAGCAATGGACAACACCTTTCTTGAGCATGTTTCATCCGAAAATAAAAAGAAAATGAAATCATGATCGAAATAACCGGATTAGATCAGTTGGGAAAATTTGGGAAGCAAGCAACTGCTGCATCTCAATCAATAGAGGAAGATTTAAATGGAATTAAGAAAGATGTTGCCGGTTACATTTTTCTTAGAATGATGTCCAAAACAACTGTAGACACATCAAAAGCTATTTCAAACTGGAAAATAAGAACTCCAAATGATCAAAGTTTAGAAAGAGAGGCTTACTTTCCAGGTGAAAAGGGTTCGACTAAACCGCAATCATTCCAACTTGGTGTCCGTCGAGAACTTCCAAATTTAAAAAGTGCAAAGCCACTTGATCCTATCTTTGTTTCTAACAACTTAGATTATGTAGAAGATTATTTAAATATTAAAGATAATCTTATACCAACTGCTGAAAAAGTTGGTGAGTATCGAGCAGAGCAAGAAACTGGGGCAAAGTTAAGATATTTTAAGTGAGAAGATAAATGCCAGATACAGTAGTTTCAATACAAATTAAAGACAGAATCGGCAATAAAATTGCTCCGAAATTGTTGGCAATTGGTGAAAGCGCAAACGCCGCTGCTCCTGCATTGGCAAGATTTAAAAAAGCATGGCAAGGTTTAGATTTTTCAGGTCTTAGTGGTGTTGGTCTTGGCTCCGTTGCCCAGCAAATGAAACGAACTGCCACTGAAGCAAAAAAATTAGATATAGCTATTGAAAGATTAAAGCAATCTCAAATCCAAACTAAAATTGTTACAAACAATTACCAGCAAAGTTTAAACAAACTTCGCATTCAAGAACAAAAAATGGCTAAAGAAGGGATGGCAAAAGCTGCGGCTACAACATCCCAATCAATGGCTTTAAAAAACTTAAATCAAGTTACTAATGTTACTGCTATATCAACAAGCAATTTAACTGCCAAGCAAATCAAATCTCAACTTGCAATAAACAGGCTTGCTATTTCAAACAACGACTTAAAGATGTCGAATGACAAAGTAAAGATTTCAACAATTGATTTGCAGATGAAGCAAAACTCGTTAGCGATAAGTGCAAATGCAGTAGTAAGCTCTACTCAAAACGTAGCTAAATCTCAAAAGCAAGTTACGACTGCAACAAATGCTGCTGCTAGTTCTACTGTTAGTTTAAATAAAAACTTAAACACATTAACAGTTCAAGAAGCAAAGTTAGAAAAAGAAGGTCTTGGTGCAGCAGCAGCACAAAACAGGCTACGCGCAGCAATGGTTGGAATGGCGCAAAGTTCAAATGTGACTGCAACATTTACTTCTAGATTAAGCAAAGAAGAAATTAAAAGGCAGACCTCGCTGGCAAAACTTGCCAAAACACAAACATTGGCAAAAAAGGCCACAGTTGATTTGGCAATTGCACAAGCAAAATTAGCAGGGGCTTACAACAGAAATACAGCAGCAACTCAGAAATTTGATACGGCAACTAAAAAAGCCAATCTTAGCGTAACCAGGCTTGTTGCAAACATCAGGCGAATGAAAGCCGCAGCAGTGGGCAATCGAGGTGCAATCGGCGGCATGGTAAGTAGTTTGAGAAGTTACGTCTCTCTCGGTGCTTTGATTGGTGCTGGTGGTGCATTGAAAGGAATTGATTCATTTAAAAGAATTGAAAACCAGTTAAGGGGGACTACTAGTAGTTCTGCTCAATTAAAACAAGTTACAGAAGAACTGTTTGGAGTTGCTCAAAGAGCCAGAGTTCCTATTGCAGATTTAACAATTGCCTACCGTAGATATGACAATGCTTTGTCCAAAGTTGGCATGGGGCAAAAGGGTAGTCTTCGGATCACTGAAACAATTGGAAAGATGCTATCTCTCAATGGTGCTTCTGCCCAAGAATCAGCATCGGCATTACTTCAATTGAGCCAGGCATTTAACAAAGGTAAATTAGACGGTGACGAGTTCAGGTCAGTCGCAGAATTAATGCCACAGATTCTTGATGCCATTGCAAAAGCAACAGGTAGAGCGAGAAGTGAATTATTTAAAATGTCTAAAGACGGTGAGATCACTGTTGATGTTTTAATAAAAGCATTTGAATCGCTTGAAAAGCCAATTGACAAATTGATGAATAACTCTGTGCGTACAATTGGTCAGTCGTTTACTCAGCTTACAAACAAATTAATTTATCAATTTGGACAGTGGGACAAAAAAACTAAGTTTACTGAAAAACTTGCAAAAACTTTAGACGAAATTGGCAACAACCTTGACTACATATTAAAAGGACTCAGATCACTTGCTGCTGGATTGGCAGCAAGCGGAGCAGCGTCAATGGTGGGAGGATTTTTTGCTTTAGTTATTTCTGGAGTTGGCAATATAGCTTTGATACCTGGAATCATTGGATTAATTACTGCAAGAATCGTTTACCTGGGCGATATAATAAAATTTACTTTTGGAAAAGGTTTTTTTGGTGAAGATTTATCATTATCTTTAACTGAAATAATTAACAATGTGATGTTTAATTTTGAAAGGCTTTTTAAATTTGCAACAGATTTAGCTGACGCATTTTTTGAAGTTCTTATCCCAGAAGAAACAGCACAAGGTTTAGCAAATGTTTTCCTTGAAATACTTTCAATTGTTAAAGATGTGATGACTGTAATTACTGGCATTATTGCTGGAATTGGAAAAGCTATTTCTAATTTAATATCTGGGGTAAACGATGCTAAAACAGACACTGATAATTTTGCAAACGGATTTGAAAGCTCGCTAGGAAAAGCTGCACGCCAAATTTTTAAATTGGTAAAAGAATTGCCAATTTTCCTTTTTGGTCAAATGATGAAATTAGGAAGCGTTATTTCAAGTGCTTTGGCTCCTGTCATAGCAACGATTACTTTTGAAATAAGTTCTCTTGTGGACAGAATTGAATGGACGTTATCAAACCTAAAATCAATTATTTTGTATGGGGCAAAATACGAAGACCCTTACGCTATGCGTGACGTAGGTGAGGCTCCAATGAAAGAAGTCACAACAGCATTGGAATCTTTTAAAAACGCAAGGTGGTCAGAACAACCTACGGGTATTTTTGGGCTTTCGATGATGGGTGGTGGCGGTCCAACTGTTGAATTACCGACTGCCGCAGAAATGGAATCTCAAAAAAACCTTAACGAAGCGTTAAAAATCATGAAAGAGATTAAACGCAATAATCCATTTGCTGGTGATAAAAAAACAGACGAAATGTTTAAGAAAAGAATAAGTGAAAACAAAAAACTTCAATTAAGCGTTAAACAGGCGGAATTACGACATTCCGAAAAATTAGAAAAAGAGCATACCGAAAGAATGGATGCGTGGGAAGCTAAAAGAGAAGCAGAAAGGCAAAGAGTTCAAAAGTTAAGAGATAATGATATACAAAGTCGTGCATCAAAAATACAAGAACTTGCTAAAAGAACAGTGGAATCTATTGATTTGACATTGTCAGAAAAAACACCATCGGCAAATAAATTTTTGGATGATATTTTTTCAGGAATGACTGAATTTAAAAATAAAACTGATGGTTTATTTAAAGGAGTGATTGCCAGCATACAACAAACTGCAATCAAAGGTTTTTCAAATTTAAAATTGCCAGCACAATTTGAAAATCAAATCAAGGGGTTGGGGTTGGTCATAAACTTTTTAACTAAAAGTTTTGAAAATCTTGGACAAACTGCAATTCCAATTTTAGAAAGGTTGTCCGAAAAAATTAACAACCCTTTGCTTAAAGCAGGTCTTAATTTTTTAATTACAACTTTAAAAGATGGGACGGAAGGGCTTAATAATTTATTTGATAACTTACGCAAAGGCACTGACATTAAAGCCCCTGCTTCCAGCTTAGGTACAGGCTTGAATGAAATGACACAACAAGCAAGCGTTTTGCAATCTGTATTTGGAAACTTGTCAAACGCATTTCAAAATTTTGTTCGCACCGGCAAGCTAAGTTTTAAAGAATTAATGCGATCTATTCTTGCAGACCTTCTCAAGTTGTTTATGAATAACCTGTTCAAGCAATTGTTTGGCAGCATGATGGGAGGTGGAGGCGGTTTCCTTGGTGGCTTGTTTGGTGGTGGTGGTGGGTTTTCAGGAGGAGGTGCAGTTCCTTCAGCAAGTACAAGTTTTAGTGATGGATCAGGTTTTGGTTTCGGATTCAAAGGTTACGATAGCTTTGGAACTTATGCCAATGGTGGCTACACGGGTGGTGTAGCAAGGAACTCATTCGCAGGTTTTGTCCACGGACAAGAATACGTTATGCCTGCATCGCAAACAACTAAATACAGATCAACATTAGATGCCATGAGAAATGGCACATTGAAGACGGGATCGACTGCCGGTGGTGGTGTCATGGTCAACGTCAACAACTACACCGATTCAAATGTTTCTGTGGAAAGAAACAAGAACGGTGAACTCGAACTTACGATTCGAGAAATTGCTCGCCAACAAATTGCAGAGCAAACTCCAAAGCTAATTTCTGCAAATCTCCGTAACGCCAACAGTCGCGAATCAAAAGCACTGGGGCAATCGACTTATACGAGAAGGAAGCGTTAGGTGGTAAATGTCAAGGGTTTTGGTGATTGCAGATACGCATGCTCCTTGCATGCTCGATAGTTATCCGTTTTGGTTAAAGACGATTTATGAACAATGGTCTTGCGACCGAGTTGTTCATATCGGTGACTTGGTAGACTGGGCAAGTATCTCTTATCATCCCAAGGCTCCGAGTCTTAAAAACAGTGAGGTAGAGTTTGAGCAGGCTATGGATCAGGTTCAGACGCTTTATAAGCTGTTCCCGCGTGTTGATTGGTTAATTGGCAATCATGACGCTCTGAGCGAACGACAGGCTTTAGATTGTGGGTTACCAACCTTAGTCCTCAAAGATTACGCAAAACTTTGGAACGTCGATAAATGGACGGTACACCCTCGATTCGCTGATTTAATGATTGATGGTATAATTTACCGTCATGGGGACAAAGGTCGCGGAGGAGCGATGCCAGCGTTCTCAAACGCACAGTCAGAGTTTGCCAAAGGTCTTGTTCAAGGTCATTGGCATGCTTCTGCCGGAGTAATGTACGGGGCAAACAAAAACAGGCGATATTTTGGACTCCAAGTAGGTTGTGGCATTAATATTAAAAAAAGTGCTATGGATTATGGGAAAAAATTCAGCAAACGCCCTGTGCTGGGTTGTGGTATTGTAATCGACGGTAAGTTTCCTTTGTTTGAGCCAATGGAATTGTAGAATGTCACTGTCAACATTTAAAATTAATCCTGAGAGTGCTTCTTATGCCGTTGCAGATGGCATGAGCTTTGTCGGGGTTCAGCTTGACGGTGGTCAAAGCAGATTCCGAAAAGACAAGATCGGAAGCGCAAGGGTTGTTGATGTTCGATGGACTTTTGATCGGAACGAATATCTTTACTTCACTTCGTTCTATAACACGACCATCGACGAAGGCTCGCTGTCATTTAAGATTTACCTGATCCTAGACGATCCGATTCCAGTTTTGCATCAGGTTCATTTTATCCAGGATACTAAGAAGTTATCTGGGCAGACTGGTCATTCGTATCAAGTCACTGCTCAACTAGAGGCTATTCCTGTTCCAATTAACGATCCTCTAAATGCAGCAAGAGTTGCTGCATACGAAGCAGACCCAAACACAGACTTGTCGCAAGTCACAGTTTCTTCAGATTCGCCTCCGCAGTCTGTGGGAACAATTTCAGGTCAAAGCAACATTCAGTCTGACGTAGTTAGCTTTGCGACATCAACTTACTTTAGCGATCCTGACTCAGCAGGGATTGCTTATTCGGCAACAAACCTTCCTGCCGGTTTAACGATAAACTCAAGTACAGGTTTGATTAGCGGGACAATCACTCAGACCCCAACTTCGCTTTTTGCAACTGTCATTGCAACCGGACCGACCGGATTTGCAATTCAAGAATTTACATGGTCAGTCCAAGTCAATAACGCACCACCTCCATAATGAGCAGAGATTACGCAAAATTCTTTTTAAACTCAAAGTCATCAATCGTATTGGTTGAGTGCATTGAGATTTCGCATCCTAATTTTTCTCAGACTCACCGAGTTGTCAGAAATATTACTGCCGGAGTCACAGTCACTCACGAAGATTCGATTGCCTACACTTACGTTTATTACCCATTGAAGATAACAAAGAACGGAAGCATTGGCGATCTTGACTACGGTTTGCAGATTGAGTTTGGCGATCTTGGTGGCAACCTGCAATTAGAGTTAGATTTGGTTGCTGCAAACAACGGGTTTGATACTAAGCCTGTTTGCAAGATGCGTGGTTATCGTTCCGATGATTTGTCAAAACCGATTCACGGTCCGCTGACATTGGAAGTCAATGAACTAGCATTCAACAAGGATGGCGCACAGTTTGACGCTGTCGCACCTTATCAAAACCAAAGTTCAACTGGCAGGCTTTACACTCTGAATCAATTTCCAATGCTCAGAGGGTTCTTGTAATGTCAGGTGAAATAGAACTTGATGATTTCCATTTTAAAAAATACGACCGATTGAATTACAATTGCTCGCATTTTGTTCGCGACCTGTGGATGTTTTTGGAGCAGCAAGACATCTGTGATATGGTATCTGCCTGGAACTCAAACAGTCTTTCTGATGCAATGACAAGTCGGAAAGGATTGTGGAAATTAGAAAATCCTGTTGATCCCTGCATAGCTTTGTTTGCGAGAAAAGGTGACCCTCCACATGTCGGAGTTTTCATGCGAGGCATGATATTTCACATGACCGAAACGGGTCCAGAACTGCAAAACCTGTCGTATGTTTTATCAACCTTTGAAAGCGTGAAGTATTACCTATGCAACACAAAGTACAACTCACAGTAATACCTAATGTTTTAGACCGCGAAGAAAATGTTCACATTGAAACTGACAATGTGTTAGATTCTCTCTACGACTATTTTGAAGGGCAGTTCCCTGACAATTCGCGATTGTATCATGGGAGCGTTTCAACAAAAACTGACGTTACACCAATCGCAGGTGACATTGCCCATTCAATGGAGCAACTTCGCGAATTAGAAGGTGACATCTTCTGTGTGGTTTACCCACAGTTCTTCCTGTTCGGTCTGACGGGCGTATTCGGTTCGCTGCTTAAAGTTCTTCTATTAGGACTGCTCAGTTACCTTTTACGTCCAAAACCGCCTGTGGAGAGAAATACGGGCGATCAATCACCTAACAACGGTCTTTCTGAGCGAGTCAACAAGGCAAGACCGAACGAAAGAGTGCCTGACATCTACGGAGAGGTTCGTGCGGTTCCTGATTTAATAGCCAAGCCTTTCTTTAGGTTTGAGGCTAACCAAGAGGTCGAGTATAGCTACATGTGCGTTGGTCGTGGCGAATTTAGGATTCAGGACATTAAGGATGACCAGACTCCAATTGAGGACATTGCTGCGGTTTCGGTCGAAGTCTACGGCCCATACGAATCGCCAAACAAAACTGGCAAGACGATCCAGCAGTCAATCGGACGGGCAATTGATGAACGAGTTTGGAGTGCGGTCAAGTCAAATGCGGTCAACGGGCAAATTTTGCGTGCGCCGGATGCAACTTTAATTGAAGGTAATGAAGACATTGCTTTTAACGGCCCTGACCAAATCGTCACTAACAACCAAGATACAAATTTTGAAAGTTATTTTGCTGTTGGTGACACGATTACAATTGCAAATTCTCAAACTGGTTTAAATACAGGTGAAGGTTCTAAAGACTTGGATGGGACTTACGAAATATTTCAAGTTTTTAATAACAATATTGTTTTAATTAATCCTGGTTTAATAAACAGTGAGTGGAACGGGACTTTTAATACTGATTATTCAGATGCAAACCTAAATTCAGATACCGAAAAATGGGTCGGTCCGTTTACTGTTAAAAGTCCTTGGATTGTGCTTGCAAATTACATTGCCGTAAACGGAATGTATAAAGACGATGGCGAGGAACAGAGTGCTATTACAGTTGAAATTGAAACCGAAATGAAACAGGTCAATTCCGAAGGGCAGGAGATTCTCGGAACTAAGCAAACAACTCGACGATTTATTGAGGGTTCTGACGTATTGCAAAACTCTCGATCCGAGTCTTCTTTCCATACGTTGACTGGCAACACAAGTGTAGAAAACGCCAAAGATAAATTGTGGGAAGTTAGAGCGAGAAGAATTACTCCAACCTTTGACGAAAAAGACACTCGGTTTGTTGACGAAGTTCAATGGCGTGATCTTTACGGACTTGAGTATGTTGACAAGCAAAACTTTGGCGATGTCACCACAATACAAGTGCGAACTCCAGCAACTGCGGGAGCATTAGCGGTAAAGCAAAGAAAACTCAACTGTTTGGCTTGGCGAAAAATACCTTCTCGCATTCCTGGCACAAGCTACAGCTTTACAAATTACAACGAAACAAACAGCGATGCAACTTTAATTATACGTCACATCGCACTCGATCCAACTCTAGGAAACATGCAAGAAAGTGACCTTGATTACGACAGTATGTTTACCGCTTCGAGTATTAACCGAACGTACTTTGGAACTCCGAACTGTGTTTTCTTTGCTCATACATTTGACAACAAAGATTTATCTGCTGAAGAAATGATTGTTGCAGTTGCGAACTCAATGTTTTCTACACCTTACCGTCAAGGTAGCCAGCTAAAACTAAACTTTGAGCAAAAAACCGACATGTCTAAATTGCTTTTTAATCATCGAAACAAGATTCCTGGTTCCGAAGTTAGAAACATAAGGTTTGGGACAAGTGACAATCACGATGGAGTTGAGTTTGATTGGACTGACACCTCTGACGGGGCAACAGAAACTTACCAGATTCCGTATGACGGATCGGCAAGCAATCCAAAGAAGATTGAGATTGTGGGCATTACGAACGAAATACAAGCTCACATGCACGCTTGGCGTGAATGGCAGAAAATTCAATATCAAAATGTTGCTGTTGAGTTTGATTCAACTGCTGAGGCAGCAATACTGACTCTCAATGACAGGATTCTTATTGCCGACAACACTCGCCCAGACACAAACGATGGCAACATTGTTTCTCAAACTTCTCTTACACTTGAATTGTCTCAACCGTTTACTCCAGAATCTGGCGAAGACTATACGATTTTCATTCAGCATTTCGATGGTAGTGTTGAAAGTTTAGACATTGGCGCAGTAAACGATTCGACGCACGTAACTGTCGGATCGCCACCGAGATTACCTTTAGTCCTAGACGCTGACCGATATGCTCGAACAACTTACCAGATCATTAAAAACTCTCGCGTAAGGCCAAGTGCATTTCTTGTAAAAGAGATTGATCCAAAAGATAGCTACGTTGTTTCAATGCAAGCGACCAATTATGACAACAGGTTTTATGATCATGATACAGATTTCTTAACTGGATTCTTTGATGATATTTCTGATGACACATTAATATTTATCGAGAATTGGGAAGACATAGATTGTCCTTCAGGTCAATGGAGACTTTACCAAGACCCAGGTGGCTTCATGTCAACTGTGCCGTTTGAGATTCAAAACAATATTGTCGGCATCGGTCCGGCAGCACAGGGAGTCAAGCATGGCGAGCTTGATGGTACTAATGCGATCTGGGTTGACTTGACTACAAACGCCGCCAACACTTACACGTTAAGTTTGTTTTATTCGCCACGACCTGCTGTAAGTGCCTTAGACAATCGAATAGACATTTATTGGGACAATTCGCTAGTTCACACAATGTCAACTGACGGGACTAACAACACAGAGACTGTATGGGAGACAATAGAATTAGCTCTTGACGCACCAACAGAAGATTGTAGTAACGGTTCATGCCTAACTAGACTCAAATTTCAATCAATCCAAGGTCTTGGTGTAGGTGGTTTGCTTGACGATATTAAGGTCACTCAGATCGGATTGAAACCGACTTACTTGCGATCAAACGGTGACAGGATATTCCAACCTGACGGAGTTAGCATTTATCGTCAACCGGCTTAGTTTTTTTAAGAATGATCCGTTCGTTTAGGCTGACAATTCGAGAACTCCATTTCATTGGGTAATTTCTGTCAATCCCGATGACAAGATACAGTTCCCCGTATTTGACTTTACGAAATTCAATTGCTTCATAACCTTTGGGAACGCCACCGGAAATTTTCATTTTAAAAACCTACGACTAATGTTAATTTGCCATTTCTGGATTAAGTGAAGTTTCAACACTCAGTAGGGTTCGTTACTCATTTCCCATTGAAGATGAAAGTTTATGGTGAACTCGATAATCTACAGTTTGCATTTCAACATTTTTGACTTTCCAATCAGATCGAAGTTTCCCTCGAAAATCGTGAGACTGCCAATTTTTTTGTATTTCTTTGCATGCCTCTGCGATTTGCTCTGGGCTTGGTTCGTAAACTTCTTTGTTGTAGTCGTTACCATCCTCAAGAAAACTAAGTTCATGACCAAATTTCTTCAGTGCGTATGCTGCTGATTTAATTGAACTTCGAGATTTCCCAAGTGCCTTTGCAACTTTATCTATTGATCTAAATTTTTTAAGTGCCGAGATAAGTAGCTCTCGGTCTTTTCTAAGTTTTTTCTGCCGCTTACTTTCCATCAAAATAATCCTAACTGGGTTTCAATTTTTCTTCCGTAACCTAAGTCTTTCAGTATTCCAAAGCATCGTTCGTGATACCACTCGTAATTAATGTCATTTGGGAAATCTCCAAAATTCATCACTGGGCATCCACCATCGCTGTTAGGAACCTTGTTTCCATTCTTCGCGTATTCGATTATTCCGAACTCGCCTTCTTGAATGTACCAACGAACAACTTTGCCGAGATACTTTCCGTTTTTGACCGCGCCACCGTTGACCTTGCGAACGGCAATAAACTTGCGAATATCTTGGCAACTGCGGATTGTCTTTTCAATCGAAGTTCCATCTCTGAGAAACAGCATTACCGCTTCATTGCAAATCGTAAATTCTGGGTTTTTCATCAGACCTTCCCGATCTTTGTTTTTCATTGAAAGATCGCAAACGTAACTACCCTTTGCTTTAAAATCGCCTTTGTTACCAATGGCAATGTAATTATTCACATCGCGAGAGTATATGGATTTGTAGATGGTTTCCTCTGTGGTAAACCCAGTGGCATGCTCCCACTGACGGACTTCATCTTTAAAATCCGACTCTTTCTGTCTTGGGAGCTTTGCAACAATACCGTCAGTGTTCGCTGAAACAACGGAAATGCCTCTATTTTCGATCATCTCGATTAGAAGCAGCAAAGATAGCTGACCAGTCAAAGTAACCTGCAAGAGCAACTGGGGAGCGTACAGGCAAGAGTATTCACTGCCTAGCTTGCCAAACGCCCCATTGATAGTAATTTTCAAGCTATCGGCAGTGCTTTTCGCAATGTTTCCTGGCGTTGCTTTAGCTTTTAGTCGTTTGTCTACAATTGATTGGTAAACATTAAGAAACTCTTTGCCGATATGTTCGGGGTAAAGTTTTTGATTGAGAATAATCTGTGGGTAATACGAAGCGACATCTCGATCAACCAAAACATATTCTTCGTCTGAAACAAAGCATTGTTTCTTCTCGGTAGAATGCAAACCGCCAATGCCCATGTTGTAAATCGAGTTTCCGATCTGGATTTTAGCTTTGCGGATCGCATCAGGCATTTTCGGCCTTCCACCTTCGTCAAGATTAAATTCAGCCTTCTTTACCAATTCGACAATTGATTTAAGCGATTCAGTTTTTGGTTTGATGTATTCAGGGACTTTGTATTTCAGGATCGCAGTTCGGTCTTTTTTAGGTCGAGAAATTCTTTTACCTTTCCGACTTTCTATTTCATTCTTTAGGACCGATTCTGCAATTTGAGCATCAGACTTCGAGCGAAGGTCAAGTTCATAATCCAATCCCATTTGCTCTCGCAGCTTAATCGATTGCTCAAGGCGAGAGTAAAGGTAAGCAGTTACCTCTAAATCATTTTTGCAATAACTTCTAATCTCAATTGCCTGTTCTTCAGTCAAGTCGGAATTAGGGTCCAACGGCAAATCTTGAAGTTTCTGCAATTGCATTCTTCCCGCATAATGCTTTAGCCCAATCATGACACCTGGTGCAACTTCAGAAATGTCAACATGATTGCAAAATCCAACTTTAAATTTCCATTTCCTTTCAGCTTCGGAAATATGATAATCTTCTTGTATTAATTCATCGCTAAGAGTTTTTAATTCATTAGTATACAGTCCGAAACGAGCAGCAAACAACATTGGAATGTCGTAATTTCGACTGTTAAACCCAACGATTAAAAAGTTGTTTAGAATCCAGTCTAAATTTGCAAGGTTGATTTCTGAACCAGGGCTTCTCTCAAAAGAAATTGTTTTACCAGTTTCATAGCACATGAAAGAAGCAAGGAAGAAATTCGGGTAACACTCAATGTCAAACATGAATGTACGCTTTTTCTCAAACAGTTCTTCATGAGTTAAAGTGTTATTTTGTTTTTCCATCAATACTCCTAACATCAAGAAAATGACAGCACCGGCATTCGCGATATTGAATCATTTTATCCCAATCCCATTGCCAAAAATCCCAGTCGTGACTATCAGAACCAGACTCCGAATAACGACAGCGTGTCTTTTGAAAATTTACAAAATGAATCGCAAATGCAATAAGCAAAACGACTAAAACTGAAACAGCAATGTAATACAACATCAATCTCTCCCTTCGGCGTGAACCTTAGAACTTGTAATAGCACAGGCGTGATCCGGTGGAATGCCCATACCGACTAAATGATTATAAAAATTACCTACGTTTTCAGCGTACTCTTTGAGTTCCGCTTCCATTTGGCATTTGTGATGTAGCCATTTTTCGTTTTCCCGCTTTCGTTCTTCTTCTTCGTTCAAAACATATACTCCATTATTTCGGGGTAGCCTTTACTCGGAATTTTAACCTTTATCTTTGATGCTCTACGGCATTGATCAAACATCTCTGCTGCTTTATCAACAGAATCGGGTATGTCGTCCCCGTGATGTTGTCTCCACCACTCATGGGCTTTATGTCGAGCTAATCCTTTATGCTCAAAACAAAGCCACACAGGAAAACCTCGCATTTCTGGAGTAAAGTAAGTGACCTTTAAAGAAGGTATCGATTTCTTGCGATGGATTTGGTGAGTAACATGCTCGACAGGAAACAAGTGCATGTCAGGTTCGTCTCGCTTAATGACGATTTCCTCACTAGCTTTTGATTTAATCTTGACCCGAAAAATAAATTCGTAACCGCAAATATCGCAAAACTTAGCGGTTGTGTGATTGTAACCATCACACTCTGGACAGAGTTTTACGGGAACTTCACCAGTACCCTTTCCTTTCTTCTTTGGAACTCTTGGATCGTTAATCGGTCCAAGCCTGGCAGTATTTCCAGCAAAGTCTAGGATCAAACAATTTTCTTTACCGCCAGCAATCATCGCCTGCTTTCGATTATCCTTTTCTCGCAATTGTTCAAATGACCAATCGGGATGGTAGTAAGGCCGAGTTCCTCTGCCGTACTTTTGAATATGCAAAACAACTGAAGTGGTAGGTCTAAGATCGACGATGCAATCAACTTGCGGGTGATCAAACCCTGTTGTCAAAATTCCGTAACTAACAACTGCCCGATAAGTTCCCGTCTGAAACAAGGCTAACCTTCGATCCCTTTCATCACTGTCCATCTTGCTGTGGACAACAGTCGAAGGCACTCCCATTTTGTTTAGCATCGTGTTGATATGTTCGCAGTTATCTACACCAGCACCAAAAACCATCCAAGATTTGCGATTCCTGGCAACGTCACACGCCTCTGTGAGCGACTCTCTAATGACAGAATCTTTGTCTACAGCAAGTTGCAGGTCTTTTTGATTAAAGTCGTTTGCGAGTTGCCTTACGTCACTAACATCGATGATATTTTGAGTCATCGGTGTAATCAGGTTCGACAGATAATAATCGTCGATGAACGAAACAAATTGCTCCATCGAAGTTTTGTCGTAACAGACATCAGTAAACATCGAATCTTCGCCATCAGTCAGCATTCCCTGTCCCATTCGGAAAAGCGTTGCGGACAAACCGATCACCTTCATGTTGGGATTAATTTGACGCAATCCAGTTATGAGTTTTTGGTACATCGTGTTGTCATTCGGTGCAAGCAAATGGGCTTCGTCAATGAACATTAAATCAACGTGACCAAGTTGTTGATATTTCTTGTAAACAGATGCAACACCTGCATAAACAATTGGGGCGTAGGGTTCCCAGCGACTTAAACCTGACGAACAAACCCCAATGGGAGCAGTAGGCCAGATTCTTTTTAACGCTCTTTCGTTCTGTGAAATTAACTCTTTAACGTGAGTGCAAAGAAGGAACTTGCTGCTAGGAAACTGGCTAAAAGCCTGACTCATGAACATTGGAGGTATGACACTTTTGCCAGTGCCAGTCGGCAAGCCAATTAATGGATTGCCGGTATGCTGGTTAAAATAATCAAACAACGAAACAACTGCTTCGCTTTGATATGGTCGTGGAATAAACATTAAATGCCCTCATGTAATTCGCAACCCAATTTTACCACATCTTGAGGTATTACCTGGTCGGCTAATTTGCATTTCCATTGCCCGTTTTCTACTGGCTTTGAATGCTTACATGAACGGCAATTCACAGCAACTTCATCTTCGTAATGGCAAATGTCTTTAAAATCGCACCATTTGCAAACAAAGTGACTTGCTGACATTGCAATTTTCGGTGGAGGTTCTTCCGCATTAATTATTGCTTCAGCTTTCATCTCCATTGTCTCGGCTAATGCCCAGTCTAATTTCAAAAACTCAATGTAAATTTCGTCTGTGTTTTTATTGACGCAAATGTAGAGAGCGTGCTGAATCCCCTTATCACGACCGTAGACGCACATCTGCGCCCAATGCAAGGGTTTGTCAGCCTTGACACCTTCTTTCTTTAAACGTCGAAATTGAGTTTCACCCGCCGTTTTAAATTCGTAGAGAACCGGATCATCGAATTTAAATATTTCTGGCAGATGCCCGATGGCATCAAGAGAACCACCGAAATGACCGTTGCAAGACAACTCGATCCTGTGCTGGTCCTGCCCCTCCGGTACTGGTAAAAATCTATGACCAGATTTTTCTAGCAGTTTGATAATAGATGGTTCTTCTCGATGCCCTCTATTAAACAATCGAAGGACTTGTCCTTGCGTCCGAGTCTTCGAGCTAAAATCCGATTTCTTTACCCACCGAAATGAATACCAGAGTTTCCTGCTACATGAATCGCCAATGAGACTCGCACCAAGGTGATTTCTATGTCCGTCCTCAAACATTTCAATTGATGCGTCTTCGATTTGAGCGTCGATTGTGTCAACAAGCAAATCAACATCATTTTTATTATTAGGGTCAAATGTCATTTTCTCTCCAAAAAAAAGCTAGGCAGATTTTACCCTGCCTAGCGTTACAGTTTAAAAAATAAAAATTACTGGGGTGGTCTTGCCCATCCAGGCTTCGCAGCACCAGCGTTTTTGTCACCACCAGAATTTGACTCAATTGAGTTCTGGATTCCTGCCATCGTCGATGGTGCAGGTGCAGATGCAACTGGAGCAGGTGCAGGGGCGGGAGCAGGTGCAGCATTGGCAGTGGGAGCCATTGCAGCAGGATTTGCCTTCTGTTGACCTGCTCTGTTGCCTTGGGGATCAAGAATTTTCTTAACCTCCGTGTAGCCCTTGGCTGCCGCTTCCTCACCCTTTTGCAGTCCGACGACAACTCGGAAAGGACGGTTGTAAAGATCGCCACACAGAGGTTGCTGCAAAGGTTGCAGGAAACCACAGCAATGGCAGATTGCCGAAAGATCAGCACGAGCGATGTTCACGGCTTCGGCTGATCTAAGGTGACCGATATTTAACGAATAAAAACCTGTCGTTCCAGCCAAAGCACCATCAGTGATTTTTAAGCTAAAAACTAAACGGTGACCTGCTGAAGCATCAGCAAAAGGTTTCCACTCTGCCGATTCGATGACAACGAGATGCCCTTCCGCACCGGAAACTGGTAAGTTACCGCCACCACCAGACGCTGGTTGGACTTCTAAAGGATTAAAACCTGATAATAAATCATTCATACTAAACTTCCTCTTTCATTCGTGAAAAAATTGAATTTAAGTTGGCGTATTCTAATTCGCCAAACTTTCCATAACGACTCTTTGCTGCAATTTGGGGAGTTCGAGAAGTTCGAAACACCCTGTGCTTTTGTTGACTTTCGTCAGAAGGATCAATGTAGATTTCCATATGGAAAACTTCACCAACTAAATAGTCAAGCATTGACTGAATTTGTTTGCCAGGAAACTGCGGTCCCCAAATCAAACCACCTGTTGTGTGATCCTGTATTTTTTCTTCTTTGCAAAGGAAAACTACATTGAATCCCAGTTCCGACAATGCACGAAATTCATGTATAACTTGCATAGACCAATCTGCCATTTCGCCATAGGCTTGCATCAAGTTTTTAAACGATGCTTTATTTTGACGAAGCCACATCATTCCCATTTCGGTCAAATCATCCAAGATTATGGTCTTGAATCCCTGACCTTCAGCGTAGCCAAAATTACCCTTTGCTTGATGCAAACAATCTTCAATATCTTTCGCTTTGTCAATGGAAACGAAAGGAACGTCAAACTGACGAAGACTGCTTAAACCTTTATCTAGGTCAATAACAATTGGCCTGTCGCAATTTTCGGGATTAGCAAGATAGCTTTTACCAACTCCCGCCGCGCCGTAAACTAGAACCACAGGGCTAACTCTTGAATTTTTAGTCGTTTGAATTTGCATTGGATTCCTTGTAATCATCACGCCACACTTTTAATTCCACTGGTGCATCAATACCAATTTTGACTTGGTTGCCTTTTATGCTAACAACCGTCAATTTGATAAAATCGCCAATCGTAATAGTTTCATCAACCTTCCGAGAAATTACCAACATCGGTTTCTCCTAAAAAGAATGCCCGACCGAAGTCGGGCGTAAAAGAAAAAGATCAAAAATTATTTGATCTTGAGTTGAGGACTACCAGCTTTGATAGTCATGACAGTTTCGACCTGCTTTAATAGCTTCATGGTTTTGCTAGATTTGACACCAGCACCGCTTTCGGCTTCGGCAATTTTTAAGAGTTGCTTGTACTCTTTAGTGTTGAGCTTGGCTGACCAAGAAAAAAGTCGTAAGCGATCTTCAGGCGAAAGAGATTCGGCAAGTTCTTGAGTCTCGCCGTTTTTATTTTCCAAAGCGTAACGCTGACTTTTCGAAATTGACAGAACGCCAATCTCGGTGTCAACATTCTGAGTACCCTCGATTATGCTTTCGTCAGCAAATCGCTCCAAGACTTTCTTTCGAAGTTTTGCTTCCTCTGCCTTCCAAGAATTCATCGCCTGCTGTGCTTCACGCCACTGGGATACAAGTTCGTTTTTAGTCATCAGTTTTTCCAATCATTTGGGGTTAAGAAACTTGTGAGATAGAAAAGGTATCGGCAAAGCAAAGCCCCGTCAACACTATTTTATTAAAAAAATTACTGACTTGACATAAAAATATGTATCGCCTATGTTTCTGGCTCTACTTTTTACTAATTTTTAGGAGTTTTTAATGACAGAAAAAAATAAAGATGTTGGTCAATCTTTTGTCGAATGCGTGAGAGAGTTGGTGATAAATCGACCTCGACCGTTCACATTCGAGATCATTGTTGACCAAATTGAACCTGAAGTTTCAATTCAATGGCTTAGTAATTTTTGCAATGGAAAAGTAAAAAATCCAAATGCCGATATAGCAGTCGCGCTCTATAACCTGCTTGCCGACGAACCATTAAAATTTTAATTGAGGCAAATTGAATGCTTGAAAATGTACCTTCAGAAATGCGTGAATATGCCCAGTTTGTTTGTTATCGGATTGAGGGACTAGTTAAAAAGAAAACCAAAATACCGTATTGCCCACAGACCGGTCGACCTGCCAGCGTTAAGAATCCTGGTCAGTGGACGACTTATGATGCTG
>PDMW01052754.1_pt1 | contig 18640 bp, 18 predicted proteins | sample 1515511 | NCBI WGS metagenome assembly PDMW01 (sample SAMN07343023, study PRJNA328102) | Marine metagenome, whole genome shotgun sequencing project. | biome: marine; feature: bay; material: water; isolation source: viruses from water sample < 0.22 micron filtered, nuclease treated, low... ... | reverse complement strand
TATACATTTACAGAACATGACTTGGGCAAAGACATACACGATATCAGTGCAACAAAAATACGTGCAGAGATGAGGGCTAAAGGTGAGCTTGAATAAAATAACATGGGGCTGGACTGGTATGAGTCATGACGCTAGTTTGGCTGTGTTCAGTGAAACAGGACTAGAGTTTGCAGCACACAGTGAACGCTACAGTGGCATTAAAAACGACAAGCACTTGGACAGTCTCTTGATTGAGGAAGCTGTAGACTTGTACGGCAAACCTGACAGGATATATTTCTACGAAAAGCCTTGGCTCAAAAAAACAAGACAATTCAAAGCCAAACAATATGAACTATTGCGCAAAGAATCACCCACCAAATACATACGCAAATGGATTAACAATGCACCCAGATGCATCACAACCAATCATCATCTAAGTCATGCGGCATATGGTTATTACACAGGCCCATGGCACGATGCATTGATATTGGTAATTGACAGTATAGGCGAATGGGACACCACAAGCATGTGGACAGGCAACAACGGCAAATTAAAAAAGATCTGGAGCCAATCATATCCTCACAGCATAGGCATGTGGTACAGTGCCATGACACAACGTATTGGACTAAAGCCACAAGAACACGAATACATACTCATGGGCATGGCAGCTGTGGGTGATTCTGACAGATTTTACAATGATATCAAACGTGATTTCTTAGAACACACGCCCACAACTTATTTTCCATTTACTGCATTTAAGCGCGACTGTCACAGAGGATGTAAGGACTGGAGACCTGAACTAAACACACCACAAGACTATGCAGATATTGCTGCAGCAACTCAGCGTATATACGAAGAAATATTTGTAGAACTGTGTCGCAGTGCTTACTTTAAAACAGATGGTAAGTACGATAACATAATACTTGTAGGAGGATGTGCGCTCAATTGTGTAGCCAATCCACTAGCAGGTTTATTTTTTAAAAATGTACATGTGCCTGCTAATCCAGGTGATGCTGGCAGTGCAATAGGATGTGTATTAGCACATCGAAAACAATTCGTGTATATGGACCACGCATATCTTGGTCACAATATCGAAGGAGAATATCCAGTTGATGAAATTCTTAGACAACTACATACTAGAAAAATTACAGCCGTGGCAGCTGGTAGGGCTGAGTTTGGCCCTAGGGCTCTTGGCAACCGTAGTATTCTTGCTGATCCCCGTGGAACTGATGTTAAGGACCTTGTGAACAGTATCAAACGCAGAGAAGCGTTCAGACCGTTTGCACCAGTAATACTACAAGAACATGCTGACAAATACTTTGAAGGCAGAACAGGAGACTTTATGCAGTATGTTGCTGAATGTAAACAGCCAGATGCATTTCCTGCTGTTGTACACTATGACAACACATCGAGGGTACAAACAGTACCCGCTGGCAGTACACACGGAATACGCAAACTATTAGAACGTTGGTATGCGGACACAGGATGTCCTATGCTGTTGAACACGAGTCTCAACATCAAGAACAAACCACTTGTAAATACAAGAGCTGATGCATTAGAATTCAGCAAACAAACAGGAGTACAAGTGTGTTTACCCGAATAATTGAATTCTTGACTTATCCGTGGACTTGTTATAAAATAAAGAGAGATCGTCAAAAGCGTTTAGAAGAAATGCGCAAGAAAGATCCATTTATATACGAATGAGAATTAAATGTTAGATGTTATACAGATCAGTTACTATGAAGAAACTGCTGATGAGAACTTTGAAATACTACAGATGTTTGCACCCCATGCTAAAAGAGTACAGGGTGTAAAGGGTATTCTAGCGGCACATCAAGCCGCAGCTGAGATCAGCGAAACAGGAAACTTTTATGTAGTTGATGCAGATGCAGTAATAGAAGAAGAGTTTAACTTTAAGTTTAGACCTAACAACACAAAACTAGAATATGGACATGTAGCACAAACAGAATGTGTGTACACATGGCGTAGTAGCAATCCTATTAATGATCTTATATATGGCTACGGCGGCGTAAAATTGTTTCCACGCAAAGCAACTCTAGCAGCCAAACACTGGGACGTTGACATGACCACCAGTTTGGGCTGTACGTTTGTGCCAAAGATGCAGGTAAGCAATATTACTGCATTTAACACAGATCCTTTCAACACATGGAAAAGTGCGTTCAGAGAGTGTACCAAGTTGTCCAGTAGTGCAATTAGTAATGGTGATAACAGAGACAACGAATACAGACTGGACATATGGTGTACCAGAGGCAGTAACAAGCCTTACGGAGATTTTTGTTTAATGGGAGCAAAACAAGGCAGAGACTTTGGCGAACACTACAAAAACAATGAACGAATACTTAAAAAAATAAATGACTTTGATTGGCTCAAACAAACATTCAATGATACACTAGAAGATCATGATTATAGTTTACCAGAGTATGGAGTTACTATAACCTAAATGCAATTAAAAGAACTGCTGGATAGATATGAAATACTGTTTCCAGACAACAATTGTATCAGCGACTTGCGCAGAGCAGTTGTTGATCAAGATGTAAGCAGTGTATTTAGATTGTGCCGCAATGACGAATTGCGCAAAGCAGTTGTGAACGAAAACATACACAGTATATTTAGATTGTTGCCTGAACAGTTTGATGATCTCAGACGTGTGGTATTAGAAAAAAATATTCACAGTATTTTTAGATTAACAGAAGATATGAAAGTAGTTGGTACAGTAGAAGATTTCCGCAATTTGCGCAAAGCCACCGTCAATCACGATATCAAAGCTCTTTTTAGATTACTACCTCAAGAAGAATATGAGGATCTACGCAAAGCAGTTATTGATAAAAACATCTGGAGTTTGTTTAAATTATTAGACAACAGTGATCAAATTAAAAAAATTGTACTGCACCAAAATATGTATGCAACATTCGAATACCTTACCACAGTAACAGACAGTGCATTCAATCAGCCTTTGAAAAAATTAATTACAGAACAGATGGATTGGGATACAGACTGTTTTAGCAGAGGTCAACTACAAAGTAAAATGTGGCTAGTTGAAGAATTAGAAAAAACAAAAGTAGATTTAGGCACAGTATTCTTGTGTGCAGGATGGTATGCTACACTTGCTACAATGTTGTTTGAAAGCAAGTGCAATATTGATAAAATACGCAGCTTTGACATGGATCCTAGTTGTGCGGCTATTGCAGAAATATTCAATAAAAAATATCTAATGCAGGACTGGAAATACAAAGCAGTTACACAAGATATTTTAGACATAGATTATATAGAACACAGCTACAATACATTGCGCAGTGATGGCACCGAATGTCCGTTGGTTGATTGGCCAGACACTGTAATTAACACCAGTTGCGAACATTTTGATCATCACGAGTTAAGCATATGGTGGCGCAGTATACCTAAAGGCAAGCTGGTTGTGGTACAAAGCAACGACTACAAAGCTATTAAAGAGCATCTTGGTTGCGTCAGCAATAGTACACAATTCGCAGAATTAACTCCTATGCGTGAACTATTATATGCAGGTCAAATGAAATTTGACAATTACACAAGGTATATGAGAATTGGATATAAATGATCTTACACTAAGGCAGTTGCAAACAGAAAGTGCTAGAGCAATCAGTACGATGGCAGCTACCAATGACAACATATATCAATTCAACAAACAAGCACACCACAACAGTCACAATTGGTATCGTGTAGTAATTGAATGGTATGTGAACAAATACGGCGGCTTGCCTAGTGAAACAGGCCCGGGTGTGCAAGTTGAGTTAATATTAAATGACTGAGTTGGTTCCTGTTATTCATGTGCTAGGATGCAGTTGGAGTCGCAATGGCTGTAACAACAGCACATACACGTTTGTGGACAATCAAACCTTGAGTTGGCCAGAAATGTTGCAAGCGGATTTAGGAAAACAGTATAGAATACGCAACTGGTCAATGAATGGCAATAGCAACAATATGATACTAGCACAGTGTGAAAGAGTACTCAGAGATTTTCGTGATGAAAAACAAATTATGATAATACAGTTTACTAGATCGTTGAGACAAACATTTGCTAGAGATTTTGAAACCATAAGCAATCATACCCATCCTGATAAACTCAGACGCAGTCATCATAGCCAAATACAAGATTTAGATTACAAAGAAATACCTTATCCAAACTCACACGATTTTAATTTTAACGATAACGGTTTTTGCCTAGCACATCCAGGAATGCTAAACAAAAAAGGCAAATTTAAAAAAACATATCAAGATAATTTATTACATCTAGTAGACATCAGCAAAATAAATGAAACACTACACACAGAAGCTATACAAAGACACTGTAAGTTATTGTGTGAAAGAGCTGGAGTACCTCATGTGATATATAGTCATGTAGATGCACCAGAGGCTGACAACAGTCATTTGGACTTTATAGCGCACAGAGATTGGAAACAAATGGAAGACTATTGTGTTGACACAGGTCTTCATTTAGATGCTCCGGGCAATAAAATACTATTAGATAGATATATTAAACCATGTATGTTTACAAAGATATAAAACAAGTTCATTTAGAAGTTACACAACGCTGTCAAGCGGCGTGTCCTATGTGTGATCGCAACGAGAACGGCGGCGTGGACAATCGTTGGATAGACAACAGTGAACTAAGTTTAGATGAATGTAAACGTATCTTTACAACAGATTTTATAAAACAATTAGACACAATGTACATGTGTGGTAACTTGGGCGATCCTATTGTTGCACGAGACACATTGGAAATATTCCGTTACTTTAGAGAGCATAACCCTAATATGTGGTTAAGTATGAACACAAACGCAGGAGCAAAAGATGCGAATTGGTGGATTGAATTGGCAGGAATTATTGGTCGTCATGGCTGTGTTATTTTTAGCGTTGATGGCCTTAGTGACACTAATCATCTTTATAGACAGAATGTGGTGTGGGACAACGTGGAACGAAACATGCGGGCTTTTATTAGTGCCGGAGGTAGAGCCCGTTGGGATTATATTATTTTTGGACACAATGAACACCAAGTAGAACAAGCACAAAAGCTGGCAGATGATTGGGGTGTTGAACGTTTTCAAAAGAAAAAAAGCGCACGTTTCTTTACAGCAACCAGCAAAGCCAAAGATAAACACCAAGCACAGAATCGCAAAGGCGAGCAAACACAATTGATAGCAAAACCCATGCTTGAACAACATCAGAATCTTGCACTACTAAAACAAAAAGAAATAGAAAAAACATACGGAAGTATGATAGACTACTACGACAGTTGCAGTATCAATTGCAAAGCTATTAGTAAAAAAGAAATCTTTATTACAGCAGAAGGCTTGTTAATGCCATGTTGTTGGACTGCTGGACGCATGTACAAGTGGTGGCACAAAGATTATCGTGTAGAACAGATATGGGAACACATTGAACGTGCAGGTGGTAAATTAGCCATTGATGCTAGATTGCACGGATTAGAAAGTGTGTTTGACAGCGGTATATTAGAAAGCATAACTGAGAGTTGGCAAAAAGACAGTGTTGCCAATGGTAAACTTGGTGTGTGTGCTATGAAGTGTGGTAGTGAGTTTGATCCGTTTGCTGCTCAATTTGAGTAGCAAGTTCATACAATGGCTGTAACAGTGGAACACTAGTACACAAATCAGTGCCGCGAGCAATGTCCAATGCCGCTATTCCTCGACGCCATGCAAGTAAATTTTTATAATCTACACTGTATTCTTCCAAGTCTTGATTTAACCAATTGATCCAACGCTGTATATTCTCTCGCCAACTGTATGGATGATTCTTAGATTTTTGCAAACGTTTGAGTGCTTGTAACCCTTGTTGCTGTAGCTCAGGTACATAGTTTATCATACAAGGTTGAGTTGTTGTGTTTGTCCATATAGTTAAACTACCGTCTGGAGCATTAAAAGGCGGCTCATATTGCGTACCTGGACAATTGTCAATGTACCAAGCACCTAGTTCATCGATGTTGGGTGCGTTAAACATATTCCAACAAGTTTGTATTGTAAGTTCTACACCTGATTCTCTTACTTTACGATATGTTTCTAACCATTTTCTATCTTTGTATCCGTAACGAGTATATTCCCCCACTGCGCCAAACCCATCATTGCTCATAGTAACTTTGCAGTTTTCTCCCCAATGTACAAGATACTCGTCAATGATGTCAACACCTTTATAACTTTTTGTAATACTACCGTTTGTATGACTCCACACTTGTATAGTTTTGTGCAATCCACGCTTGAGCAGTTCTTCTAATAGTTCATATGTTTCTTGTTGCATCCACGGCTCGCCACCATTTAGGTGTATGCTGCGAATAGTGTCTGCATGTTTAATCACATAATCCACTTTGTGTTTGCCCATGTTATCCCAATTGGTCATGTGAGGATAATATTCATCTGCTGATTTATCATTTAGAATAGCAAATTCTTTTCTATATTTGTTGTTAATTGTACTGCTGAGATCAGGGCCGCAACCCAAACAAGCAAAGTTACATTTTGATGTCCACAACAAGTCTAGCCATTCAGGCTTTTGTATGTGAAGTGTTCCGTCTGCATCTGTATTAGCAACAAGTTCACGCAAGTTATCCATATCACTCATAGCATTGCCGTGTACTCTATTTAAACTTGGTTCCCCATTTACTTCTTGTATCCAGCAGGCTTCACACTGTGAATGTCTTTCGCCACGCAAAAAAGCTGCTCTAACGTCTTTGGCATGATCACTGTTGTACATTTCTTCATAGGTTTGTTTATTACTCCAGCCAATTGGCTCTCGAGTTTTACAGCAAGTACTGACTAACCCTTGTGGTCCTTCGTGAAAACTGTTCCAAGGACTTGCACAAAAATTTGGGAGATTGAATTCTTGGATAACATCATTATGACGTTCATGCTTGTTTTTCATACCAGTATTTATCATAAATAATGTATGTACTTAATTGATATAGATACAATTGAACGAATTGAATTAGAAATAAGCAGCGATTGTAATGCCGCATGTCCAGGATGTGCTAGAACACAAAACTTAGATATACTAAAACCACAAAATCTAACACTAGAACAAATTAAAACTTGGTTTCCTGACCGCAGACATATTGCAGGTAAACGTTTTAAGTTTTGCGGAGTATTGGGAGATCCAATTGTCAATCCTGAATGTTTAGAAATTACACAACATTTAGTTGAACATGGAGCGTATATACAGTACAGTACCAACGGCGGACGCAACAGTGCAGACTGGTGGGCACAACTAGCACAGCTTGGAGTTGATGTACACTTCTGTGTTGATGGTACAGAAACAAATCACATATATCGTGTAAACACCAATTATAAAATTATTAAACGTAATATGCAAGCATATGCTGACGCAGGTGGTCAAGCAACTTGGATATACATTGTGTTTGATCATAATGAACACGAACTAGAACAAGCTCGTGCATTAGCGGAGAGTATGAATTTTAAGTTTGCCACTCGTACTGGAATGCGTAATAGTTATCACGACTGGGTTGCACAAATTGGCAAAAAGAATGCTAAAGTAGAAAAGACTATAACAACTACTGGCGCAAAAGAACACAGTAAAGTAAAAGTAGTAAAACAATTAGATAAGTTTATACAACAAGAAAACAAAAGTCAAGAAGAAATTGAATCAATTGTGGACAGTATAAGTTGTAAATTTTATCATGATAAAGAAATATTTGTAGCTGCTAACAGTACACTATGGCCCTGTTGTTTTTTATGGGACAGTAGTTTTAAAAATAAAGAAGGTATCAATGACAAGTACAGTGTGTTTCCTAAGGGTTGGAATGATTTAAACACACATTCAATTGATCAAATACTTGCAACTGATTACTATGCACAAACACTCAGTGATAGTTTTGATCCAAGACATAATTTGCACATAAGTCGTTGTATAAGGACTTGTGCTAAAAATCGTGCATATCAAAACGAAATCAAATATGCAGAATAAAGTCTGCTACTTGTGGATTTAACATTTCATCATAGTTTTGTTGTCTAACAATATCTAGTGTTAGTGTGTCTTGCTTTAGTCGATCTCTACGCTCTTGCAGTTTGTCAGGATCATGTGTTTGATTTATACACCATTCCAAATACTTTGCAGTTTTTAGTACACCGCTTTTGGTTTCTTCAGTGAGTTCAACAGCATTCATGTTTTGAAATGCTATATCCAGTAACTGTTCACTGGCCCATTTAACGTCCAGGCAACTGTCCACAGGATGCGGATCAGGAATACATTTCCATGTGATCTTGTGTTTGCTATCCCAGTTGTGTTGCTGTATCCAGTCTACTAAATTGCGTATGTTTAACATGTTATACACACTCAACACAGTACAGATATGTATTTGTGTTGTGTCTGCAGGTTGAGTAGAACACAGTTGTTCTATGTTGTTTTCAATTCGGCGCCACTGTGCTGGATGTCTAATGTATTCATATGTACTACGTGTGCCATCTATGCTGAGTGTAAAGTGGCGTTCACCAAACATTGCCATGCTGTCTAAAAATAAATGATTAAATTTAGTTGCATTTGTTGTTAAATGAATCTTTAGATTCTCAGGATTTTGTATATTGTTTACAATATACCAAAAAGCACTACTGGTTGTTGGCTCACCGCCGGTAACTTTCAGTTCATGTATTGTGTCTGAAAGCTCGATTATTTCATCTATATATTGTTGATTGGGCGCAAAAAAAGTTTTTGTGCCATGAACGTCTGCTTGACTTTGCGATTGTTTTGTTGTATAGTATTCAGGTAAGGGCAAGTCTAGTTCTAGTACACGATTATAATCTTGCCTTAGGCTGTTGCTCACACTAGGTGTACACATTCTGCAACGTAAATTGCAACTTTCGTCTATCATAGTGTCTATCTTTTTGAGTTTGGGTGTAGTTTGTACACAACTCAATGTCAATGGTTCAATAGCAGTTGTACGTGGACTTTGTCCTGTGCGTTCTTCCATTCTCCAACAATACTCACATGCAGGATTTTGTATGCCACTTAGTAAGTCTTTGCGTAATTCATTGAATTGAACACTCTTGAAGATATCATGCAAACTGGCTCCTTGATCAATCAAAGGCTGTACACCCATTGGATCGTCGTCATCGTTTTTCATATTACAACAAGGTGTAACACGATGAGGTTTTCCATCTAACCAACTTTTGGGTGCAATACTTTCAAAAGGAAAGCTACAATAACTTGGATGTTGCATGTGTGTATTTATCTGTAAACTACGTAGTTAATAAATATACACATGCACAAGAACTTTTGTATTCTCCCTTTTATACATTTAGCAACCACAACAGAAGGCACCTGTCGCTTGTGTTGCAAAGTAAGCAAGCACGATGTTATACTAGATGACAATGGTGTGCCTTATAATGTTAACACTCACAGTATAGATGAAATATGGAACAGCAATCATTACCGTGAACTGAGACACAAAGTATGGGAACAAGATCAACAATTGCCAGAATGCAGTGTGTGTTGGCGTGAGGAAGAAACTTTTTACAGTGAGTGGCACAACAATCATCGCAATGAATTACCCAGTAAGAGGCGCAAAGAAAATCAAAAATGGTTACACAAAGAAAATAAATTATCTGAACCTGTGCAAGAACTTGTAGAAAATCCACGCATACGCTACTATGATATTAGACTGAGTAACTTGTGTAACTTAAAATGTCGCATGTGTTGGCCTCACTTTAGCAGTCAGATAGTTCGAGAGCAAAAACAATTTGCATCCTTGGGACTTGATACACACTACAAGCAATATGATATTGCTGAGTGGGATACTGCAAAACTGTGGAGTAGTATAAATGATGGCATTGCAGAAATTGAAGAGATTACATTTGTAGGAGGCGAACCTACACTGCACGATGAAATGTACGAACTTGTTGATAAACTTGTACAAACCGACTTGGCCAAAAACATTAGATTAAAACTAACCAGTAATCTTACTAATATACAACAGAGATTTTTAGAGTTGATGCACAAGTTTGACAGTGTAGAAATAAACGGCAGTATAGATGGCATTGACACAGTAAACAATTATATTAGATATCCCAGTGACTGGGCAACAATTGAACGTAATATTGATAGATTACTTGCTATTAAAAATGTACAACTAAATTTAACTCCAGTAATACAAATATACAATATAATGCACATTGATCGCTTAACACGATGGTATACGGATAAATGGATCCAAGAACAGCTGGGCAGCAGATTTACACTATCTTATGATCTATTGTATGATCCCGATTATTTGTCAGCAAAACAATTGAATAAATCTGCTAAGTACACATGGTACACAGACGTATATCAACCAGTGACAGAATATTTAGACAGTTTAATAGACACTATCCATACACAAACACAAACTGTACAAGATCATTGGAGAGAGTTAGATAAACTTAAAAAAAGAATTGTTAATATTGCACTTTACATTGAAGTATTGGGATTTGATAAACAAAATAATTCGTGGCGTTACTGGTACAATGACACAGTTTTACCCGAACTTGCTGTAAAATTACACAAGTATACAAAACAACTAGACCAACACAGAGGACAAAATATCTTAGATATTGTTCCAAACTTTTATGAGATCACACAATGACTGAATTACCCAGTGAAACATTTTGTATCCTTCCTTGGGTACACTTGAGTACTAGACCAGATGGTAGTATGCGAGTATGCTGTACTGCTAATGCCAGCAGTGTTGGTCCTACCAATGACAAAGAACACGGCGGTATGGTTGGTGTACTCAAAGACGATCTAGGTCGTCCAAACAATTTAAACATAACGGATTTTCAAAGTTCATGGAACAGTACATATATGAAGAACGTTCGCAAGCAAATGCTGAATGGTGAACAACCTCCCAGTTGTGTAAAGTGTTACAAAGAAGAAGCTGCAGGACATCGCAGTAAACGTCAATGGGAAACTGCATATTGGATGCAAAGAGTTGATATTGAAAGTCTGTTACAAAACACACAAGAAAACGGAGAAGTTCCTCCACAACTAGCATATATTGATTTACGCTTTGGTACCAAGTGTCAACTAGCATGTGTAATGTGTAGTCCACATGATAGCAGTGGCTGGATCAAAGATTGGAGTGCTATCCATCCTCAGATACAAAATCAGAGTCTTAAAAGTAATACTCAGTGGCATGACAAAGGCAGTATAAATGGTAGCAGCTACAACTGGCACAAAAATAATCCTGTATTCTGGGAACAGTTTTATGAACAAATACCCAACATGAAACAGATTTATTTTGCTGGCGGTGAGAGTCTTATTATTGAAGAACACTATGAGATATTAGAAGAATGTATACGTCAAGGACATGCTAAAAACTTAGAACTGCGCTACAACTCAAATGGGGTTGAATGGCGAGAAGACTTGTTTGAACTGTGGCGAGAATTTAAACTTGTGAGATTTCACTATAGTGTGGATAGTATACATGAGATGAACGATTATATTCGTTACCCAAGTGAATGGAGTCGTACACAAGAAGTATTTCACATACTAGACAAGCAGACCAGTAATAATGTAGAGATCACAGTGGCTTGTGCAGTACAAGCACTAAACATATATTATTTGCCAGACTTTATACGTTGGAAATTAGAACAACGTTTTGATAAAATAAACATGTGGCCTTTTGGAGCAGGTGGTATTAACTATCATTTTGTATATCATCCAGCGCATCTCAACGTAAAAGTATTACCTGCATGGTTTAAACAAAAATGCCGTGAGAAATATCAAGAGTTTTATCCATGGTGGGAGGACAATTGGGAATTAAGTATTCCAGCCTGGCACAAAGGAAAAGTAGACTATGATACCTGGCGCAATGCTGATTATGGTATTAAACGTTTAGAAGGCATGATACAGTTTATGGAAAGCGAAGACTGGAGTGTACGTTTGCCAGAGATGCAAGAATTTTTAAGTTTGTGTGACGGTCAACGCAACAACAGTTTCAGTGCAACATTCCCAGAAATGAAAGATATATTCAATGACATTTAATGTAGAATTAAGCAATAGCAGTTACGAGAAGTTTGATGTAGACCCTGGTGTACTACATGATGTAAATGGATTGCTTTATCCGTACGACCCTACGTGGACCAACATAGGTGTAAATCTAAGTGGAGGAGCAGACAGTGCAGTTGGCACTGCAACACTGTGCAAACTCATACTAGAGCACGGCAACAACACAGCAATCACAGTGCTTACCAATGTGAGAGTGTGGAACAACAGACCTTGGGCAGCTCCTATTAGTGTAGAAGTATACAATAAATTGTGTGAAATGTTTCCTGATGTGTGCATGCAGAGAGTACAAAATTTTATTCCACCTGAATTAGAAGATGGTGCGATAGGAGTCATTGAACAAATAGGAACCAGCGGTGACAGAATGTGTACAAGAAGTTTCAATCAATTTGCTGTACACACCTATAACTTAGATGCAGTGTACAACTTTATAACCAACAATCCCTCTGACAGTCAAATGACACACAGAGGAAAGCCCTGGGATAGAAGTTGGGATCATAAAACATTGGATGAAGCTCCATACTGTCCGCAGTATCAACCACAGAATGGTTTTGCAGGATGTCATCCGTGGAAACTGGTAACCAAAGACTTTGTTGTCAATGAATACATGCGTAACAATTGGATGGACTTATTCAACACCACCAGAAGTTGCGAAGGTGATTGTAATTTGTTTGACGAGTTTGTGGACTACACTGAATATCAACACGGTGTAACGCCACTGCCCACATGCAGTGAACTAAGTGATGACAAAGAGCAAGGCTGTTATTGGTGTGCAGAAAGAACATGGGCATTGGAGGCAGTTGATGCATCCAAGTAAACAAAATACGTTTTGTTGGTATCCGTTTACAATGCTAGCACTAAAAGAATGGGACAAACAACAAGGTATACTCAATGCTAGTCCATGTTGTAACAGTATTAGACCAGAGACACCTGACCCATTGGGTATTAAGCAAAAATTAAAACAAAACCCACACACAACGATGCCTGAGGAAATATTCTACGGCGAAGAAATGGAAAGTATAAGACAAGCAATGCGTGAAGGTCGTAGGCACAGTGCTTGCGAAACCTGTTGGCGTATAGAAGACCGACAAGATGCAGATGAGCAAAGCTCAAGAAGTTACAGAATGCAAAGTGTGCCCAGTGGGTTTTTGATCGATTATGATAAAAGTCAGAGTCTGATTGACAATCCTAAATTAAGCAGTATTGATTTTGCATTTGGTGAAAATTGTAATTTACGCTGTAGAATGTGTAGTCCTGGGTTAAGCAATAAACTAAGAATAGATTACAAATATTTTGTTGACAATGATATAGATACTGATGGAATTGAAGGTTTTGATTACGAAAAAGAATGGCCCAATACTTCAAAAGAAAAAGGATACAAGCACAATCCACACTTGCATCCAAATGCTAGCACACAAGTACACAATTGGAGTGATGCAGCACAATGGCAAAACATATTAGACAACATGCACACTATTAATCACATCAAAGCCACAGGCGGTGAAACACTACTGAGTAAACCTTTTATAGAGTTTTTAGACAGTGCAATTGAACGTGGATTTGCTAATAAAATAATGCTGGAGTTTCATACCAACGCTACAAAGTTTACAGATGATATTATCAGTAAACTGTTACAGTTTGAAGGTTTACATTTTAATTTAAGCATAGACAGTGTGGGTAAAAATTATGAATACATAAGATATCCCATGCTGTGGAACAAGTTAGATGCAAGTCTGAGAAACTTGCTGAACAATCTAGAGGGGAAACGCAGCCCCAGAGACTCGGATAGACCTGTTGAACACAGAGATAAGATAGTAAAAAACTTTAGTTTTAACATTGTGTTGAGTATATTGAATGCACACTACTTGCCAGATCTATTCAAGTATCAACAAGAACTATTAAAAGAATACAACAGTTATCAATATGCTGTATTTTATATTGATTTATTATGGCCTGAAAACAAATATATAAATGTAAAATTTTTGCCCACTGCTATAAAACAAGAATTAATAGATTTGTATACTGACATGTCCAGTACTGAGTTGGATTGTCACACTGAAGTAGCCATAGACTTTCTCAAACAACACATAGACTATCAACCAACAGAACAAGATAGATTGAATATGCTTAAAGAAATTACAGTGTTTGACAAAAGCAGAAATCAAAGTTATAATAATTATCTACATCCTAGTATAGTAGAATTTTTGGAGACACCATTGTGAGTTTAGAACTAGAATACAAAGACTTTACAGCAATCAACTTGCTAGACGGTGATAACCTCACTGTGACCTGGGATGTAGGTAGACGTTGCAACTATGATTGCACCTATTGTCCTCCACACAGACATGACAACTTTAGTAAACATGCAGATTTAGAAACACTCAGTCGAACAGGACAGTTTGTGTTTGACTATGCACGACTGTTAATGCCTTACAAAAAGAACAAACGAGTCAACCTAAACTTTACAGGAGGCGAACCCACTGCTAATCCTAACTTTTTAGCGTTCGGTGATTGGTTACGCAAAACATACAACCAACAGTATGCAGATGACTTTACAATGAATCTTACCATCACCAGCAACGGTGCATTTGGCAGAAAAATGGCTGACAGTGTGTGCGACAACTATGGATTTATGACCATCAGTTATCATGCAGAAGCACATGCCAACCTGAAAAAACAAGTGATTGACAATATATATTACTTCACAGAGCGTGAATTTCCAATTAAAATTAATGTAATGTTTCACGCTGAGTATTGGGATGAATGTGTAGAACTGTGTCAACGACTGGAACGTGATGGTATAGGGTATGTGCCACGTATGATTGGTGAACACGAAGACAGCAAAAACAGTTATGCACATCGATACACAGATCAACAACTACAGTGGATGAAAGACTATTGGGCAGACAAAAATGCAGCACTAAACAAGCCTGTGGTAGAGCTAGAAGCTGACAGTGGACACAATGCTAGTGCAGTCAAAGCTAAAGAAAAGAAGTTTGCACGACAGTTGGGCAGACCATGCTGTGGCAGTCGAACAATGGAAACATGTGGCACTGACGGATGTTGGAGCAAGAGCACATTTTTAGAATTTGCACAGTTTAGAAATTGGCAGTGCAGTGTTAATTGGTTCTTTTTACACATCGAACAACAAACAGATACTATATGGCATCATCAAACATGCCAAGCACGTTTTGATGGTACTCGTGGACCCATTGGTAGTATAAGCGAATGTGATAAAATTATTCAAGAGTTACGATCTAATCTAGAGAATAAAACAATGCCAGTTATTAGTTGTCCATTGGGTCCTGGTAAGCATTGTGGATGCGGCATGTGTACACCCAAAGCAACACAACGTGATACACTGATGGATATACTACCACAACACATAGAAGACATGAGTATATTTGGATGATAGTAACAGGTAATCCAAATCAAGGGCTAGCACACAGTATACACAAACTGTATCCAGATGCACAATTTGTGAGTAGAAGCACAGGCATCGACCTTACTGATAACAATGATATGGATCAGTTTGCACAACAAGCCGCTGAACACAGTGAAATCATTATCAACAGCGCACTATGGCGCTTCCATCAAACTGTACTACTGGATCTAGTATATAAGGCGTGTAAAACAGCCAACAATGACGCACATATTGTGTGTATAGGCAGTACAACAGATAGAACCAGCAAAGGCACAAGTTGGATGTACAATGCAGAGAAACGTGCGCTAGCGGATTACTGTAATAGCCTTGGACTAATAGGAGTTTGGCACAGTGGTCCTAAGGTAACACTGATTAGTTTTGGGACACTCAGTAATAATCAACACAAGCATCCTGACAGGACATGTATGGATATAGATGTGGCTGCTGAATATATTAAATGGGTGTTGGATCAACCGACGGGATACTGTGTAAACAGTTTGAGTATTGATCCTGTACAGGAGAGACATTGATGTGGAGTATGGATACTATAGAATGGTTAGACATAGAGCTTACCAGTTACTGTAATATAGAATGCAAAGGTTGTTTCAGAATTATTAGCAAACAAGCTGATAAAATACTCAATAAACACTACATTACTTTGGACACTATACGTGAACGTTTTGTGCGTGAACAGTTTCCTAGTATAAAAATAATTAATTTTTGTGGTAGTGTGGATGAACCAACAACACATCCACAGTTTTTTGATATCATAAGACATTTTGCTGATTGGGGAGCGCACATAAACATTGCTACCAATGGTAGTTTGCGTACTACAAAGTGGTGGAGTGAACTAGCGGGCATATTACCCAGTAGCCATGCAGTTACTTGGGGTATAGATGGTAGCGATGAACTCAGCGAAGTGTATAGACAAGGCAGTAACTTTGCTAAAGTAGAACAAAACTTTCGTGCATTTATTGCCGCTGGAGGTCGCAGTAATTGGCAGTTTATTGTGTTTGAACACAATGAACATCAACTTGAAGCCGCAAAGCAACGAGCCACAGACGAAGGATTTAAAAGTTTTAAAACTATTATTAGTCATCGTAAAGATACCAAAGGAGGTGTTAAAGCGTCCAAAACAGAATCAATTGACACTGCACCAGAAATACCTTATGTTAGTTGCAAGTACGGTAATCAAAAACGAATATTCGTAAATCACATGGGCGATGTTATTCCTTGTTGTCATTTAAACAGCAAGATGATGGAGTACAGTGTAACAGGCGAAGTAAAAGATCAATTTGAACAACTGTTGTTGGATAATAATTATATTGATACAATTAATTTACAAAATTCCAGTATACAAGACGCAATACACAGTCCTGTATGGAAAGGTATCCAAGACAGTTGGGACAGTGATACGCCCATGCCACGCTGTATGCAAGTGTGTAAACAGATGAAGCAAGATAAGTTTATTAAGGAAGAACTATGATACTATTGTGTGTTGCATTAGAAGCAGAATTACCCCACAACAAATTACCACATGCTAGTACTGTTGTTTACACAGGAGTAGGTAAAGTGCAAGCCGCAACTGCACTAGCAAAAAAACTTAACTCATACTACAAGCCGGACTTGATTGTTAATTACGGCACAGCAGGCGGCTTGAATCCCATGCTCAAAGGTATGTATGAAATAGGAGAGTTTGTGCAACGTGATATGATAGCAGAACCACAAGCACCCAGAGGCACAGTGCCTTTTAGTGATCCTATACTAAGCGATATCAAAACTGCCTCTCCTATAATGCAAGTACGCTGTGGCACAGGTGATAGTTTTGTTATGAAACCTGATCCTTGGTTTGTAACAGCAGACATTGACTGTGTGGACATGGAAGGTTATGCATTGGCTTATGTAGCTCAAAGCTACAATATTCCATTTAGAAGTTTTAAATATATCAGTGATATGGCAGATGAGAATGCTGCAGAGGAATGGGCCAACAATGTTGCCGCAGGAGCACAACAATTTTTGGAGCTGTATGCAAAACTATGAATGAAGATTTAAAATGGAGCGAATATGACTTTACCAAAATCCCGTATGATGACATTATTCAAGTCGGACAAAGGACACTCTTGTATAGAGACCTCTTTACTGTTAGCTGGTTACTTGGAAGATTCTGCAACTACAAATGCAGCTACTGCTGGCCCTACGCAAGAAGCGACCGCAAAGATCATAGACCTACAGAATTATGTCTCAAAACCGTCGACGAAATAAAAAGACAAGCACGTGGTAATGGGTTTAATAGTTTTCATTTTAGTCTGTCTGGCGGTGAGCCTACTTTTCATCCAGGATATCTGGATATTTTGCGTCATTTGGCTGATGATGTTGATAACACTAATTATACCTCTGTGCATATGACATCAAACTGTAGTCGCAATATGCGATGGTTTGAAGACTATGTAGAACGTGTAAAACCTTTTCATAGAGCTAGTATTACAGCAAGTTTGCACACAGAACACTTAAATACACGAGAGAAGATGCAGGACTTTGCAGATAAACTAATCTTTTGTCAGGAGCACGATGTACAAATTACCATTAACATGGTTATGGTCCCAGATTGGTTTGAAAGAGACTGGGAAAATGCCCTGTTCTTCCACGAGCAAGGAATCAATGTCACACTCAAGCCCCAGTCGGATCCCACGGCATCAAGAGTCGTGGACGGTTATACAGATGAAATGTTACAGCGATTGTGGAACGGCATGCCGCAATTGGCGTATACTGAAGCAAAACGCAAATGGGCAGATCGTCCAAGGCCAAGTTTCGAACTGCCGCCTTATGCAATAGGTGAGAATGATAAAAGTGTACCATGGCACATGCAAGTAGAGTTCACAGACTCAAAAGGCAAGAAATGGTACATGGATCAAGCAGAGCGTTTTAATGCTTTTAATTTTAATAAATTTAAAGGTTGGAGTTGCAATGCTGGATACAGTGGAATTATTATCAGAGAGCCCGACGGTAGTATCAAACGCAGTTACAGTTGTGCGGATGTTCCAATTGGCAACATAGAAACAGGATTCAAACTGTTTGATGGACCGCAGCCTTGTATAAGTGACGCATGTGTTAGCAGTGCTGACAGTAAGATTCCAAAACGAAAAGTATAAATATTTGTATGGCATATAAAAGAACTTTAAAAAT
>PDMW01012657.1_pt1 | contig 18654 bp, 27 predicted proteins | sample 1515511 | NCBI WGS metagenome assembly PDMW01 (sample SAMN07343023, study PRJNA328102) | Marine metagenome, whole genome shotgun sequencing project. | biome: marine; feature: bay; material: water; isolation source: viruses from water sample < 0.22 micron filtered, nuclease treated, low... ... | reverse complement strand
CTTCTTCGGCGCGGCCTTCTTCTTCTTCTTTCCGCAGCGCGGCTTGAACGGGGGCAACGGCTTGCCGAGCGAGCCCCACGCCTGCGCCCGCTTGATCGCCTCTGCGAGTCCTGCCGCGCTGTCTGCGGGGCCCGTGCGCATGAACATAGACCGCCACTGCCCCGAAGCCTTCCCACGCGTTGGCGTGTCTCTAGCGAGCACGACCCACCGCGTTTTTGCTCCGACCTTCCGCGAGTAGATCAGACAGTGAAGCGCGGCCGGGCCTTTTCCGCGCCAGCTAACGCGGCGCGTCCACTCGAATCCGATCGCGGTGTCGGTCGCTGTCTTAGCCTTGGCCGGGCGCTTCTTAGGCGCCGCGGCGCCCCCTAGGTTTAGCGTTCCTTGGCTCATTGTTTCGCCCACGGCGGAACCCATGCCGGGTTAGCTCGAATCGCGATCGCCAGCGATGAAGCGATCGCCAGCATCCTAGCGCCGTCCTTGTTGCCGCTAGCTTGGCGGTAATCATCCTGATGGGCGCGAAGGGTAAGTAGCAGATCGGGGGGCGTGTCATCCTGCCAGCCTGCCGGACTCATCCACCAGCTGCGGATCCGGTTTTGGAGCTGATCCCAAAGTCGATCGGCCGCGCGATAGTCAGAAGACGCGCGCTTGTTGAGTACGACGCCGCCAGCGGCCAAAAGGCCGAACACTAGGATCGGGTTCATGGTTGCACCGTAAGGTAGCCGGCGAGCCCTTCGGCCAGCTCTAGCATTCTAGATCCGCGCTTGGCGGCCTTCGCCGCCGAATAATCGCGCTGATACATCGCGATCACGGCGTTAACCTCGGCGCGGTGGGCGGGGTCATTCACGGCGGGCACGTGCCCCGCCTGGATGTTGTCGAACGTCCAACCCCAAACGCGTTCCGCCTCGCGATAGTCAGAAGACGCGCGCTTGTTGAGTACGACGCCGCCAGCGGCCAAAAGGCCGAACACTAGGATCGGGTTCATAAGTCACCGAAAATAAGTTCCTGAAGCCCGCGGGCGGCGTCCAGCATTCCCGCGGCGTCGTTCGATGCGAGGGCACGATCGTAAGCGGCCCGCCACCGGGCGATCTTCGTTCTAACCATTATCGGTCGGTTAGTGCGATCCGCCGTCACCGCGGCCCACACTTCAGCCCAGACAGCCGCCGCCGCGCTAACGTCCGCGGCCGGCGTGCCGGTTGAGTTGCGGCCAACCACGACCCAACCGACCAGCGCCAAAATCAGGATCTTGTTCATAGGGTCCACCTCGCTCCGTTCTCAACTGCTTTGGGAATCAGCCACCGTAAATAGTCGCGGAATCCGTTGGTGTGGGCGTGCATCCCGTTTCCCCGGTAGCCGTTGTAGCCAACGGAGGGATCGCCCGGCGATCGGCGGTCTGGGTGGCCCAGCTCCGCCAACACTTCCGCGATCCCGTCGCACGTCGTTTGGGTGCGAGCCGCCACCGAGTACCACGCATCAGCGATGGGCCAGCCTTGCCGCACCGCGAGCAGGAACGCGCACGCGTTGCCCGTTCGATCGACGCCGTGAGTACATTGGAGCCCGATCGCGCGCGGCCCGACCCGCGACGCGGCGGCCAGGAGCGGCCCGGTCCAGTCGTGATCGTAATCCTTCCACACGTGAAAATTCCAATAGTTGGCGTGCAGCGTGTTCGGATAGAGATCGTGCAATCGCTGGATGCCGCGGGCGCGGAGGGCGCGATCAACTTCTGGGGTGGCCGGCTGAAACGACACCAGAACGCGGATCCCTAGCGCGGCCAGATCGGCCGCGAAGCTCTCCGCCATTGCGCCGGACGCGCGATCGTTTCCTTCCTGTAGTTGCGGCTGCAAGCCCGTGAGAACGTAGCCGGCCGCGACGCGGCGCCCGTTCCTAAGAGGGGGGCTCGCCAGCTCCACCGCGGGCACGCCGATCCCGGCGCCAGCCCGGCCGGACTGCGCCAGCCGGTACAGCCCCCAAGCTAGAACGAATTTTGAAAAGAGTTTCACGGTTTTACGGTCAATGTGTGGAGTAGATACGCCCGCGGCGGCGCCTGGATGACGGGTTAACCCGTCAATACCAAGCCGGCGACTTCGTATGGTAGAGCCGCCACGCGTGATCGGGATCGTCGTAGCGATCCGCGATGTATCCGAGCATTCCACGCGCCTCCGCGAGCGGAATCCCCAGACCTTCCGCGCCGCCGGGCATGAACCGCACGCTTCCGGCACGAGTCGCCCAACCTTGGCCGCAATCGCCCGGTCCGAGCTGGCCTAACCCGATGTAAGCGGTCCCAAACGGGTTAACCTTGCCGCGGGTGCACGACGTGTTTCGCATGGATCGCTCTGAGCCCGGCGGCACCCAATGCGAGCGATCCGCCTCGCGTGCCCGTTTCCAAATTCGCGGCCACAGCTCCCGGTGGCCGGGATCGTCCGTGCGAGCACCGCCCACGCCTTGGGGAATGCCAACCCATCCACCCGACTCGCTTTGCAGCAAGTGGTGTAGTCCGGCCTGATCCGCCCATTCGACGGGCAGACCTTCAAGGATCGCCGCTTCGCGGAATAGCGCCCGCGCTTCCGCGCTGAATGGCTCGTAATGAGCGCGCGCGAACGTCTTGGCCCGCTTCGCCATGAGATAGAGCGCGGCGAGAACGGGCCAAAACCTCACGGCGTCACCGTGCGCGGCTCACCAGCAAGGGCCAGATGTGCCAGGAGGGCGGCGCCCGTCTCTTCTAGGCTTCCGCCCGCCCGTCGCGCCTCAAGCGCTACGCGGGCCGCCTCTGCGAGATCTGACGCTTCGACGACGGCACCACCGGGCCCCAACACTTCGCCCCAATTCACGGCGACGGGCGCCGGGCGAGGGATAGCGGTCGCGGCGCCGTGCCGAAACTGGCGGGTTCGTGGGTGTGTCATCGAACGAGCGAGTGAGTCACCGCGATCGAGACGGATCCCAACGTGTCGCCCGCCTCTGTTGACGTGTACTCCACTTCAGTAGTGCTCACCGCAGTGATGCTGCCCGCAACGCCAGAGACTTGAATGTCGATCCAGTCGGTATCAACGAGCGCGGGATCAAGCCCGATCTCGATCGTGTTGGCGCCGACCTCGAAGTTCTGATCCGCGAGGGTTTCGCTGTGGAGCTGGCCGCCGGCTCGACGTGTGCATGTGATTGTAGCCATTTTTAGTTCCGTTTCGTGAGGGTGATAACTGCCACAATACCGGCAAGCCCGGCGAGTGGCCATAGAATGCCGTCTAGGATGCCGGAGGGCGCCAGCTCGATCGCTTGCTGGTGACACAACAGCATAGCGTCGCGCGCTTCATCGCTGCCGGTGTTCGCGTATTCTTCGGCCCACCGATCGAAGCACGCGGCGCGCGCCTCGAAAACGTCCAGCTCCCGGCCCGCGTAGGCTGTGATCTTGCCGATCGTCCACGCGTAAGCGCCCGCGACCACGAGCACACCGCCCACCAGCGCAATGATCGCCCAAACGACCACGGGCACCGCCCCGAAGTTGTCCGCGGTCGCGGGGATCGTCACACTGTGAGCGCGCAACACGTCATAATCGAGATCATCGGCCAGATCGCGCCAGTCGTCGGTAGTCTTGAACGAGCGAAGGATCACGCCTTCGGGGGAGATCAGCTTGTCGATGTGGCCGGAGGCTTGCGCGCTGTAGCTGGACGTAGGGATCCCGGCGGCGTCGTAAGCGTCAGCGAGGATCGGCAGCAACGAAACGAGCGATCGCGTTGCCTGGACTAGATCCAGCGTCGCGAGCTGGCCAACGACTCCCGGCCGCTCCGCCAAAACGGCGAAGTAGTCCGCGGCGGCATAGGCTCGCGTACAATAGATCGCCAGCTCCCACGCGCACGGCACGGTGCCCCATTCCACTTCCCGCCGCCCGTCAACGCTCCACATATAGCCAGGCCGCGCCTCGCGTCCGGCCGTCTCGGGTAGTGCGCCGTTGGGCGTCAAAATGATAGTCATCGGCACACCGCCGCCCATTGGGCCGCTACAGGGTGATCGGCGGAGAGTACCGCCAGAGATTGAGCACGGGCCCGCGGAGTGTAGAGCGGGAGCGCGGAGCCTACCGGGTGCCCGCATGATGCGGCGGCGGCGTGCACGGCCGCGAGTCCATCCCAGCACGCTTGATCGTCGCACGCGTGATCGACTTCGCGGATCCAGTCATCGGCAGCGAGACAGCGAACCGACCGCCCGCGGCCCTTCTCAAGCTTGATCGCGTGCGGCCCGCTCGTTGCTTCATTCGGCGCCAGCTCCGCCCGCGGGGCCGGCAAGGTGCCGTGGTAGAGTTTCCACCCGCGCGGCGGAGTTGGCCAGCGGTCGCCGCGCTCTATCTCGCGCCCATCGGGCGAGACATACCAGACGGCGCCGGAGGGATTCGCCAACCGTGGCTTAAATTCGATCGGGCCGCGGCGGAGCAGGCCCGTTTTGGCGACTTCCACCAAGTACACCGCCACCGGGAGCCCGTGGGGGGCGCGGATCACAGCATCCAACACCCGCGCGTCCTCGATCGCGGCGGAGCGGTCAGAGCGGCCCTCTCCCGCGATCTGGATCTTCTCGCCGCGAGCGAAAGGCCAGCTTTCGGTAGTGGGCCAAATTACCGCGGCCCAACTCATACAACGCCCGTCACCGTCCGCGCGGACAACTTACCGACCGCGGAGAATGACAGCGCGGCGGCCGGATCGAACGGGCCAAGCGTGACGCGAGCGCTTACCGAATCACCGCCGAAGGCATCCGACACCAGGCCGAACTGCGCATTAGACAGCCCGGCGCCCGGCGTTAGAACCTGCTGTGCCGTTGCAATCGTCCAGAGTGCGCCGCCATCCATCCCCACAAGCTCGAATGTGATCGGGACGTTAGCCAGGCCGGAGAAGTCGCGCACAATGAAGGACAAAGCCGCGTCAACTCGCTGTTGGAACTGCGATCGCAGTGGCCAATCAATCACGCCGAGATCATAGCTCAAAACCGTATCCGCCCCGGCGGCTGATACCGTCTGGGGCTCAAGGATCAAGCTGACCCACTGCGTGGGGTATGGTTGAAGGGCGCCCACTTTAGAACGCGAGCCGGACACAGTGGGCGGTCCAGTAGAGTGAGGCGATCGTGTCGGGGGCCTGCTCTGCGTCTTGGAACGTCGCAGTCAGGACTTGGCGCGCCGGCAGCCGGACGGGAACCGGCAGAAGCCAGCTGTCTAGGCCGTTGGCGGCGATCTGTGAGACAGGCACCGCGCCAGCCGTGATCCGCGTGCTTTCGCTCGTTTGAATGTCCACCGTTGGAAGCGAGAGATCCAGGGGATCGCCCGTCTTCAGAGTGCCGGTGCACGTGAAGCGCACCACGTGAAGCGTGGCGGAGTCGTTCAAACTCAGGACGTGCCCGTCGAGCGACGACGGGAGCAGGATCGAACGCGTGATCAACTGCGGAACGATAATGTCACCGATGCACGAGATCGCGCGGCTATTCCATGCCTGAACGAACGCCTTCAGGCGATCGGGATCCATCGCGATAACGCTGGTGATGTTCGCCAGCTCCGAGCGGCCGAAGCCGGTGGCTAGATGCGTTGCGGCCGTTTGTTCGTTGATAGCCATCGTGAGTCCGTCTTAAAATCGAAGGTGGATACCCGAAAGCCCCCGCGCCGTGACGGCTGCGGGGGCTCTATCGATCGGGGGGAGCTGTATTAGCCCACCACGCCCGTGATCTCGGTTACTCGCAAGTAACACCGCAGAACGCACAGCTCCGCCACGAACACGCCTTCATCATCACCGGCAGCCTCGCCCGTGTTGGTGAGGTAGAACGCGGGAAGCGGCTGGTTGATGTTGAACACCACCGAACCATTCGGCGCCACGTACTCCCACGAGGCCGGATCGGGCCGGTCCCACATTGCACCCGCTCCGATCTGCCACCCGCTGGCCTCCGAAGAGTTAACGGTCGTGGCGAGAGCGGACGCGCGGCAACCCATGCCGGCGGCCGGGTGCATCGACAAGATCCCCTGCTTGTTAATGTCTCGACTGCCGAAGCTGGTGGCGATCGTCATGCGGCCAATGTTCGTGGCCTGCTGAAGCGTCAGCGTATCGTTGGCGACGGTGGCCGGCACAACCTGCCCGCCGTCGCTGTACTCGACGAACGGATCCACCGTGAAGCCGAAGCCGCGGATCGCCCACGCGGTGTTGCTGTCCACCTTGGACGGCTGCCGCATGTTCGTGAGCGAGTCGTTCATCTGAATGCCGGACGCCGACCAGCCGAGCGCCTGCGGGTCGCGCGACAGAATGTCAAACTCGGACAGCTTGAGAAGGCCGGTTGTTGGGTCGGCCAGGCCGCCGAGATTCGCGGATCCAAAGATCAGCTTGTCGGCCACCTTGATCGTGCCTTTCGACGCGATCCCGGCTTCCTGAAGGCCGATTTTGATTTGTTCGAGGTAGGGGGAGTGCATGTTGTCTCGGTGTCGAGGGCGAAACGCCCGGTAGAGTTGGGGGGGAGTGGCGCTCGATGGCGCTGCTTACATGAGCTGCCGCGGCCGCCCTGAGAAGCTCGAAGGCATCGCCGCATAGGCGCCGGGGCTGACGTCCATTGCGGAATAGGCGGGGGACAGCATCGGGGCAGCGCTGGCCCGGTAGAGGGCGCCCGTTGTGCCGTCTGCTCCCACTGCGGGGGCGGTCACGGTTTCGGGGATCAGCGTCGCGAGGGCGCCAACCACGAGCGGGGCGAGAAAAGCCGTCCCGCCCACAAGTACCGCCGTGCGATTCTTCTTCGCCCACGTGTTGTTGTCGAGGGCCCAGATCAGGCCCCACGCACCAACCCCGGCCGCGCCAAGCTTGGCGATCGCCATCATCTTCGGATCCCAACCCGACTTAGCACGCACCCACTCTTCGGCCTGAACCGAGAAGGTGGAAAGAAAGCCGCCGACCGCGAGCGGTACAACGATTTCCGTCATGGTCGCCGCGTTTGCGGGGTTTCGGCGGCGAGTGCTACGGCCACGGCCGCGGCCCTTTCTGCCTTTCTTTGCGCCGTTGTGTAGCCGAACATCTTTGGTTTTCATGGTGGCGATCCTGCCTGGTGGTTATCCGATGATCCCGTCTCGGGTGACGCGGATCGCGTCATCATCACACGCAAGACTATATCGGCCGCCCCAAAGCGACGCAAGCCGCAGACGGCCCTTGTCGTCCGAGCAGGCCGCATACCCCGGCATTAGGATCCGCCGGCCCGACTCGCCCGTTAGCTCTATGATCCAGCCCACTACAGCGAGATCCGAGCGACACCGCGGGTGCTTGTCGTGCCCGGCCTTGTCGGATTCAAGCAAGATCGGCAGAACGTCGAACGGATGGCGCCAGACGGCGCGCACGTCACCGCGGATCGTTGTGTAGGAAATTGAGGCGATCCGGCAAACGGCTTCCGCCTTCCCGCGGGCGGCCTTCGCTGCCTCGACAGTCTTGGGGCTCACGCCTTCGTGTAGCGCCTCGAATAGTTCGCCAAACTCACGATCGCGCCGACTCACGCGCCGATCACGGGTTGCGCTCCCGGCGCCGGTCCCGGCCCCACGATCCCGTAGGCGTGAAGCCCGCAAGCGTCACGAAGCCAGATCGCGATCTGTTGGCCTTTCCGCTCGACAAGCACCGCGGCGCCCTCTGCGATCTTGTTCTGAAGCTCCGCCACCGCGGCGGCCGGCAGTGGGAGCGAGGCGGGATCGGCGTTGACTAGATGCGCATCGCATCCGGCACACGTTCGCGTGCGATTGTCGGCCACGAGGTATCCCACCGCCGCCGCCATAAGCAGCGGAGCGAGCGGGGATCCGTTCTTCTTCTTCTTCTTCTTTCCCATCTTTACACCTTCAAGAGTTGCGCGGGGTTTCCGTCGTCACCGATCACCATACAGACTGCGGACGGGTCGCAGAAGCGGAGCCGCGAGCGGGGCCCGCTATACCACGACTCGATCGATAGCTCGTAAAGCCCGCCCACCGGGCCAAGCCAGCCGATCATATGCGCCCATCGTAGATCGCCACCGTGTCGCCAGCCGACCGAGCACGGGCGCGCGGCGATCCCTAGCGCTTGGCACAGTGAAGCCCACAAGATCGCTAGGTCGTCACAGTCCCCGTGCCCGGTGCGCACCGTCGAGATCGGGCCGCTCAACACTTCGATCCCTGGTGTCTCGCGGCGGTATTGAATCGAGGCGCGCACCCACTTGGCGATCGCTTCGGGGGCATGGTGCACGCTTCGCACGTTCCGGCAGATCTCGCCCGCGAGGGCCCGAACGGGCACGGTCAGCGATCCCGCGGTCGCTAATTCGGTGGCGGCCTTCAGTGGGCCGATCGGGTGCACCAGAGGCCGATCCCACTCCACCACCTCGGCGCGGCGGAATAGTTCAAGGATATGCGGGGGGATTCCATTCATGCCGGCAAGGGTAGCGGGGCAGCGCTCACAGGCCAACCCGCCGCAGTCTCGCCGCGATCTCAGCGGGCCCCGCTCCGCTTGCCTCGATTTCGAGCCGCACCCTCTCGCGCCCCGCTTCCCACGGGAGCCCGGCGAAGTCGTGCCACGCGCGCGCCTCCCACTCTGATCCGAGTCCACACTCAAGCGCCACGCGGCGGATCTGCGGCTCGGCTGGCGTAACCTCGCACGCGTGATCGTTCAAATTAGTAATAATTTCTCGACACTCCCGGCATGCCACCAGCTCGCGCGGCCGATCGGCGCCCGTGAACGGCGACCAAAGCGGCCAGGGTAGGCGCGTGGGGCACCCGTACAATCTCACCAGGCCGCCTGGGTCAGACACCCAACAATCACCAGCGCCCGGCCGAATCCCGCGCCCGACCGCCTGAACGAATAGCCGGAGATTCATCCCACCAGGCCGCAGCGCGACGCCATCGATCGAAGCGTCGAACCCTTCGGTTAACACCGCACAGTTAGAAAACGCGCGGATCTCACCAGCTCTGAACGCCTCCATTAGTCGCAGCCGCTCCGCTCCCGGCGTGCTCCCGGCAATGTGGGCGATCTGAGGGTTGGAGGCGGCAAGCGCTCGCGACTCCGCCACGCTATCGCAGTAGATTACCGCCTGCGCGGCCGGGCCGATTCGGGCGAACATATCGGCCGCGCCCCCGCTGGTGTACCGCGGCCGGCGGAGCAAGCCGCGATCGATCAATTCCGCGGGCGACGGACCGATAACGATCGAATCGTAGCCACTGAGCGGGCCGCGCTCATTCCATGCGGTCCCCGTCATCCCCACCACTTGGCCGCCCGGTGCGCGGAGCTGGTCAACTAGGGCGATCCGCGCTGGCGTGTCGGCCCGGTGGCATTCATCGAGAAGCACGCGCGCGAAGCGGGGTAGATCCCGGCGCGCGGCCGTTTCAAGGGACGCCACCTTTACACCGTCGCCACCGTCGCGGCCTGCCATGAGCGGCGAGCATTCTACGCCGTGAGAACGAAGCGCGGCCACCGTCTGATCAACGAGAGTGCGCCAAGGGCACACCACGATCGTGCTGGGCTCGGAACGAGCCAGATCCGCCATGATCACAGTTTTACCGGCGCCCGTGGGAGCGATGCACAGAACGGAGCCCGAACCCTCCGCCGTGATCTCTTCAACGAGCTTGCGCTGATAGTCTCTTAATTTCATGGGCCAAGCCTACCAGAGACGCGCGCCGCGCGCCGCGCCGCTTCGGCTTGGATGGTTCGCCGGTCATGCGCGCGCGCTTCGGGCGTGATAGACTCGCCCGCATGAAGGACTTACCCGCCAACAGTACGCTCCGCGCTCTGTGCGCGCTCTCCAGACTTGGCCAAAAGCCGGGCGCTCCCGCTGTCTCCATCGCGCGGGGGGCTCTAGGGGATCCCGCGTCGGAGTCTACCGTGCGCCGCCAGCTCAAAGAGCTGGCGCGGATCGGGCTCGCAAAGCGCGGGCCCACCGGATGGGCGCCGAGTCTCATGGGCCGCGCGGCGGCGGCCGGTGCGTTCGTTCGCGAGGGAAGCGCCACCGAATGGATCCCCAAGTGCGACTTAGGGATCGTTGACGCGCCCTACTCGGCAACGGTGCACGGTGGACAGTCCGAAGTGCGAAAGGAGATCGGGTATGATCATTGGACGCCCGATCAAGCTGCAGCGTGCGCGAAGCTCATGGGGGCGGCCGTGTCCGGTTGGGCTCTGAGCCTCACGTGTCACCGGCTGGGACCGGCGTGGGCGGCTGGATTCGAGGCGGCCGGGCGCTATGTATTCGCGCCGATCCCCGTGGTTTGCTTGAACGCTCCGCCACGCATGAGCGGCGACGGGCCCGCCTCCGCCGCGGTCTGGTTGATCGCGTCTCGCCCTCGACAAGTCACAAGGTGCGGATCGCTCCCTGGCTATTACACCTACCGCCGGCAGCGAGCCGAAGAGGGCCGCCCCGACATGCGTGGCGTAAAGGATCTAGACCTAATGCGCCGCCTGGTGCGCGATTACGCGGCACCGGGCGATCTGGTGGGCGATATTTGCGCCGGATGGGGGCAAACGACGATCGCGGCCCTCGCTGAGGGGCACTATTCGACCGCGCTAGAGTTTGATCCCGGCCGCGCCGCCGGGATTCGGCGCCGCGTCAACGACTGGCGAGCCGCTAACCCGCTGGCCCACCTTCCGGCGAAGTCACACCAGCGCGTGGATCGGGTCATGATCGGATCATGATCGGGTCATGATCGCCAGACGATCAAACGGGCAAAAGCTCGCCCTGCCCTAACATGCGGCCGTCTTCGTCGAGGTTATCGAGCAAGCCGGCCGCCGGGTTACGCTCCCACGGTACTCCGCGCACGTATCCGGCGGTGGTGGCTAGAGAACGGTGGCGAAGATGATCCCGCGACCAGTCGAGCGGCACGCCGGCCGCGCTTGCCTCGCTCGCGACGCCGGCCCGCAAGCTGTGCGCGGTGTAGAGCCGATCGTCTAGCCCGGCAGCCACTAAACACCGCTTCAGAATCAGCCGCACGGACTGCGCGCCCAACCGATCCGAAGTGGGCGCACCACCCGGCCCGCGCCGAAGGAAGGCCGGCAGCGGGCCGGCTCGCTTGCCGACCAGCGCGGACCAAAGCCGAGCGGGGCAGTACCTACGATCGCGCGCGGCCGGAAGCCGCACCCACACGGGTTCCGATCGCCGCTTGGATTCACGAAGTCGAAGCTCTAGGCCGCCGGGCGTGATCTCTCCGTCGTCACAGTTGAGCCCCACCAGCTCCTCGCGTCGCAATCCGCCGACCCAACCGACCACGAGCAAGGCCCGATCGCGCACCAGCTCCGCCGAGTCTACTGCAGCTCGCAACGATTCAGCCCGAAGCGGCCGGGCCGCGCCGCGGCCGGGCGTGGTGGCCTTACTCGCGCCGCGCATGACTTCGCCCGTCCGCTGGCCAAGCGGTGGGCCCCCTTTCCAGCCTTCGATCTTGTCGGCAAGCCCGGCGCGGATCGCCGCGACGTCTGCTTTGATAGTGGAGCTGGTGCGGCCGGCGTTGACGCGCGCCGCCACCAGCTCGCAAACGTCGTCGGTAGTGGGGGGCCACGGTAGCCCGTCACGGGTTAGCCGGCGGAGGGTGCGCGCGTACTGATCCGCCGTGGTCGCGCCAAGCGTGAGGCGCCGCAGTTGATCCGGCGTGTAGTCGTCATCCATCGATCGAACCCTCCGCCCACGCCGTGGGCTCTAGTTTGAAGCCCGGCGGTAGAAGCCCGGCCAATGTGGCGGCATCGCTCGGATCAATCACCACGACGCTAGCGCCCGCGGAGGCCAAGCCGGTGCGCTGGAACATCGCAACCCGAACGGAGGCGCCCCCGTCCGCGGCGGTAAACGCTTCCGCCTTCAGTCTGTCGCGCTTCGATGGGGCCAGGATAACGATCGCGCTCAAATTCGCCGCCGAATCGATGCACGAGCCACGAGGCACGAGCCCGATCGCTGTCCAGCCGCGATCCCATCCTAACCACTCCCAAAGCCGGACGCGCGCCGCCCTGCATGATTCAAAACCTGCCCGGTGCAGCGGATCCGAATCACCGCCAGCCGGCGCCTGGTGCGCTGAAGTTGGGGCACCGTCCGACCACGGCACACGATCCCGCGCCGCTAGGCGCGCACTGCCGCTCTTGTCTGCGCCGCTTGCGGCGCCCGTACTGCAGCTGTTTCCGAGAGCGGGGCTTGTCCCCGCGGCGGAGAACCCGCCAAAAGCGGGGGCAGCGTCCTCGCGCGCCCGCGGCGGGTTCTCTGGTGCAAATTCGTTAAGAGGAACCCGCGCGCGAGAAGGGGGGTCTATTTCACCCCCTGTAGGGGGTGCCATTTCACCCCCTAAGACGCTGACAGGGGGCGGCTCAGAGGCCACCAGATCGGCCGGCGGTAGCTCCGGCAAGGCCGCGATCGCGCGCGCCTCCTCGGCGGCCTGGTGCGCCCTCCTCGCTACGTCCATCGCTTCGGCCGCCGCGGTGCCCGGTTTAGGCATGGCGCCCATGCTTCCGCAGTCGGTGCACCAGACGATCCCGTTGCGATCGGGCTTGAAGCTGCCGCCGCAGCGCCCACAGCTCGTGGGGCACGCGTGGATCGGCTCATCGCCGCCCACCGGGCCCGCTTGCCGGCCTGACTTCGGGCGCGGGCCGCGATCGCGGGCTCGCTCGTAAAGCGTTCCACACGTCGAACATTCGATCGTTCCGTCCGTTCGACGGCGCGCGGATCGGTCGTTGCACGTCGCACAGTGGATCCCGGTGTGTTGCTCGCGGATACGATCCACGACCACCGTAACCCACGTTCGGATCTCCGCCACGCGGTAAGAGTCCAGCAACCGGCGGCCCTCGAATTGTGCCGCCAAGAGAATGCGGCGCGCGCCCTTTAATTGGTTTTCCGTCCAGTCGAGGGCCGCCGCGGTTCGCTTGGCGCTCCACCAGGACTCACCCGCCCGGTTAGCCTTCCCGCACAGGTGAATGTAGAGCCTCCACACCCAGTGCGGGACCGCGACCGGCTTACCTCGTTTGATGTAGGTTGATTCTGCCATGATCTGGAGCATGTTACCCGGCAGCGCGATATAGTTTTGTGCGGCTCTAGCGGTCATCTGTTGCCCGCTGGTGCATGGTGTGCATAACTGTGTCCGTGGTCGTCATCTGGGATCGTTCCTTGGTTGAGTGGCGACTGCGTGGCGCTAGGATTGCGCCGCCGCTTCCTCGGTGTCTGCCGGGGTCGCTGGTTTTTGGGGGTCTGATTCTGCATCCTCTGCGGGCTCGTGGGGCCCGTACATATCGTGCGCTTCGTCGGTCGCGATCGCAATCGCGGCCGTAATCATCGCCCGGCCAACGGTGGAGCGAGGCACAAAGATCGCGCACCCTCGCGGGCTCATCGGAGCGAGCTGCCCGCCGAATTGGACGACGCGCGCCGAAACGTGCACGTGCTCAAGCCCGGCGATCACGCTACTTAGGGGCTCTGCAATGACGGAGGCAAAAGCGGCCGTTTTCACCTCCTCGATTGAGGCGCCAAAACGCAGAGAGATCGCTAGGGGGCCCGTGATTAGGGCCGCTAGGCTTAGAGTGTCCTGCCAGTGCTCATCTGGTAAGCTAGCAAGGTGGCCGGCGTGAGTCTGCGCCCATTCCGTTATGAGAGTATCTGGCATGAGTGGATCCAAAGTTGTTGATTTTGTTAGGCTATACGGGCCATGCGAGGGGGGCGCGACAAGTGGGCCCACAACGCCCGGCGGCCTGCGTCTTGATATTGATATCACGCCGGACGCGATCGAGGAAATAGCGCGGCGCTCTGGGCCCGGCCGCTACTTCTCATATACGCTTATCGGAGGAACGAACCGCCGCAAAAAGGGCACGATTCAAGAGTTCGTGATCTATGACGACCACGACGATCGCGACCAGTCCGAAGCGCTCACCACCAGGCCGCCGCAAGTTTCGGCCGCTCCCGCACCACCAGCTCCGGCGCCCGATCTGGTGTCGCAGATCCTAGACTTCACGCAGCGACGCGAGGCGGCCACCGCGGCGCAGTGGTCGCAAGTGATGGCGCGGCAATCGGACGCCTTCGCGGAATCCGCCCGCGTGCAATCCGAAATGGCCGCGCGAGCAGAGGCCGCCGCAGTGCGGGCCGCGCGCGCCGAAGCACGAGCAGAGGCCGCCGAAGCGCGCGCCGAAGACGGGGGCGGCTCCACCGGGCTCGCTGAGATCCTGGGCCCCATTCTATCGCAGGTGACAGGGGGGCGCGTGCAATCCGGCACGGGCGCCGCGCTCACCGCCGATCCATTCGAGGACTAAAACATGCCACTTACACCTACAGACGCCGGAAAAGGACTCTTAGAGATCTTCACCGATGGCGGATCCCCCGAAGAGTCGATCGGGACCGCATTTGAGCGAATCACTGGTCAGCCGATGCCGGCCGACTTGGAGGGGGTGCGCGACGTATCGGCAAAAGCCGGCCTGTCTGTGATCAGCACAGCCGCGGGCGCTGGTGTGACCGCCGCACAACTTGCGGTTACGCTTGGCGCTAGCGCTTCCGCGGTGCCCGTCGTCGGCTGGGTCGTCGCAGCGTGCGCGCTCATCGCCGGGAGCATCATCGCCGGGCTAGGGTCCGCGTCGCTCTATCGAGAAGCACGCGAGGCCGGCAGGAAGCATCTGCGGATCTGCGTTGAACTGACCGAGCAGATCACCGGAGACACGATCCGACTAAGCCCCCCCCATGACAAGTGGGGCGAGGTTCCCCAATGGGATGCGGGGCAGTGGCGAACCGCCTGGTGGTTCCTGCGGATTAGCGAGTTGATCGCCGTCTCCGCCGGAACGTACCGCACGATCGCGCTCTATGGCCGGGTGCGGAATAGCTTCCTTTTGGACTCCGCGCTTAGTCTCTTCGGCGGCACGATCGGGTCGCCTGGTGTGCGTGGAGATAAAACGGAGCTGCACAAGCGCACGAAGGGTTTTGCTTCGATCCCGTTCTACAAAGCGGTGCGCAGTAGTCAGGGGGGGACCGGGTTCAACAACGACGGGAGCGGGCCGGCGGTCTATCGGCTCCGGTGCTCCGATGGCGTGAGCCTCAACACACAACAATTCGCGCGCGGTGCGCTCCACCTTGGACACGCCAAGCCGTTGATCGACTGGGCCCGCGGAGGCGGATCCAAAACGCAACGGATGGCGCTCGCCCACCTTGGAGCCGCGCAAACTCTCCAAGCCGTGATCAACGCGCTACCGGCGAACCTTCAAAAGCCTACGATCGCTACGATGATTCTGGCCGCTCAAACACAGTGGGGCCACTTCGAGGGCGTTAGTTTTCTGCACGGCGTTGGCCCGGCAGAACTGATCCGACTTCGCCGCCAGCTCCCACCGCCCCCGATGGCGGCCGGGAGTTGGAGCCCCTACCGCGTCGAGTTTTTCCAGCCGCCGGGCGCTCCCGTGGTGCCGGTCGGGTTCCGCCTGGCGCAAGTCAACGCGCTAGGACCGTGGGCCGGCGCTGGTAGCGGCATGGCGGTTGATTTCTTGAGCGGTCGCCATGAGTTCACGCCGGGCGAAGGTGGAAACATTGCCGGCGTGACCAATGGAAAAATGGACCTCGCGATCTTCATGATCCCCGATGAGACGCCGCACCGCCGGGTGTTGATCCACTTCGGGCCCATCGAGCGCGGCGCGGTGCTCCGCTTCCCCGCTCCCGCTATCATTCTCGCGCTAGCCACCAAGCGCGTGCCAATGTACGGGCTTGAATCGGCCAACGTGAGCGACCAGGGGATCGCGTGGCTAGAGCAAACGTCGGGCGACGCGAGCTGGGCGATCCCAAGCTGGGACGCATCCGATCGCCAGGGTGTGGGACCGTGGCGCGTGTCTCCGGCTCTGCAAAGCCCGGACCTAGACGCAGGCACCGCCGAAGAGGGCGGGGGCGCTGGTGGGCTTCTCAAGAAGGCCGTGGGGCTTTACGTGGCCGGCAAGGTTTCCGGCGTTCTCTAGGGCCCAAAAACCAGCGCGGCCCGCATGATGCGGGCCGCGGCGGTAGTTCGGGGCTCTAGTGTTCCGCCATTACTCCCACCACGCGCGCACCCCGCGCGGCTGCGAGCCGCATCGGTAAGCGGGGGCGAGTTGTCGTTGACACAAATTGCACCAGGCGGCGGGATCGAGCGTGAAGCAGCCGGGCTCGCACGAAACGCGAGAGGGGGAGGACTCGCAATCAGATTCCGACGGGAGCGGGCGCACCGTGTGATCTCCGCTGCGAATCGAGCGACCGAGCGCGATACCGTGGCCAAGCGCGGCGCCACCCGCGGTGTCGCCTGGATCGGTGTCCGGTGTCCAGCCGGGCACGTCGGGCAGCCCCCCGCCATCGAGGGCGATAGAAAGGCCCCACGCGAACGCCTTGGCGGCTTCTCGCTCGAATCGGGCGCGGGTCGCCGCGGTCATCTTCGCGCCGCTCATTGCACCAGCTCCCGCGCAGCGAACGCTTCATACAGGGGGCCCGTGATCTCCGCGTACAGCCACGCGGGGATCTCTTCGGGGCAATCGCGCAAGTGGGGAGCGTGCGCGGAAAGCTCGCACGTCGTGCGGTCGGCGCGCTCTAGCCGAACGATCGCGCCAAGCGTGGACAGATCCACGCGGGTCATTCGGTAGCCGGTCCGCTCAATCGCGCCGTATCGGCTGCACCGCGCATCGAAGAACACCCCGAGCGACGACTCTAGGCCAAGCGTTGGCGAGTAGCCAAGCGGCCTCGACTCGGCCGCGTCGAGCGCATCCTCCGCGGCGGCGGCGGCGGTAGACAGCCGGTTTTTTACGGTGCGGTCGTCAGACTGATCCGCGAGTTTGAACGCGTTGGCGATCACTGTGAGCGCACGCGCGATCTCGTGCGCTACTTCGGTGTTATTACTACTCATCTCTTCTCCGGTGTTGGGCCCCCAATTGGGCTCACTTCTATAAACGCAGATCGGCCGCAGAAATTCAACTAGCGATAATCATTAATTATCGATATCAAAGACGCTTGACGGGCTAGGATCTCTGCCCGTATGGTTGCCCGGCGTCGGGCGGCTCACTGCCCCCCCCCCAAGTCGTTTAGGACGGGCACTAAGTGCGATCCTAAGATTACCCCGGCGCGGATCTTCCTTTGCTCGCTTCGTTGTTTCCGTTTGCGCGGATCTCCGGTGTTGGGCGAGTAGAGGGCCCCCCGCATTGTCTAGTCGGCGTGCGGGGGGTTTTTCCGTTTTTGCGGTACGCTCGCGCAATGACACACACACACAAGCCGATCGCCCTCTTCGTTTCTCTTCTCCTCGCCGCGTGCGGCGGAGGCCAGGCCGCGCCGCTTCCCGGCGTGGAGCTGTGGATCGAACTAGACACAGACGGACACGCGAGCGCGGCGGCGGGCGTGGGAGATATCGAGATCATGAGCGCGGAGGCCACCGGAGGCGCCAGCGTGCGCGCCTCCTATACCCTCGGCAAGCCGATCCCCCCGGTGGTTGTCGTTTCGGACGGGTGCGCTCGTCTCGCCCTGTTCTCGCTGTGGATGCGCGAAGTGTGCGCCGACTAGGGCGAGACTTCCGCGGCCAGCTCGGCGCGGATCTCCGCCTCGATTGCCGCGCGTTGTTCGGCCGCTTCTAGCTGCTCCAAGCGTTCGGCGTGCTCATCGAAGGCACCCGCTAGGGTGTCAAACTTGCCGGATAGGCGGTTGATCTCATCGAGCACGCGCGGCACTGTCTCGACGTCGGGCACGTTAGCCGCGGCGGTCACACCGCCGGACGTGGCGCCGCCGACCATGCCGGCCAGCAAGGCCACCACGGCCGCCATCAGCTTAGACGGGCCGCGGGCGGTCACTTTTAGTGACGCGGATTGGGTATTAGGGGATCGGTTGGTGTTCATTGCAGAGGCTTAACCGCTCGCATGGCGGGTATTAGATGGCGGATTACCCGATCATACAGGGATCGCGGTGTCCGCGGTCCTAGCTTGTCGATCGGTAGAATCTGGTGTGCGGTCCACGTGTCGGCGTGATCCGTTATCGGGTGGAAGTTGAGAGTTTTTCCGTGCGCGTCCCCGCTAACATCAAATGTGTAATGAGTACCGACCGAAGCGCTCTTGTGCTTCCGGCTCTTGATCACGATTCGCGGTTGCACCTTGGGAACCTTTTTCAACGCCGCCAAAAGCGCCCACTCCACTTGCGATTTCATGAACGGAGTCAGGCGCGATCGGTCGTCGGTGCTCCGCAACTTGCCCGCGGGTAGGAGATCGCGCGCTGTCTCGATATTGGGGGATCCGGTGTCATTGTAGAAAACAAGACTTTCGCCCTTGATCGCGGTCGCGCCAGTGTGGCCGACGAAGCCCGAGATTTTGAAAAACGGGCCCATCCCCGTTTCGGCCTTCGTGATCACAACGTCGGGCCCTCGGCTGAGAGCCACCTTTTTAGGCTTCGCGGGAGGTTTCCAGGGTGCGGCGGCCTTCGGCGCGGCCTTCTTCGGCGCGGCCTTCGCCCCAAGCCCCAAACGGGCGGCCAGCTCTGATCGCGCGGCCGGCAGCGATTGCGCGGCCAAGTAAGTTCGGATCCCTGTCTTTGCTCGCACGAAGTAGAAGGTGCCCCGATTCCCGCGCAGGTGCCCCACGTCTGATCGGACTCGGCGCACCGTCCATGCTTTTCCGCCCGGCGAGAGATCACCGGGATCAAACGGCGTGAGAGTGAGATCGGACGGTCCCGCACTGCTCAGTGCCCGAAAGCCAGTGATCAGCTCCGGCGCCCTCTTCGGGGCGGCGGCCTTCTTCGGGGCGGCCT
>PDMW01012119.1_pt1 | contig 18738 bp, 35 predicted proteins | sample 1515511 | NCBI WGS metagenome assembly PDMW01 (sample SAMN07343023, study PRJNA328102) | Marine metagenome, whole genome shotgun sequencing project. | biome: marine; feature: bay; material: water; isolation source: viruses from water sample < 0.22 micron filtered, nuclease treated, low... ... | reverse complement strand
AATCCTGAGGATATCGAGATCGTTGAAAAAAGTTTACATCATGTGCGATAAAACTGTGTACAAAGGTTTTTAACTGTGGTATAAGGAAAGAGTCTAACAAAAGGATTACATATATGTTCTGCTACAGCGAAAACGAAAACCTTTCTCGTCGTTTCTCCGGCTCCTTTGATCCCTCTAGCTTTGACTCTAACCGCGCAATCTCTACACACCTTCAAAACTATTTTTTCCTTAAATTCATCCTTCAAAAAAGTGATGATCCTCGTGAAAAAATCCAAGCTTCTAAAGAACTTACTATCTGCGAACGAAAAATAAACTACTGGAAACGCCAAGACAACTTCTCACAAACTCGATATGAACGAGACATTAAAAAATTCAAAGACTCCTTCCAGCTGTAACCTAAATATCACAACCCCTAAAAAGATTCAACAAAAGTCTTTTTAGGGGTTTACTTTTATGTGGAAACGTTTATATTAGAATTATAACAACGTAAGGAATACATCACATGTCTGCTCAAACTTCTATTCACCTCGATGTCTCTTCCGAAGCCTCCCTGGCTGATGTTCAATACTACGCTCGGGAATACAACTGTACCGCTAAGCTTTTCATCGAAAACGGACCAGCCGGCGGAAACCCAGTTTACGAATTCTTCGGAACCCTTGACGATCTTCAACGTCTCGAATCCGAATTCTAACTGTTACTGAAATAACACAATCACCCTTAAAAAGTCATATAAATCTTTTTAAGGGTGTACTTTCCCACCAAAGTGATTATATTAGTATTATCAAACGAATGAAAGAGATCAACATGACTAAGAAGCAAAAGCAGCAGTTCAAAGTACGTGCACTCGGTATGCGCACTGAAATCCGTAAAGTCAAAGCTCAGTTGGTTGGTTTTCCTGATAAAATGGAAGCCCTTCACGTCGAACTTACTAACCTTATTGAGAAAGGAAAATAATCAATGGCAAGTTTAGCATCCCGCATTGTTAACGATACCGTATGTGTTATCGAAGGCGATCAGTCTGAGCTTCAACAAGCATGGGCAGAAATTTCTGGCTGGCGTATGTCTGAAGAATGTAAGGAACGTAAGTTAGATTATGACTGGATCGATCAGCTAAAGAAAGCTGAAAGGGCTATTAGTCATCGTGTAGAAGAACTTAAAGCCCTTGATCAGGCAACCGACTAAAAAGGAATTATGTAATGATTGAAAGTGTTGATATGCCAAACCAAGAATTGATCCTCATTAAGTTTGAGGACTCTGCCGACTTTATTCAGGTTAACACCATGGACTCTGCATGGAAAGAAATCCTGGAACGTGGTCCGGACACACTCGAGTACATCGAGACCTGGGACCCTGAGAAGGAAGAACGTGCAGCTGCTCGTGCAAAAGCAGCAGATATTAATGATCTAAAGTTAATGTAGGGGGTTTACATGGAAGCTCACATAGTGTATGATGACAAAATGTCAGAACTCGAGTCCGATACCATATTGCGTATTGCGCAGTTTGCTCGCTCTCATGGATTTGACTATCACGCTGCAGCTTATACGCAAGAAGGTCGTCGCGCTGCCGCTAAACTTTTTTGGGATCACTACTTTGAAACAGAGGTTAAGCTATGAGTATCAGAAGTCAACTTTTTGTTGTAGCGCTGCTCAGTATCTTTGTGGTGACACCTGTTCTGTTTGTGCTTATGGGTTTACTTGGAGTTCTTATTAACGCCATTTGTACCTATATAATCTTTGAAAAATATTGGAATGAACTATGAGCAACCAACGTTCTGGAAAAACTTACCGCGCTGCCGCTAACGATAACAGTGGCATGGGAACTTTAGCTTTTTTTAAGTATGCTACTAAAGCTCTTACAGATGCTGGATATGAAGACCCTGCATTCTACTTTGAGCAAGTAGTTGATCATTTACGTGATGGCGGTTCTTTACCGGCCAGTCAACGCGAAGTTGAAAAGGTATTGGGATTATGAATTATGTAGCTAGTGAGGCAGACGCTAAGTTTGCTGATAATCTTATTAAAGCTGTTAATGTCTATCAGGCAAAAAAAGGTAAACCTCAGCTTCAAGTGCAAGTAAAGAAAAAGGAACTTTACATCGTATCAAAGAGTAATTAGTATAAGGGACATAATGTCCCTTTTTTTCTATAAATATATTCATTACTAAATAAGGTGGCGTATCTAATGTACACGACTAAAGAAGTTAAGAATTTAAAGTTTTACGTGTCAAAGGCATTACAAAGTAAAATTAAAATCACCTCTGCGTCAAGAGGAGATTATCATATTAGATTTCCTTTTAGCGGCAACCCAGATTCTATTTTTTCTAAACTTGGAATTAAAGTAGAGGAAAGGCCGGGAGCGTCAATCTCTTCAAAATTTGACACGTTTAATTTAGTTACTACCCAAGACGTCAAAAACATTCCAATGGGAACTGTTCTTCCATGGGTTAATAATAACGTAGGTGCTAGTAGTAAAGTAAAGCAGCTATTTAATAATAAAGACCTATCTCCTGATACCTTAGGTCTTGCAGGAAAATCTTTATCTACTCGAGATGTTATGATAAAGACTAAAGCAAAATTAGATACGATCTATGATGCAGAGATTGTAGAGTCTTTGATGTGCTTACTGGAAGATTCAAACAAAACAGGTAATAACATACGAATTAGTAAGAAACACAATTTTACTAGAAAAGATTTAGCTAAAGTTTCAGCAGACTTTGGTGAAATTATGGCCAGTATCTGGGCAATGAAAAATCTTAAATTTAAAGAGGCTTCGTTTCCACTTGCATCTAACGAAAAATTAATCGATTTTTATGGAATTCGATTTGGAGTTCACTATCCCATCTCAGTAAAGTCTGGAGGTGGCGGTAAGGTTACTATTAAGAACATCATTGATGCAATCGAAAGCCGAGCCAAGACTGCTAAGGCTGACCATACTAAAGAAAAATCACTGGGAGTCTTTAATATTGTATCTAAGCATTCTATGAAGGAGCAAATGATTATGCTCCACCAATTTATGGAAACTGATGCTATTAAAAAACTAGCTAGGATTATGGGCACAGATTATAAAAGAATTACATTAGATTCAGTGAATAAATGGTTAGATTCAAAAGGCCGAGATGATATTATTAAAGAACTAGACCCTTTCTGGAAATCACTTAACACAAAACTTACAGATAAAATTCTACAAGGTAGTGACGCAACACGATTAATCATCTCGCCATTAGGTGAATCCATTTGGAAAATTCTAAATTCTAGTAAAGAAATAAAAGAATCTTTGAATAACGTTGCAAGACAAGTAACTTTAATTCAGGTAAATGTCGATGTTGCAACTAATCAAATTAAATTTTCTAGTAATTTCTTTAGAGAGGCTAAATTTGAATTTGGATGGGCAGGATATTCTGCTGGAAATAAACTCGGTTTTAAGATGAAGCTAGAAAAATAAAAGATATAAATATATTAGTATACAATCATTAGATCACATGGGATAATCGATGGCACAATATTCAGTTAGCCGACAAAGTAAGTTTGGCTCAGATAATATACATGAAGTAGTAATGATTGCCGACAAAGATGGCAACATTTTAAATACTGCAGGGTCTGCATCGAATATCCCTATTGCCGGAGGAGAAGTCACCGGCTATTCCCACATTAATAAGTTTGGGTTTAACCCGTCAGTGGGTACGGGATTTGAAGTAGTTACTGATGCTGGCGGGACTCAGACTTATCCAAGTGCTGCAACTGTAGCTACTATTACTAGTTCTTCCGGAGCTACCGACTCTGGTGTAGAGATTGAAGTCCAAGGACTAGATTCTAATTATAATCAAGTTATAGAAACTGTTACCCTCAATGCTAGTGGCACAAAAGATACTGTAGCTCAGTTTATTCGAGTATTTCGGATGATTGCTAATACTAGCCACGTTGGAAATATTTCTGTTACTGTTGATTCAATAGTAATCGATACTATGCCAGCCGACGCCGGGCAAACACTTATGGCAATTTATACGGTTCCAGCCGGAAAGACTGCATATTTACTTAAGTTTCAAGGTAACGTTGAAAAAGACACGGGTACAATCTTTAGAATTTTAACTCGGGCATTTGGTGGGGCTTTTAACGTTAAAGGTCAATTTGGAACATTTGGTTCTGCGGTAACCTTTGACTATCCAGTTCCTTTAGTGTTTACTGAAAAAACAGATATCGAAGTGAATGTTAAAGCTCAAGGTACTACTGGAGCTGGAGCAGTCTTCGATCTAATTTTGGTGGATAACTAATATGCCTTTTGTTCCAATAGTTATGTCTGACACTAATAATCATCCGTATTGGGAGTACAACAACGATAGTGCTCCTAATGCTCCGCTAGGCATTCGACAGTTTAAAACCAATACAGAGGTATATGTTAATTGTCGACGCCTTAATGATTCTAACGTTACTGGTGAACTTAGCAAAACATTCTGGGATAACCACTACACGACATGAAGACGTTCAAGAAGTTCGTAGCCGAACAGAAAAACACACACATGACCCATATCGAGGACAATGTTCTGTATGGTGGAGTCAAAGGGACTAGAGATGCTATCATGGCTCTCAGATCGCTTCGTGACATGATGAAGGGTCAACACTCTGGTAATGTTAGCGTTAAGTGGGATGGAGCACCTGCAATATTTTGTGGTACTGATCCTACTGACGGTAAGTTCTTTGTTGCCAAAAAAGGCATCTTCAACAAGAATCCCAAAGTATATAAGACTAATGCAGATATCGATGCAGATGCATCTGGTGACCTCGCTGAAAAGTTGAAGATGTCACTGAAATATTTTTCTGGATTAGGCATTAAAGGAGTTATTCAAGGTGATTTACTTTTTACAAAATCTACTCTTTTATCCGAAAAGATCGATGGAGTGGATTACATCGCGTTTCATCCTAATAAGATTGTCTATGCTGTCGAAAAGAGCAGCAAGGACGCTCAAGAAATTAGAAAAGCGCAAATTGGAGTTGTCTGGCACACAACCTACGTCGGAGACAGCTTCGAAAATATGAAAGCATCCTATGGTGTGGATGTTACTAAGCTTAAAAAGAGTTCAAGTGTGTGGCAGCAAGATGCCATGCTTAGAGATTTAACTAATGTGGCAACTTTGTCTGACAAAGAAACCTCAGCAGTTAATAGGCACTTATCTGAAGCAGGTAAGTTATTTAATCAAGTTAAGAGTTCTACTCTTAAAGATCTAGAAAAAGATCGAAAGCTAGCTGAAATGATTGAGCGGTTTAATAACACCTTTGTTAGAAGCAATACACAAATAGGTGATACTACTCAACATGTACGGAATCTGATTCAGTTTATCAGTGATAAATATCAGAAAGAAATCGATACTAAAAAAACCGAAAAAGGTAAGCAGAACTGGAAAAATAAACAGTCTGAAGTATTGAAGTTCTTTTCTTCTGATAATAAGAAAAGCTTGAAAGCTATGTTTGACCTTCAAAAGTCAATTGTGTCTGCAAAGTTATTACTTATAAATAAACTGAACAGTATTAAGAACATCAAAACGTTCTTAAAAACAACCAAAGGGTTTAGATCAACTGAACCTGAAGGTTACGTCGCTATTGATAAGCTAGCTGGTAATGCTGTTAAGCTAGTAAATCGTTATGAATTTTCAACAAATAACTTTGACCCAACGATTCTCTCGGGTTGGAGTAAATAATGAGGAACGATATGAAATATCTTATTTCCGCAATTGTGGCTATGTCCGTAGCCGCTCCTGCAATTGCACAAGATGCCGCTGGTAATGATGCTCTTATGTCCAACGCGACTGTAGGCGTGTCTACCGATTTAGAAGGTAACGCCGATTGGACCGTTGGTGCAGAATTGGGCGTCGCCGGTTTTGGCGTAGATGCAGGTTTTACACTTAAAGACCGTGGCGACAATACTGCCGATGACTACTCTGTTGGTGTAGGTACCGGTATGGACTTAGGTCTTGCTTCCCTTGATACAAGCATTAACTATGCTTGGGGTGCTTCTGGCGGCGACCTGATTGGTCGTGGCGACGGTAACACCTGGGGCGACCTTACTGTTGATCCTACCTTGAAAATGACTCCTGGCATTATTGGCGGTGAGTATGCATGGGTAGGCGCTTCTATGAATCTGGCTTCTGCTGGTGAAGTAGACCTCGGTTGGGGTGGTGCTTCCTACGGTGTAGGTTACTCGCATGATCTGAACGAGCGTGCTTCTATTGGCATTAGCTACGGTTGGTCTGTAGACGTTGTTGACGACAATGACGATACTACTGTCAACGATTGGACTACTACTGCTGATGGTCTTAAAGTCGGCGTAGGCTTTAAGTTCTAAGATGATTGGGTTTAAAGACTTCCTCTCTGCTTTAGCTGAGACTTCCTCTCCAAGTGAGGGGGAGTCTTTAGCCCTTTCTGAAGTACTATCTTTTCAAGGTAGACGTAAGAAAGCAATTGCTGCACGTCGCTATAAGCAAAAGCTTCAGCGCCAAAAGAAAATTGCACTCCGCCGTCCTGCCACACTTAATAGATTAAAAAGACGTGGTCGTAGAACTGCTACTGATCTTATCACCAAAAGGTTCTATGGTGGTAAAAGTAAAAGAGGTATGACCCACGCTCAAAAGTCTCGTATCGAAAAGCGTATTGCTACTAAGCACCAGCCTGCAATGGGTAGAATCTCTATGAGACTTCTACCAACTAAAAGAAAGCTTGATGTTGCAAGACGTCAAGGTAAGTCACGTCCTAAAGCGCCGGGAATGTACTAATTATGATTAATGGATTTAAGCGATATTTAGAAGAACAGTCCTCCGTAGGTTATCTCGTTTATGGGCGATTTAATCCACCGACGACTGGTCACGAAAAGCTACTAGATAAGTTAGCTAAGACTGCCCGAGGTAAAGATTATTTTATCTTCGCCTCTCAGGCAACCGATACTAAAAAGAATCCAATAGATTATTCTACTAAAATTAAATTCATGCGTAAGATGTTTCCAAAACACGCAAGAAATATTATTATGGATAAGTCTGCAAAGATTTTTCTTGATTCAGTTATGTATGTACATAACAAAGGCTATAAGAATTTAGTTCTAATTGCCGGTTCTGATAGAGTTAAAAAATTCAATGATTTACTTAAGCAATATAATGGTGTAGAAGCAAGGCACGGCAAATACGAATTTGACACTATTAAAGTAATTTCTGCCGGAGAGCGTGACCCTGATTCGGATGATGTATCAGGTGTATCGGCTTCTAAGCAACGCGAATATGCTAAGAATAATGATTTCCGTAAATTTTCCATGGGTCTTCCTAAAGGGGCAAACGACGCCTTAGCAAAAGATCTGTTTAATGCAGTTCGAAAAGGAATGAATCTAAATGAAAATAAATCATTTATTCAACATGTTGTGTTGGCGCCAGTTTCCGAAACACGTGAGGATTATATTAACGGCGAACTATTCTCTATTGGTAGCGAAGTTGTATTAAAAGAATCTGGAGCTTTGGCTATTGTAACTCACCGCGGGTCAAACTATTTAATTGTAGAGTTTGATGAAAAAAAGAAAAGAGTGTGGCTTAATTCCGTAGAAGAGGCTTGCTGGGATAACTATAAGCAAGTAGGAATGAAAACTAAAAACGGTAAACAGGTACCTAACTGTGTACCTGAAGCACAAGATGCTGATATCAAAGATCGTAAGGGTTCACAACCTGCTGCATACCATAAAGGCCTTTCTAAATCTACTAAAGTTAAAAGAGACGCGCAATTTAAGAAGCAGGCTAAAATGGCCGACGATGATCCTAAAGCCTATAAGGCTGCTCCTGGAGATAAGTCCGCTAAGACTAAGCCATCTAAGCACACACTAAGATTTAAACAAATGTATGGAGAGTTCAATGCTTAGTTTCAAATCATATTTAAATGAAGATGCAACTACAGGCTTAAAGAACAAAGCTGAAAAAAGCGGTATGCCATTAGGGATTTTGCGTAAAGTGTATAACCGCGGTGTAGCTGCATGGAAGACAGGACATAGACCCGGGACCACTCCTCAACAATGGGGAATGGCTCGGGTCAATTCATTTGTAACCAAGTCTTCTGGTACCTGGGGTAAAGCAGATAAAGACTTAGCCTCTAAAGTAAGGAAATAACTAATGGACTATTTTACTTTTAAGAAGAACTTAACTGAAGCAGTTATTGAAGAAAATCAATATATGCCAAAAGGCGCCACTTCCCGATCTGCATCAGATCATCATCAGGACCATGCTGAAGATCATAAAGAAATGGCTAAAAAACATCGTGAGACCGGTGGACAAAAGCATGAAGCTGCAGCTAAACAACATGATAAAGCAGCTGACTTGCACCAGGATGCTTCTGACCACCACTATGAAATTAGTATGCATAGACAATCTGGCGGAACACACGATGCTGAACATCGCCAAAACAAAAAAGATGCGATGAACAACAGTAGAGCTGCAGCAACTGCATCTAAAACAGCATATAGCACTAGCCATACATTCGGTGTAAAATAGGTTTATAGAAATGCAACGGTTTAAAGAGTACTATGAAATTGGTACCGATAAATATACTAAACATACAAAAAAGAAGACTCCTGGACAAGTAGATGAAGGTCCAGGTAAATCTGAATCTTGGGAAGCTGGATATAAGCGCCGTGTTGTAAAGACTACTAAGCCTGAGCATAAAGAAAAAGGTTATAAGTGGAGAATCAAAGGTAAAGACCGGTCTGAGATTTCTATTAAGCTTTACAGAGATAAGCCTTCTTATAAAGAGTTTACTAATCAAATGAAACGTGTAGCAGGTCACGAGTTTGGGAGCCGATAATGAAGTTTAAAGAATTGCGCAATAAAACCAAAGCATGTGAAGATAATGAAGTATCTAATCGCTCTGCTGCGATGAAGCCTCAGATGTACAATGATCCTATTACCGGTAAAAAGAAGGTGCGGATGGTTCCTACTAAATCTAACATCGTTAAGACTAATGATCGTGTAGATGAAAAAATGGACCCAACCAAGCACGTAGCTAAAAAAGGTGATATGTATTGCGTCTACGATAAAGATGGTAAAGAGGTTGCTAAGTTTGATAATGAAGACGAAGCTAATGCATATGCTATTAAGAATCACGATGCATTAATGGAAGTTGGTTTTCAGGGTGCTGCAGCAACAGCGACAAGAGTTGCTGCTTTAGGCGCTATTGGTGGTGCAGCATATGCAGCTAAAAAAGCTAGAGACCGTTTTAATCCTGTAAAAGTTGCTGATGCTCGTAGAAAGCGTGATGAAAAAAACGCTGAACGAGAAAAAGCTAAGCAAGATTTAAATCAGCGAAAACAATACAGGCAAAAGCTACGTGGTATGCAACAAAAACAAAGAGCGAAACAGGCGCAATCATAATGAAGTCATTTGGTTGTTACATAGATGAGCCACCTCTGGTAGAACAGTCTGAATATCAAGGTCGTAAGGTAAAGCTTAACGACCCGTTCCGTTCTAATGACGGTAAAAAGAAATTTTATGTTTATGTTAAAAACGAAAAAGGTAATGTAATTAAGCTGGGGTTTGGTGATCCAAATATGGAAATCAAACGTGACGATCCTAATCGCCGCAAAAGCTTTCGTGCTAGACATAATTGCGAGAACCCAGGACCTAAGTGGAAAGCTAGGTACTGGTCTTGTTATCAATGGAGAGCCGGAGCAAAGGTAGATAACTAATGGCAACTAACGCAGAGCGCATGGATCGGATTGAATCAAAAATTGATAAGCTCTCTGAAGTTCTCGTACAAATGGCACGAGTTGAGGAGAAACTGATTAATCAAGAAGAAGATCATAAGATCCTAAGAAAAGATATTTACGAACTATATGATAAAGTAGGCCAGATGGAAAAAGTGGTTCAAAAGAACCAGATAACAGTAAATATTATAAATAGAATCAGTTGGATAATCATTACAGGCGTGGTGGGTGGTTTCGGCACCTTAATCACCTACCTGTTTAATAAGTAAGGAAAAACAAATGTCAATTAGAGAAGCCTTAATGGAAATGGCAAAGCCTAAAACAGAGCGTGCTGAATGGGTGCCTGAGTCGATCCTGGATGACGACGTATCGCACTTTATGGGTGCTGCTGCAGCTGCTAAGAAAGCTGGTAAGCCCCACTTTGACTTTGGTGGCAAGAAATACAAAGTTACCATGAAGCATGACACTGCTAAGAAGGTAGATGAGTCTGCTGAGTCATGTCCTGAGTGCGGAGCAGATGGCGAGTGCCAGTGTGAGCAGCCAGTAGAAGAAGCAAAAGTCGATGAGCTGAGCAAAGGTACTCTGGATAGATACCGTCAGGTAGCTTACAATGATCGTATTCGTCAGTCTGGAAACAGACAAAAGGGTGAGGACGATACTCCTGGTATGAAGAAGCGTGATGCTGGCATTGCTCTTGCTACTAAGAAGTCTAACGCTAAAGGTCCTGGATTTGAACCTAAGAGTAGACCTGGTGGTGACGTTCTTAAGTTTAAGAGCAAGAAAGAGTCTGTAGAAGAAGCTGTATCTGTAAAGAAGCAAGACTATAAGTGGGGTCGTATGATGACCGTACATCACGGCAAATCTCACTCCTATCCACTCCACCCTGAGCATCAGTCTGCAATCAAGAAGCTTGGTGACAATCAGAAGACCAGCTTTAAAGATGAGACAGGTACTAAGGTAACTGCACATCGTCAGGGTGATACAGTACATCTTTCTAGTTCTAAAACAAATGCCAAGACTCCAGTAGCGCATTCACACTTTACTGAATCTGTCAATGAAGCTGCAGGAACCGCACAGCATCGTCCAACAAAAGCAACATCTGATACTTTTGACAAGCAGATGAATAATGGCGAAGGCGGCATCCCAATGGGTAAGAAGAAAGACTTCGTAAATATGCATAACATGGAAGTTGCCCTTGACGCTGAAGAGATTTATAAGAAGAATAAATACGAAGCATTAAGCAAAACTCCTGCTAGACCTGGTGACCAGACTGCTGGTGATACAAAACCAGTTAATCCTATTCCTGCAAACCCAATTGATGGCATGCGAGCTGCGCTGGCTAAAATGAAACTTTCTGGAGAATAAGACTATGATTAAACCACCTAAAGGATGTAAGGATGCAGTACCAACCCCACAAGGTTGGGCACATCCAAATACAGGAAAGATTATCATTGTACGCAGACTGGCTAATTCTGATATTATGGAATATAAAAAATATATGGCAGGTTCCGAGCCTACCTCTGCACCTGCCCCAGAGGTACTTATTGAAGCTGATCCAATTCTAGAAAATCTAGAGGAAGCACTAGAGCCGCTTATTGAAGCTGATCCGGTAAATCACGATCATGATAGTATGACTAAGGCTGAGCTAGCTGAACACGCTGCATTAGAGCACGGCATTAATCTTAGTACGTCTCAAAGTAAAGCTAAAATGATTAAGGATCTTGAATCTCAGATCTAAATTATGAAAATATTTAATGAACATGTCGACGTAACTGAAGAAAATTATATTATCGTCGCTGCACAATATTATAGTAATCCCCAGTGCTCTAGTACTGATGAGTTTTATGAAGACTTGAACCGTATCAAGTATATTAAAAGACTCATTAATCGGTACCATGACACTGGGGATTTATCTGATCGACTATTGATGAATCATATTATTGTGTTTTGTAATGTGTTCACTATAAATATTGGTATTAAGATTATGGCTCTTAAAATAGAGTATAATTGCTGGGCTGTAATAAAACCGTTTTTGGTAAAGCTAAAATATATTTTACCAGATGATTTAACCGGGATCGATATGGATCCTAAAGTTGTAAAAGTTTTAAGGAATATTTAATGGCTGTATCAACAATTGCAGATACCATTTATACCTATAGGTTCTTAAAGCTCTTGGTAACTCCATTCAGAGAAACCGAGGCATACAAACTTGGAATCATCGATGAAACAGGTAAACGTCTAAAAGACAAAAAAGTTGAGAATCAGGAAGAGCGTAACGCTTTTAACTTGTTTCATAGACTTGTATTTAATTTAAAAAGATTGATTGAAACTGCACCTGGCGGCAAGTCCAGGCTCGCTTCGTATATTGCTGCGTTAGCTCTATTGAGAGAACACTATGATGTCAATGTAGAAAAAGTTCTAACTGAAATGAACGTTAACACACTTGACAAAAAGAAGATTCTAAAAGAGATTCAGCCCAAAAAGAAAAAGAAGGCTGAAGAAGAAATAGCAAATACGACCGCTGGCGTTGCAATGATTCCTACACATATGAAATTTAAAGCGTTCGTACGGAGAAAAAGGGACCTTTAAATGTTCGCACTACTAGGATCCGTTCTCGGATTTGGTACGTCATTTGCTCCCAAGATCTTAGAAACAATTAATAAAGGTCGTGAGCAAAAGCATGAACTAGCGAAGATGAAGATGTCTGCAGATATTAAAATGCAGATGCAAGACGCTGAGTTCGACCACTTGCAAGACATGGCTCATCATGAAGAGCATAAACGCCTCATTGAGCATGACATTGCAATTTCAAAAGAAACAGGATTCTTTGCAGGTCTTAAGAAGGGTGTACGTCCTATTATCACCTATTGTTTCTTTGGATTTTTTCTCTTCTATAAAATAGTCCTTGTAATGGAAGCGATGAGGAACGGCCAGGATATGGCTGCAATTTCTGATGTAATCTGGGACCCACAGTCCCAGTCTATCTTTGCAGCAATCATTTCATTCTGGTTTGGATCACGAGCAGTTGAGAAATTAAAGTAACTGTTTACAAATTTCGTGATCTGATATATAATACCTAATTCTAAAAATTCAAGCATAAAAAGAGGTACGTTCTATGACCAATAGTCTAGACATGAGGGACTTTCTGTCTCAAACTAAATTTTACGACTCATATTCCAGATACATCGATGATGAAAACCGCTATGAGAGTTGGGATGAATCTGTTGACCGTGTTATGGCTATGCATAAGGACTATTATAAAGATCAGATGAGTACGGCATTGGCAGGTGAAATGGCTACTGCCTCTAATGCATATAAAGAAAAACGTGTACTCGGTGCGCAACGCGCTTTACAGTTTGGTGGTGACCAGCTGCTTAAACATCAAATGAAAATGTATAACTGTACGTCTTCATACGTAGACCGCGCATCTTTCTTTGGTGAGTACTTTTACATTTTGCTTTGTGGTGCAGGTGCAGGTTTTTCTGTACAAACCCACCATGTAGACAAGCTTCCTCAGGTTGTAGATCGCAAGAAGCAGGCTAAAGGTTATGTTGTAGAAGATTCAATTGAAGGCTGGGCATCTGCGTTGGACGTATTGATGTCTTCATACTTTGTAGGTGGTGGTAACTACCCTGAGTTTGAAGGACGACGTGTATTCTTTGACCTGACAAATATCCGTCCGCGCGGTGCTAAAATCTCTGGTGGATTTAAAGCTCCTGGTCCTGACGGTTTGCGTATGGCTTTGGATCGTATTGAGTACTTGATTCAAGGTCAAGTAATGGGTAAAAGCAATCCTGTTTCTTTACGCCCAATCCATGTCTACGATATTGCGATGCATTGTGCTGACGCGGTTCTGAGCGGCGGTGTGCGGCGTTCTGCAACTATCTGTTTGTTCTCACCAACTGACACAGAGATGATGAGTGCAAAGACTGGTAATTGGTTTGTAGATAACCCACAGCGTGCACGTTCTAATAACTCTGCGGTGATTGTACGTAAAGAAACCAAAAAAGAAGACTTTATGGCGATCATGGACAGCATTAAGCAGTTTGGTGAACCAGGGTTTGTATTTGTAGAATCTACTGAGCATACAACCAATCCGTGTGTCGAGATCGGTATGTTCCCACAGATTGATGGCGAGTCTGGCTGGCAAGGCTGTAACCTAACAGAGATTAATGGTGGACAATGTGTAGATGAGGAATCATTCTATAAAGCATGTGAAGCAGCATCGATCCTTGGTACTCTTCAGGCTGGCTACACTGACTTTAATTTCTTATCAGATACATCCAAAAAGATCTTTGACCGCGAGGCTTTGCTTGGTGTATCGATTACTGGATGGATGAATAACCCTGATGTACTATTCGATGAAAAGATTTTGGAAAAGGGTGCCAAAATTGTTAAAGAGACTAATGCTCGACTTGCTGCTCTTATCGGTATCAATCCTGCTGCTCGGACTACTTGTGTTAAGCCTAGCGGGAATGCTTCTGTCCTCTTGGGTACAGCAAGTGGAATCCATGCTGAACACGCTGAAAGATATATTCGCAACATTCAGTTGAATAAAGAGTCTGAGATTGCACAGTTAATTGCTAAGACTAATCCTGATATGGTTGAAGAATCAGTTTGGTCTGCAGCTGGTAGCGATTGGGTTGTATCATTCCCTATTACACCTAAGCCAGGTTCTATTCTTAAAGATGAACTGATTGGACCTAAGCACCTTGATCTTGTAGGAAAAGCGCAAAAACATTGGGTAAATACAGGTAAGAACAAAGAACTTTGTGCAGACCCAACCGTATCTCATAACGTATCAAACACAATTTTAGTGGAGGATTGGGACGAAGTTGCAGAATATGTTTATAGCAATAGGAATAGCTTTGCTGGTATTTCTTTCTTGTCTACTTCTGGCGATAAGGATTTCAATCAAGCGCCAAACACTGAAGTCATCGACGCTGAGAAGATGGTTGAAAAGTATGGAGTGGCTTCTGTATTAGCCTCTGGTCTCGTTGTGGATGGTCTACAGGCATTCGGAGACCTTTGGATGGCTTGTTCTACAGCTCAAGGATTTGGTGAGGATATTTCTCAAGAAAACTCTAAGAACACTATGAAGAAAGATTGGGTGCGTCGATTCCAGGCGTTTGCCAGTAAGTATTTGGAAGGTGATCTTAAGCAGGCAGAATACTGTTTGAAGGATGCTCACTTGATTCATAAATGGGAAAAGATCAAAAGGTCATACCAACAGATTGATTGGATTGGTGAGCTTACTGAAAAGAAGTTTACTGACGTCGATACTCTCGGAGCGGCTGCGTGTGCGGGAGGTGCATGCGAGATCGACTTCTAACTAATAATATCAAAACTTAATAAAAATGATAAATAGCTCCAGGTGAACAACTTGGAGCTATTTTTTTATATATGTGGTATCATGAATTTAAACCGTTTGAGCCAGAAAGTGCTCCGGAAGAATATATTGGATTTGTCTATCGTATTCAAGACTTAGATACAAATAAAAAGTATATCGGTAAAAAACTGTTTTGGAATCGACGCAAAACCAAAGTAAAAACTAAAGCCGGTGGTACTAAGACAAAATATGTAACTAAAGAATCCGATTGGAGAAGTTACTATGGTTCTAATGCACAACTCAAAGAAGAAGTTGCAAATTACGGACCAGACCCAGAAGCTAAAAAATATTACAGAGAAATCCTTAGGTTATGTAAGACCAAAGGCGAATGCTCATACCATGAAGCAAAGTTGCAATTTGAATATGATGTATTATTAAGAGACGATTATTATAATGGTTATATCCAGTGTAGGATTAACTCGAAGCATATTAAAAAGGATGAAGATGATGGTGAATAAAATTACATTGCATATTTTTGAGGTAATCAAAAAAGCTGCTAGTCAAAATAAAAAAGCAGATAAAATTGCTATTCTTAAACAGAATGAAACTTTTGCTTTAAGGACTATTCTTCAAGGTACCTACAATGAAAATGTGGTGTTTAGTTTACCTGTAGGAGATCCTCCGTATGAAGCCAATAGGCTACAGAGTGCACCAAGCAATCTATTAAAGCAGGCAAAGCGCTTAGGTTATTTCGTTGAATCTAGTCAAATGAATCAGATTAAAAAAGAACGCATGTTTATTCAGCTCCTCGAAGCAGTCCATCCCGAGGATGCTAAAATCGTATTGCAGATGAAAAACAAAACTCCATTTAAGGGCATTTCATCTGCGGTAGTGAAGGAGGCTTTTCCTAATATCCTCCCATAGTTATAATGATCTTTGAACCTCAACTACTAAAGGAATCTTTCTATGATCATTTCCCAAATCGAAAGACTCAGAAAAGACTACCGTGAATTAGAACATTATGAGTACAAGATGGCAAAAAGAGGTCGTTCAGACCTTGTGAGGAAACTGAGGCTTAAAAGGGATTTCTTAGGTAAATCAATATCTGATATGGAGGAACAATCCTACACTTAGTTGTGTACAATCACTGAAAATTAGTATATAATAACAGTACTGTTGCGGGGGGAGAGGTATACACCAATGTATCTTTCCCCTTTGCCTATAGTAACATATATGTTACAGTATCAAGTTTATATACAAAAAATGAATTTAGTGTTGTATTTTTGTAGCTACAAGTTATACATTACATATATAAGCTGATTAACTAAAGGACTTACATCATGACAAAGTTTGACAAAACACAGTTCGAATTCTTCGGTGGATACCTTAACTACCATGGCGACTATGAAGGCGCTGAGTACTACGAAGAAGGTAATTGCCACCCATCCCGTGTAGGTACTCGTAAGCCTCTCTTTATTGCTCGCTTCAAGCACGGTGGACCTTTTACTAAATCGAAGGTAATGAAGAAAATCGTAGATATGTTCACTGTGGAGCAATACGCCGAAATGATGAAGATTGGTAACACTCCACTCAATATCATCAAGCAATTCGACCCGGCGTGGTTCAACAAAACTCTTTACGGAAAATAAGAAATGAAACGTCAAACCATACTCAAGCGGATTGGAGAGCCTAATTTGTCTCTCTTTGACGCTCCGGGTTACTTTTATTTTGAATATGACGACGGTGTTATATTAGAAACACGTAATGTGATGGTCGATCGGCTTTCACACCTATTTATCGACGAGTGGGTTGAAGAAGGTAAAGACTTCGTAAAGGACATTAAAAATGAAAGCACCCAGACTTAAAGATTATTGGAAGTATAATTTTACCCAGACATTCTGGAATCTATACCTAACTAAAAACCCTATGGCCCGATTGATGGGACTTGATTTTAGTAGCTTCCTAAACAAAAAGAAAGATGAAAATGACAAAACTGAATGAAAAAGTAATCCTCACTGATTGTGATGGTGTACTCGTTGACTGGCTCTTTGGCTTCAAAGAGTTTATGGCTAACAAAGGTTACACTGAGCAAGACCCTACTGGTTATGCTGTATGGAAACGGTATGGGCTATTGAATAAGGATAAGGGAAGAGAAATCTGTGAGGAGTTTAATAACTCTGCAGCCATTGCTTATTTGACTCCAAACTTAGATGCTATTAAATATGTACGTAAGCTCCACGAAGAAGGTGGATACGTCCTACGTGTAATCACCTCTTTGTCGTTGAATAAATATGCATACAAAGCACGGCTACAGAACCTTCACGATCTTTTTGGTGAATCTGTAATCGATGAACTTGTTTGCCTAGATACTGGAGCTGATAAGGATGAGGCGCTCGAGCCTTATCGTGATACTGACTGTGTATGGGTAGAAGACAAAGTTCAGAACGCAGTACTTGGTGATGAATTGGGACTAAACTCTTTTTTGATTGATCTACCTCACAATCGTCATCTTGAATATCCTAACCGTGTAAACGGCTGGGAAGATATTTACCATTCTATTGTAGGAGTATAAAATGAAAGCACTTATTATCGGCAGCGTGTCTATGTTGGCACTTACTGGCTGTGGAGTTAACACATATCCAAGTCTTAATCAATGTACAGATGTATTGTACTACACCCCTGAAACTCCAGCATACGCAACTCTCGGCGCAATCGTAGGTTCGATTGGTCTAGGTATTTTGTCTGATGGCGATGTTGCTATGTCTATGATTGGAGCAGGAGCTGGTGCTGTAGTTGGTACTAACGCTGCTGGTGGTTTGCATTCACACGAGGTGTGTCCTACTTCTGAAGTAACTTATACAGAACCGGAATATGAACATGTCTATGAAAAGTAATATTCTCGTAGGATTAGTCGGAGCAATTTTTGCTTTGGCTACTCCTGCTAAAGCAGATGATACTGTCTATGCAACTATTACATCTGTTACACCTAACTATATTGAACTGGTAACTCCTGTTCGTAAAAACATTTGTAGTTTTGTAGATGTTCCTGTCTATGAAACAGTACAAGGTCAAGGTGCTACAGGACTAGAAGTTCTGGGTGGTGCTATCATCGGTGGTCTGTTTGGTAAAGCAATCACAGATAAAGATGAAGGTGCAGCAGCAGGTGCAGTTATTGGCGGTGTAGTTGCAGCAGAAGCAGGTCGTGCTGATAAAACTCGTATTATCGGTTACGAGAAACAGAAACGTTGTTCTATTCAATATGTTGACCGTGTAGAATCTGTAGTAGATAACTATACGATTTACTATCAATGGAAAGGTCAGTACGGTAGTACTGTTGTAGATAAGCGGTATCGTATTGGCGATAAAGTTATGGTAATGGTAATTATCACTATGTTGTCCGGTCAATAGATATAGTATCCGCCCTTAGCTCAACTGGATAGAGCAACGGCCTTCTAAGCCGTAGGTTTCAGGTTCGAGTCCTGAAGGGCGGGCCATTATAAATAGTTAAGAATATTTAACTACACGAGTGTTCCAATGTTCGTTACTGCCAAAGCTCAAGACTTTATTACATACTCAAGATCATCTATCGGTACCTATATCGGTAGTGATGGTCTGTTGAAAACTGCAGCAGTCGATGAGGCTCGTATTGAGTATGCTGCTGATGGTACTGTCAAAGGGCTGCTGATTGAGGAGCAG
>PDMW01006013.1_pt1 | contig 18794 bp, 24 predicted proteins | sample 1515511 | NCBI WGS metagenome assembly PDMW01 (sample SAMN07343023, study PRJNA328102) | Marine metagenome, whole genome shotgun sequencing project. | biome: marine; feature: bay; material: water; isolation source: viruses from water sample < 0.22 micron filtered, nuclease treated, low... ... | reverse complement strand
AACTGATTTTGGTTAACTAAAAAGTGCCAAATGTGGTGGTAAAGTCTTGATGTTTTCTTGTGGCACAAAGAACAAGTCCATTTCGCCTCGTCCTTCCTTGTGTTGTCGTAAGTCAATCCAACCGTTCTTCTTTGAACAGCATTTGTAATTTAGTGTGTCAAACAAGTCCGCAATGTCTTTGCGAGCATAGTCAAACTTGCGACATTGCTTGTCAACTATTTCTAATTGTAGCACAGGTCTATTGTGTAGTATAGTTTGTAATCCTCCTTGAAGTACAAACAGTTCATACCCTTCAACATCTATTTTAACAAAGTCAACTTGTGTGAATTGGTATGAGTCAAGTGTGCGTACATCAACTGTTACAGTTGCTTTGGTTGTACCTCTTGCTCTTGGATTCTTGTCAAAGTGTTGTATGTGATTGTGTCCTCCATTCTTTGGATGTATTATAATGTCAGTTGTTCTAGGTGTTTCGCCTAGTGCTTGTGCGTGTAGTGTACAATTTTTTACACCATTGTCTTTGATTGTTCTTGTCCACAACTGTTGTGCTAGAGGGGTTGGTTCAAAACATTCTACTGTTGCAAAACGTTTGGCATAGTGTATTGCGTTTACAGCATTGTTTGATCCAATGTCTATGCAACGTCTCCAACTACCAATCAGCGTTTGTGCAAAGTCCCAGTTGGTTGATTGATAATGTCCGTGTATTAGTCTACCTTCATACATAGTGTCGCCTGACTCAATCCAATAGGTGTGGCTGTCTTTGCTTTTAATCGCTTCTATCTGCATACAGCTCTCCTAACATTTTACTCATTACTTTTACTTTGTTTTCAAGATGTACGATCTTGTCTCTGTCTGTTCTAATTAAGTTTATAGTGCTCTTGTGTTGTTCAGCTAGGTCGCTTATGATTGAGTCGTGGCGGTTGTGTGCGTTAATAAGTTTGCTCAACAATAGTGACTGTTCTTCAAGTTGAGCTAGAGGATCAAAGTCTTTACTCATCATTTACTTGGGTCCTATATTCCTGTGCTCTTTGTAGATACACTATACGCTCAACAACTTCTACATTGTCAATGTGCCAACCAGCTTCAGGATCTAATTGCATTAGACAAAGACTGTGTTTGGTACGTCCTCTTTGCAACCATTGCTCTGTGGGCCATAACTGTTCCCAGTCGTCCCAGGTAAGGCTGTGCGATTCACCTCTGTATTTGGCTTGTGTTCTGTGTTTAAGTAAAGAATAATACTTGTCGTGTTCAACTGGATCAGGACCTGTCTTCCAACGTTCAGGACGTTTCTCGTTTCTATTCTGTGCATATTTTGGTACGTATTGCATTATCCAAAGTCCAATACATTGTCAGCTGGTGTTAGTTTTGATGTGTCATCATTTGGTAAGTCAATCTCCATTGCACGATTCCAAATCTCTCTACCTTGGTTGGCTAGTTTCCAAGCCTTGCCTTTGTAGTTGTGTGGTGCCTTGCGTGTCTTGAAAGGTGTTAGTATGTTGCCGCTTTGACTTAGATGACCATACTTGTCTAGTATCTGTTGCACTTCAAGCACAGTTGTAATGTCACCCATACTTACTATGTGTCCAAACTCTTTGTCTACAATTTTAATTGCATCAATATAGGCCTGCCAAATTGTATTGTCCATTTGATGTAGCATATCCCATACCACACGATTGTTCTTGGCAAGTTTGCCGTGTTCTTGTATTTGTTTGTTGAGTGTTTCTGAAACTTTGCGAAATATTATTAGCGCATCGTCTTGGTATTGTTTTCTAGTTGTTGCCATTTGTTTGTCTCCTTATTGTTCTTATATTATACAATAGTATTTATCAAATGTCAAGAAAAAAGTCAAAAAAAAGGGCCTCTGTGCGAACTATTAGAAAAAAACACAGAGACCCCAAAGTCAGTATAAGTTATTATAGTTATGCCAGTGTAGAACAAGACAAATAGTATAGCAAAAACAGAAGCTCTACACTAACAGTATTTATTATACTGGCTTTATTCTTGTTTGTCAACCTCTTTTGCAAAGTCAACAACAATATCTATTTCACCGCTGTCAACGACTGTACTGTCTTCGCCTTTGCGTTCCATTGTAGCATAAGGACCTTCATAGTTGCCCTTGGCTACTTCATAGTAGTAGTCACTGTTTTGTTTCCACCACTGTTTATTGATTCTCTTCATCTGTTGTTTCCTCTTCTGTATATTCTTCAATGTCTACATCTAGCTCATCACTTTCATTCCAAGGTAAAGGAGCGTTTGATTCTGAGCTCATAGGTTCTGAAGTCATACCTAGTATGTTTTTGGCTAGAAATATCTGCACCGCCGCATTCATATTGTTTGTAGCATTCTTCAACATTGAACGTCTTAGTGTGATCTTTAATTCTTCTTTGCCTTTTGTAATATATTCGCTAAAGTTGTAGCGTATGGTCTGTTCAGTAACGCCGTAGAAGTTGGCAATGTCCGTGTTTGAACATCCTAGTGCGGCTAGTTCCTGTACTTGATCTGGTGGGACCACTTTTTTGTCTCTGCCCACACATAATCCTAGTATGTTTCCTTCTACTAGTTCTTTGGGCTTTGGTCCAGGTTTGTGTTTGTCTTCCATACTACTATTTATTGTAGCCTTGGATAATTGGTGCGAAAACGACTAAAATGTTTCACTTGTGTAGATCTCAGCACCAGTTAGCTTGAATAATAGTAGTAGTTTTTCACCTATTTCAAGTCCTTGTATATAATAGAAGTTTTCTTCAGGATTATAATAAGCGTCATAACTTAAATTATATGTGTTAATCAACGCCTGTATCTGTTCTTCTTCTTGTTCTGTGGCTACTATTTCTAGATTAAGTTTCTGTTTCATTGTTTCTCCTTAAAAACTTTGTCAAACTTTTCAAGACGTTTTTGTGCCCACGTTTTAGGACGCACTCTCGTGTCAAACTTAGGATTGATCCAAAGATATTGACCTCTTACATTTGAACGTTTTTGTGCGGCTGTTAGGTGTTCATCACTGAGAGGTATTGCCAATAGTTCAAGTCCATACAACACAATCCAACACTGATATTGCTTGTCTTCTGCACACCAACCAATTGCACCATAACATCCAGGCTCTACTTGTATTGTTTGTTTGCTACCAGTTCTTGCACCAACACGTTCGTGGAACTTGCCCTGTTGTGGAGTAACTCCTAGTGTGTTTTTGATGTGCTTTCTCAATCCAACAAACACTTGTCTTGCTTCTTCTTTTGCGTCTGCTGTGTAGCGTAGGAAGTTGGTTAAATTGCTTCTTGGTTGTAGAGGGGCAATAAACTCAGCATTGGTATCATCGTCTAGGTTCAATCTTATTTTGAGTTTGCGTGTGCCTGAGTCATTGTTAAACAATTGGATAATCGCACGTTTGACGTTGTGGTTGCCTAGGGGTGCCTCCTCGCCTTCCATAACCACTTCTCTTTCTCTTGGCTCAGGAGAGCCTTGAGCAAGTAATGTATCTTTGGAGAGATGCGAAGCATCAGAGGACGAAGTCCTGCCAAGAGAGACAAAAGACGTAGTCGTCGTAATGTGTTCTTCTTTGTTATTTCTTTGTTCTTCTTTGTTATAATACTCTACGCCATTTTGACAAATTTTTTTAGTTTGCATCACACACCTCCTTGATACGTGCATACTGTTGTGCACCAATCCATTGGACGTGTTTGTTGCAATCTCTGCAACGTAGTTCAGCATAGTGTTCGTGTGATTGTTTGGTTCTAGACACTTCAACCGTACAGTTGTCGTGTGTTTTTAGTTTTGTAATTGCCATTTGTTTCTCCATTGTGTTTACTGTTGTATTTATGCTTATACTATAATAACACCATAAAAACGATGTGTCAACCAAAAAAAATGCCCGTCTACTGACTTCGCAAAGCCTAGGAACGGGCATCAAAAAACCAATAACATCTATAGGAAGAGTTGACAGCGGTTTTTAAACTTGTAACAGCAAGCAACAGGAGTTGTAAATGGCAATAAACAAGTATGTCCTAGCTGTTACACAAGTATTTATTTCTTTTGCTTAAAATACTCCAAAAAACGGCGATTTGTGTGTGACGGATGCACTGTGTACTCTCCAGTTTCAGGATCTTTGGTATACAAACAGTTTTTACACCTTATTCTAGTGTGTTTAGGTGGCCCTACAAATGTGCGTATTTCGTGTGCAGGCTGTTCTATTTCGCGATCGCAATCATCACAAGGATGTTTGTCGTAAGAAATACTTTCAATTTTAGCAGGCTCTTGATCTTTGCTTTTTGAAAAAGTTATTCGTTCTAGTAGGTCTTTTGGCATTTGCATACCAATATTTAAGAAAGTTAAAACATTATAGTGTAGATAATGGCTAGTAGGTTACCTATAACACCTATTGCTGTACTAAACATAATACCTTTCATCCAACGCATATCACGTTCAATGTGTGCGAGGTGATTGTCTTTCATTACAGTCAATTTTTCTTCTAGCAACGCAAGACGTTTGTCTAGGCCATAATAGGCACGTTCTGCATTAAATTCTAATTGTTCATACTTGTCTGACATTATGCTGCTCTATCAACACACTCAACTCTAAAGTTGCGTCTATCAATTAATCCGTTTGCTGTGGTAACTTTAGCTGTAACAATATAAACTTTGTCTGCTTGTCCACCTGATATTTCTATGTAGGTTTTTTTGTTGGTACCATCTACTCCTGAATCTTCGTTTACCAAAGGAGTGGGGTCGTTGCGTCTTGCCGCTACTGTCCACGCTACTGTGCTCACTGTGTCTCCAGTTTCTAACCAGTTGGTCCAGTCTAGTGTGTAGATAAGCTGTGCTTCAGTGTCTTTGGTGACAGCTAAACCTGTGTTTGTTTGTTCAAAACCTGATCTTCTTAAACTCATTGTTTAACTCCTAAATTTATATTCTCTTGTTTCTTTGTCTATGGCAAACTCTCTGTCTTCGCCTAATATTATTGTTGTTCTAGTTTCACTTGGCACAACATAAGTTAAGTCTGCATCAAAAGTAATAATTCTACCTGATGCTGTTAACGTTATGATTGTATTTAACACACTTGCCGCAGAAACCAGTTTAAACGGGGTGGTTTGGACACTTACAACACTGTCTAGTGCTACAGGTGTTGATTTTATAACACTTGGTGTTGCTGATATTTGGAACGCTGTGTCAAGGTCAATTTCACCTACTAGGTTTGCTTTGACTGTTGTAACAAAGCTCATTGCTGAATCAATTACAGCTTCACCACTTACTACTACAACTGCATCTACACTTAGTGATGCACTTGTGTTGAGATCAGCTTCACCTGCAATACCTATAACAGCTTCAACTACAAGTGATGTTGCACTTGACATAGTAACATCTGTAGTTTTGATTACACCTACGTCTGCTGTAAGTGCGCTTGCACTGTCTAGTACAATATCATTCTCTGCAATTACTCTGCCGTCTGTTGACATTACAAATGCTGTGTCCATATCAACTAGGAAGTTGCCTATTTTAGCAACAGCACTTAGTTGTGTAACAAACGCATCAAAGTCTGCACTACCTTGTTGTATACGTGTAGCTGTAGCACTAATTGTAGCGGTGCTGTTGAGTGTAGCATCTGCGTCTACAGCTTTTATAGCGTCTACAGCAAGCGTTACACTACCAGCTAAGGTGCTTGCACCCTGTTGTACTCGTGTTGCTGTTGCTGACTGTGCAAACGCACTGTCTAGGTCAGCAATACCACCAATTGTTGTTCCAGCAGGATCTGCTAATATTGTAAATGCAATGTTTTGTGTGCTGTCTACGTCTGTTGTTTTGACCACTGTTGCTGACTGTGCAAACGCACTAGACATTGTGCTGTCTGCGTCTTTGAGTACATCAGCATCTGCAGATATTGTAAATGCACTGTCTAAATCTGCAGAACCTTGTTCAATTTCACCAATAATAAACTGGCCTGTAAACTCAGCTTGTAGGTCAGCACCATAGCCTCTAATACGCTCAGCTGTAACTGTTTGTACAAAAGCAATATCAAAGTCAGTGTCGCCTACTTTGTTTGCTCTTACAGTAGCAACAAAGTCCATTGCTGAATCAATGTCACTTGCACCTTGTCTTATAGCACCTACATTGGCTGTTAAAGTGGATGCACTGTTAAGAGAGCTACTAGTATCAACGAGCTTGCTAATGTCTACGTTTTGAGTAAATGCACTGTTAAGACTACTTGCGCCGCCCTGCAATACGCCTATTTCAGCGTTTTGTGTAAAGATGGCATTTTGTGTTGAACTTGTGTCAGTTGTTACATTAATATCTGCTGTTAGTGTAGCCGCACCTTGTTGTAATACTGTAGCGTCTAGAGTTACATTTGAACTTGCTGACATTGTAAATGCGCTAGATAGTGTAGCGGCACCTGCAAGCGTTACACCACTTAAATAATCATCATCAAAGTTATTGTCAAGGTGCGTAAGCATTTTTTGACTGTCAAAGAATGCGTTGGTTGGTGCTTGACTGTAACCGTTTACAGTGTCATCGCCTATTCTTAGAGCAAATTCATCAATGTAATAATTGTGACCTGCACTTTGAAAGCTAATATTATCATTTGAATTTATAATAAAACGATTTACTAAACTTGTATCTGATGATGTAATAGTGCCAGCACTAGAATTATTAGCTTTTAAAGTAATAACATTGTTGGATCTAACAACACTAATGTGATGCCAAGTATCATAATTTAATCTTGGCGTATCAATTGTAGCGGCTCCATTAAACCAATCTAATTTTAAATTAAATTGTTGAAACCCACTTTGCCAAACAGCGTCTATTTCAAATGCTGTATTTGTGTAAAGAAGCAATCTACTTGAACTGTAGCTACTACTAAATGGATAATAATACCAAAACTCTACAGCAAAATCTTCGTCTGTGGCAATATCAAAATAATCTGTGACAGTTTCTGATTTTAAATTACCTGTTACAAAATAACTGTGTGTGCCGTATTGTTTATATGTACTATTAAAAGAACCTGTACTTACACTACTATCCCATCCTACAGGACGTTCAGAGTCTAACCATTTGCTTCTAAATTCAATTGCGTTTGCTGTTTGTGTAAATGCAGATGCAAGATTTGCGCCGCTGAGTTGTAAAACTTCTGCGTTTGCTGTTTGTGTAAATTGTAAGGATTGTGTAGATTGTGCGTCAACAAGTTTGTTAACTGTGGTAGATTGGGCGAACGAGGCGGAAAGAGCGGAGTCAAACAGTCTCGTTCTATCTGCTTGTAAGGACAGATTAATAATATTGTCAAGTGTTGCGGCATTGCCTGCAATTTTACTTACAGTTGCATCTAGACTAAATTGGCTGTCTAGTGTTGCACTAATTCTAGTAAATGTATCAATACTAAAGCTAGGTGTAAACAATGCGCCAAAGTCTGCACTTGCATCTCTAACAGCACCAGCATCTATAGAAGTACTAAATGCACTTGAAAGTGCGGCTTCTGCTTCTGTGGCTGCTACACCAATATACCCTGTTTCAATATAGTCAGGAATATAGTAGCCTGTGTCGTCTGCAATGTCTACATCAATACTAGGTGAAAACGCACCTGTCAGAGTTATTGTACCACTGTCTACTTGTACTTCAAAGTATGCTTGTACTACATAACCGTCTTCAATGTAAAATTGATCAGCCAATGGTTACTCCTTAACTGTTGTCATCGTCAAATGTAGTTGATGCATCTGCACCATCCATATGTAACAACAGTACTGTGTCATAGTCGTTTGTAAATGCACTTGCTGTTGGAGTAAATGCACCTGTATATCTTGCTACTGTTGATACGCGGACTTCATCAATGTATCCATTGTAATCTCCAACTGCATTACCTAAACATCCAAACTGCAATTGATTATGACTTCCACTACCAATTGTAACAGTGTTTGAACTTGTGCCTTGACTTGTGCCATCAAGATACAATGTAATTGTTCCACTTGATCTTACTATTGCCCAGTGGAACCAAGTATTGTCACTGGTTGCACTTGAAATAATATTAGCACTATCCTTAAGATTTAATTGTAACGTATCATTACTTTGGCGTTCTAATGTTAAGGTGCCTACATCAAACCCTGTTGCATCTACTGTTCTGTTAGATATAATAGTTCCTATGCTTGCGCTTCTTGCAAAACCTTCTATAGTAAAGTCTGTTGCAAAAGTAAAGTTACTTGATTGTGCTGTTGTTAGATAATCATTGTTGCCATCAAACTGAGCACTACCAGTGCCAAAATATTGTTGTGCTGTGTCTACTTGTGCATTTCCGCTTGCTGTTACACTAATAGCTGTTCTTTGTGGAATAACTGTGTCATCTTCAAATCCAACACCTGATTGTGCACCATCTGCACCATTAAAGTGATGAAGTGCAAGTGTGTCATTGTCATTTATAAATGCTGCTGTAGGAACGGTTATGGTGGAGTTTCCTACACCGTATCTATCTCTACTAGATATTCTCACTTCGTCAATCCACCCATCGTCAGTAACATTAAATCCGTTACTAATATCTAAATTACCGTTTGTGCCAATTGTTCCTGTTGAACTTGTTAGAGCTACATTGTGATATCTTGTGCCATCAACCCAAACACTAAATTGGGAACCATCCCAAGCCATTGCAAAGTGAATAAATCCACTTGGCAACGAAACAGCACTCATTCCTGTGCCACTCCAAACTATTTTTTGGTTGCCTGAATCATACTGTGGATAGTAAACTGCTTGGAATTTTCTATCGTAGTTTCTCCACATCAGTGAACAAGCTCTTACTACGGTGGCGTTATTAGTTCCCAGTGTCACAAGACCCTTAGTGGCGCTTCCCGTATCACTGTTAATTTTTACAAAACATTCAATAGTCATAGGACCACCTCTTTGATAGAAAGGACCTGCGTTTGATCCTGTATATCTTATCAGTGAACCGTTTCCTGAGTGTTTACTAGAACTTGTTCCAAACTTCTTCTGTGCTGTGTCAAGTTCACTTTGTGCATTTATGGTATCAAAATCAATTGCTGTTCTACCAGTAGCGGCCGCCGCTATTTGATGTGCTAAAAAACTTAGTCTACTTGCTCCTAAAGGCATCTATATCTCCTTATGCTTGGAAGTCTGTTGCTATTGATGTATAGTAGTCTGTTCCATCATAAAAGATACTAACAACACTTTGGTTTGTTAATGTTTTATTACCACCTGCAAAAATATGATTAGCTGTGCCTGTTGCACTTCCTGTTCCGTCTACTAATAGTGTTACACTTTGTCCTGTTGCGGCATCACTAAATGCTGGCAATGCAAGTCCACTTGTAATTGTTACTGTTTGCACGTTACCGTTTGATACACTAATACTTGGCGAATCATTTGATCCTATTGTGTGTATTGTTTCAGCGTAATCTTCTAAAACTGGGTTTTGTACTTTGTTACCTTGTGCATCTAAGTCACCACCTAGTTGTGGTGTAGTGTCATCTACTACATTTGCAATTCCACTGGCTGCTGGATCTTGTGCGTTAAAAACAGATGCACTACTGTCAAAAACAAGTATTTGTCCGTCGCTGGGTGCAAGACTTGCATCAATGTCACTTAGTTCATTAAGTTGTGAAGCTCCACCAGCTGCTGGTGCTTGTAATTCTAAACTTGATGTGCCTGAATTGTAAGTAAGCACATTACCGTTTGTGTTAGACGATATGTCAACATCACTTAAATCACCAATTGATTCACTGTTGATGTTTTCTAATTTGTCTGTGTTTAAATTTGTAAAGTTGGCATCGCCCTCTGCAAATGTTAGGGCTGAGCCTTTGGTATTTCTTAATACTATTGTTGACATAGTTGCCTCTCCTTCTAAGTTAAAAGAGGGTGCCCCTTTTGTCTAGGACACCCTCACTATTATTAAGCTAGGCTGATAGTCAAGTTGCCTGCTGAAACTTGGAATGTATCACCTGTTTCAATAGTCTTAGAAGTTGTAACTGCACCGTGGAACAATACGTTTCCTGTTGTAAGTGCGTCCATTACCGCAACGTGAGTAATTGTACCCCAGTTACCTGTTGCTGTAGTAAAAGTTACAGTTCCTGTGTTGCTGGATGAACCAGAGGCTGCTGCATCAAATGTAATAACTTCACGTGCATATGAACCACCTGAAACTTCAGATGTTAGTGTGCCTGCTTCTAGGCCGTCATCTGCTGTCCATAAACCTAAGTATAGGTTTGTTGCTGGTGTGTATGCACCGTTGCCTAGTACGTGGTCTAGGACTTCTAATTCTAAATAATCGCTTGCTGCTGACATAATGTTCTCCTTATAAAGTCGTCTGCTTTTTTTAATTTACAAACAACCTCTTGTGCTGTCTGTTATATGTATTTAGTATCAAACCTAAAAAAACCTTAAAAAAAGGCAAAAAAAGGTAGAAAAAGATTAATAGCCTCTAATAGTAGCTGTTGTGCCTGTTATTCTTGTGTTAGGGTATTGTGTTGGACTATCAAAACTTGTAATAACGTTTACATCAATGCCACTTTGTCCACTAGTTGTGTCAACATTAACTGTTGAATCAACCACAATTGCCGCGCCACTTGTTCCCCCACCTGTGACACTTACTGCTGAAGGTACTGCGGTTCCACCAGTGCTTGCTAGTGCAAATGTCATTGTGCGTACTACAGTTAAACCTGTTAGATAGTTAGTAGTAGCATCGTAACTACCACAGAACGCAACTGGAACAGATACCGTTTCGCAAGTGTTGTCTGGTACAGGAGCACTTTCATCATCTGCAACACTAACACTTACAGTTCTAGCATCTGCTAGAGCACAAGGGTTTTCATATCCTGGTTCTATTTCAATATCTAAACTTTGACCGCCTGTGTATACACTATCATTGTTTGTATCTATAGTAAGACTAGCTGATCCACTATTAAATGTAACTGTGCCTGTGAGTGCTGGGCTTGTAACTTTGCCACTTGCACTTCCACCAATTGTATAAGGTTTAGTTGTACCATCAGTAATACCAGTTGCGTTAACTGTTACAGTTGTTGAATCGCCTTCTGTTATACTTGCAGGTGAAGCACTAATAGTATCATAGCTGTATGCTTTTGCTGATTGTATAACAATATCACTTGTGTTTTCACCACAACTAAATGTAAGTGTTTCGTATGCATCTCCGTCTATGGTTGTGTCAAATGTTATGCTGCCTGAGCCACCTGTAACTGATACTGTTCCTGTTAGAGGTATGCTAATGTCTGCGGCATCTATGCCTGTTATTGTGTAATCATAATCATAGTCTGGTACATCAAAATAACAAGTTTCACAATCATCTGTAAAGTTAATTGTTACTGAGCCACCTTCACAGATTGCTGATGTACTCGCGGAGTGTGTAAGTGGTGGTTTCTTTATACCGTTTAAGAATGCTGTCTGATCTTCAGCTTCTTTTTGCTGTTGTTCTGTAAGTGCGCCATCTGCTGACGGATCACCAAACAAACTGCCTAACAAACCATTGAATACTTTTGCGGCCGCGTTTGCCAACAACAAACGTCCAATACTTGCACCTGCATCTTCATCGTCTAATGCTTCTATTTCTTCGTTTACAATTTTACTAGGTATGCCTGTGTTTTTAGTTCTTAAATCGTAAGTTAAACCTGTAATGTTGTACACATCAGCTGAATATTCTGCCGCTGTAATGCTTAGTACTATACTACCTTCATCTGTGTCTTGTTCATTAATTTGTATAATTCTAAATTCTTTTGCGTTAAAAGACAATGCAGAATTTGTTACAGCAACAATATCTCCTGCTTTTAGGCCATTGCCTTGAAAGTCTGTTTTGAATTCAATTACCTTGTCAATTCTGTTTTGTTTTAATTCTTGTGTGGCAATGTATTGTGCTTGTATAGGCTCATTAACTGTTGACAAATTAATTTGTAGTGCGTTGTCTAGTTCATTGTTAAATCTATCAGCTGAATCTACACTTACAGTTAGATAATCAACTGTGTCTCTCAAATCTTTGTGCGGGTATTGTACTTCTACTGAATTGTATAGATCGTTTATACCGCTTGTGCCTACTGTGATAGGTCCTAGTATATTTGAATCGTTAAATGTAAAAATGCTTGAACCAGCTTGGTTAATTACAACACTCCACTTGCCTTCACTTGCGTCCCAAGTGACAAAACAACCGCTACTAATTGCAAGCAATTCTATATTGTCAAAAACATTATTACTAGTATCTATTACACCGTTTATTTCATAATTGTTTATTGTAGCCATCTATCTATCCTTACTAACAAGTTACACCCCAATTTGGTTTTTCAGCTGTTGTCCAAGTTACAGGTTGATTGGTGTCAAAATTTGCTGGTTTTGTTGAAATTAATTCAACACACCAACTACTAATATTTTGGTCAAAACTACCAGTTCCTACTGTTCCAAACATAAGTTCCATATCTGTAACTAAACTTGTATCCCAACTGCTTATATCCTGATTAAAATCATTTTGATTTAAGAACATTGCATACATATCTGTTACACTGCTTGTATCCCAACTGTCAATATCTTGGTTAAAAAGACCGCCAGCTGCTGTACTACATCTAAACATTTCTTTCATAGTTGTTACACTGCTTGTATCCCAACTTCCTATGTATTGATTGAACGATTCGTTGTTTTTAAACATACCATCCATTCTAGTAACATTGCTTGTATTCCAACTGTCAATATCTTGGTTAAAAGATGTACTTAAAAACATTTCATCCATTCTAGTAACATTGCCTGTGCTCCAATTTTGTAAGGCAGAATCATTAAACGCACTACAATTAGTAAAAGCTCTACGCAAACTTGTAACACTTGTAGGAATATTTGTTGGAACTGTAAAATTAGTAGTACCACTAATTTCAAATTCTTCAATATAATGTCCAAATGTTTTTATTGATTGTAAATTATCTGCCGTACCTGTGTCTAAATCTATATTGTGTCTAAATCCTAACATACGAGGAGTATTTTCTATACTAATTTCAATGTTAGAAGCTGACAATGTTGCAGGCGAAGCTGGCTCATAGCTGGTTGAAATAGTTGAAACACTTCTTGTTTCAGATGTTCCAGTATTTAAATCTGTCCAAGTTACGTCAAATGTGTTTGATGTACCGTCGCCTTTATAATAGAAAGTTCCGCCGTTACTAACACCAGTTTGTGTAAACACCATTCCTGATTGTTCTAAAGAACAAGTTATAGAAGCTGAAGAAGTTAAATTACTAGTTCCTTGATGTACTTGTGATGCTATAGCACTAATACTAGTGTTAACTGACATTGAACTACCAGAAATTCTTAACCTATCACCTGATGCACTTAATGTACTAGATGCTGATATGTTTGCACTACCAAATGTAACTAGTATACCAGTTGCTGTAATTGAGAATGCACTTGACAGCGATGCTGGCGAAATTTCAATTGGCGGTGTTGGAGTAGCCTCTATAGAAGTTAAAGCTACTAATGTAGCGCCTGAATTTCTTATAGATGTACCATTACCAGTAATAGCAAATTGGCTCTCTAATAGAGCATCTGGAGCATAAATTCCTACGTTCCATTGAAATTCATTGTCTGCTGTAGTATCTGTGTTATACACTATTGAGGCATCGTAACTAAACGTGCCAGCAAATGCCGCGTCAATTGTTACTGTAGGTTGTTTGACAGCTTCCCAATCACTAATACTGTCAATACCAAATACTGTATAAATTGTACCAGTTTGACTTACTGTTACACCACTTGGTAATGTACCAAAATTTAAAGAAACTTGTGTTGTACCTATGTTAATTTTGTACCGTACATTAGCAAGTGTAGGGTTAATAATTTCTGTAATGTTAGCACCAACTAGTAAATTAAAACTTAACGTAGTTTCTGTAAAACTATAAGTTTTACCAGCTGCTCTATCAAAGATAACATTTGTACCTCTGTTTTCAGTAAATGTTACAGTTTGTGCGGCTCTAGTGTTAAGGTCTGTTAAACTTTGCATTATACATTAATCTCCGCTTGTGGTATTCCTGCACCATAACGAGTGTTGGTCATATAATCAAATAGTACATCTCCAGGTTTACTCATTGTGTTTGATAATCTAAATTTAAAGTCGCCTACCTGTGTTACTCTGTTTTTAGCATTATAATTAATTTTTACTATTGCAAACACAAGATTGTCCATACCATCTGTAGATGACCAGCTTGGCATAACGTCATAAGCATTGCTTGTGTTGCCTGTGCTTTCAGTATAGAAACTTACAGCACCTGTGCTACCTCCTACAAAAGGGTACACTTGAATTAGTCCACTAAATTTATCTGTTGAATTACCGCTGTCATCGTATGCCTTGTCTACTGTAACACCATCTGCCTTAAAATCTAATCTAAAACCGTTGTAGTATACTTCTTTGAATGTAATTGCACTTGGTGTACCGTCAATCAAATTGCCTGTGTTTTCACTTAGAGTCAAACAAGTCCACAGTGTTGTGTTGTTGCCTGCCATATGTGCGTCTGTAATAATACCGCTTGTAAAGGCATCTCCATAAACAACTGGTACTGAATTCTTTGGATCTGGATTGATACTTACTTGTGTACCTTGATCCTTGGGTTGGTTTGCATCTTGTTTCTTTTGTATACTTTTTAACACTCTGTTTAATGCAAAGCCATAAAGTGCTGATTTAGCAAGGTTACTTCCTAGTGAATTACTTCTAAGAAATCCACCTACACCTTTTACTATTCCGCCTAGTGTATCTATAAAACTCATCTCTGTACTCCAAAATCAAACTGTGAACCAATTAGCGTAGGTACTCTATCAAAACTTGTGTCTGTGGCAGCATATGTTTTAAGACTGTTTGGATTTGTTTTCAATCCTGCAATTTTACGTTCTAACAAGTTATGACTACTGATGCAATTTATTTGTATTGAATTAGTTGCGTCTGTTGCCAACACATCATATTCTTCATCAATATTGTAGTTGTTGATTGTGCCTTTCCATCTACCTTGTGTTGTACTAATTTGACTGCCTGCTTGTGTAAAATATGCACGATATACTTGTACATTTGAACCTTTTAATTTACTGTATAGCACTTCACCTAAATTTGTGTCTGGTATGCCGCTTATTGTAATTGTTATGTCTTGATTAGTTGTTCTTAATTCGCTTGTTGTATCACTAATGCTTAACAAGTTACCTAATGGTGTGTAAGTTTCTCCGTCAATAACAAAAGCAACATTATGATCAGAGAATCGTAATATCTGTGTACTGTAACTTCCGCTAGGAGTTTGTCTATACTGTTGTATATCTAATCTTACAAATGTAGCGGCTCTTAGACCATCATAACTTGTTAAGTTAATTGACATAGTTTATACCTCCACAAATACAAACGGTCCACTCCAGCGTGTTTGATCGTAACCAAATATTGTCCATTCAGGAAATTCAATACATTTTACTGTATAGCTTTCGTCACTGCCTGGCGCAACATTGCCATAGTAGTATGGAAACTTTGCATAGGGTATTGTTATTGTTGCACTTGTATGTTTGTCTAGTGTTTCTGCACTTTCAATATCTGTTTTGTAATCACTCCAACGTGGTCCATCTGGTAACGTAACGGTGAATACTTTTTTAGCATCACCTCTTGTTACAGTTCTAGTTGTACCGTCTCTTGCTGTTGTACTTGCAACAACTTCTTTTCTGTTGATGCTTAGTGCTGTTGCGTTGTTTACTATCCATTGAAAACTCATTGTTTATCTCCCACTTGGCACTGCACTGCCACCTTTTTGTGCTACAGCGTGTATAAAGCCTGGATCTCTAGCTACCATCTGTCTAAAGCTCAATGCATCTACTGCGTTAATGTTATATGTTACATTGCCACCCATACCATTTAATGGTGTTATGTTTGCAGGTCCACTTATAAGCTCAGGACCGCTTTCTCCTACAACACCAAACTTACCACTTGGTAAGAATCCACCGTTTGCAAAGAATCCACCAAATATGTTGCCTAGGCCGCCTCCTGCTGTGCCGCCACCCATTGGTGTTTTAAATATTTGTGCAATTGACTGTTGTATCTGTGCTCTAAGCAAATCTTCTAATATACTTGCTACAAAGCTCTTGAATTCAAACTTACCTGTTTTGGCAAAATTAACAATTGAATCTTCCATACCTTTGGTAGTTTTAGCAAAGATACGTTCTGCATTTTTAGCGGCATTAGTTGCATCGTCTTCGTATGATTCAAATGCTCTGCGCCAACCATATGCAAAACTACGTTGTGTTTCTCTTGCTTGTGTTGCAACTCCGTAAAGTGTATCTTGTGCTTTTAGTGCGGCAGCTTCTAGTTTCTTTGTTTCTGCAATATATTCGTCTGCACTAATAATGCCATCTTCCCATTGGCTTTTAATATTACGGATTGCTTGGATTAATTCTCTATCAAGCATTCTGTTTATATCACGTAATTCTTTTTCAAATGGATCTAGTGATAGATCTTCTAGCTCGTGATTTGCGTCACGCACTAAGTCGTGCATACGTTCTTGAAAACTCATACGGTTTTCAATTCTAGCGTTTAGTGCATCTTGCAATTCAACTTGACGTTCCATTTGGTTGCTAATTGCAACTTGATTTTCTAGTTGTGCTTTTATACCTGAAATACTTTCTGCGTGTAATTCAGTAATAAGTCCAATTTGGTTTTGTATTTGTTCTGCCTGTGCTCTACTTGCATCAGTGTCTTTTGCTCTTAGGTCAATAATTTTTTGTTGCAAAGGAGCAATAGTGTTTAGGTACTGTTGTTCAAATTGGTTAATGCCTCTTTGTACTTCAGCTTGGTCATCTGTTAATTTTAATAATTCTGTTTGTTGCTTTATGCGTCTGCTAAAAGCATCTACGCCGTCTTCAAATTTGTTAAAGTATTGTGTCGCACTAGCTGTTAATGCTGTTTGTCCAGTTTTAAGTTTTTCAATGGTTGCCACAGCCGCATCTAAGTTTGCTGGTGCTTCTGCTGTAGGAGCAATAGGTCCATCATTAAGTTTGTCAATACTATCTTTTATGCCATCAATATTGTCACTAGCATCATCGCTCATTGCTTCAATAGTTGCAATAGCACCTGCGGCAGCGGCTAAGCCAACACCTACTTTAACAAGTCCAACACCTGTAACACCTTGCAAAATAGTACCAGCTATTGCGGCGCTCTTCATTGCTTTACTAAGTGCTATGACACTTTGCGTTATAGCTATAATTCTACCTGCTGTTGCGGCAGCAAATATTCCTGCTAGTAAAGCACCTAAATATTTTGCATTGTCTGCGGCAAAACGTATTGCGTTGCCTAGGCCTTCACCTATAGTTTTTATAAGTTCTTCATTGCGTTGAATAAATGCTGTTGTATTATTGATAGCTTCAGTAAGAGCTTCATTAAATCCACTCTGACCAATTGTGTCAAACATATTGTCAAGACCATCTTGCAAATTACTAATTGCTTGACTTAGTGTGTCAGCTTTTGCGGCACTTGCACCACTAAATTGTTCTGACAGTGCATCTTGTAACACAGCAAGAATTGCTTGTGCACCTTCAGCACTTTGTCCAACTTTAGATATTTCGTCTCTTGCTAATCCTGCATTATCTGCAAGTAGTTTGAATACAGGAATACCTCTGTCTTGTAATCTGTTTAGATCTTCTAAACCAAGTCCACCTGCTGTAGTACGTGCATACAAGTCTGTTATAGCTTGTAGAGCACCTAAACTATCTACAGCAACGCTTGATACATCTGCAAATAATTTTAGCTGTGCTACAGTAGGATCTAATCCTGCTGATTTTAATTTAATTACAGTTTCAGTAAGTGCTTCAACACTAAACACACTTTCAGTAGCAAATGCTTTTATTTGACTAAATGCTTTTGCACCTTCTTCAACGTCTTTGAAAACAATTCCTAAACTACTACGTAAATTTTCAAATCTTGCGGCAACCTGTGTAAGTTCTGTTATTGTAAATGCTGTTGCTAACGCCGCACCAATACCTACAATTTGGTTTTGTAATCCGCTCATTGCTCGTTGAGCTTGTTGTGTTTCTATACCTACTTTGTATTTTAAATCAGCCATATTATTTCCTTAATATCTTCCTTTTTAACAGGGTTTTTATGTATTTAAGTGTTGGCTCTAACATTCCTCTTGGTGCTTGTTTGCTACGCCCTTGGTCTAACGGTACTGCATAGTTATAGTTTGCGTCAATAACGTTTTTGTTTAGTTTTGTTCTACGTTTAGCGTTTCCTGTTTTCTTAGGAGTTATTTTCTTCCAATGCACAAATGCTTGTTTAGGTAATTTGTCCATTTTTGCACGGATTTTACCTATACTAGGAGTTATTCTGTTTTTTATTATTTTAACAGTCATTTTTTATTTTTCTCCTTTACACGATTTACCATTGCTTGTAAGTCTGCCTGACTATGTTGTTGCGTTGGTTTTCCACTTTCTTTGTTCTTCCAATAACTTTCATATTCTACAGCAATTTCACTTGCTGTTATGTCTATAGTATTACCCTGCTTTAATACTTCTGAGGGTAGTTTACCATATCTTTTTGCTATGAAATCCAAAGTTAACCAAGCATTTATCTCTGGTGTTATTTTTTCATAGTCTGGCTTATTACGTTTCCCAAGTTTTGTACCACTCGCTCAACAACTTTAATCATTAGTGCAACAGGTAATTGCCGCTCTCCATTTAAAATAGGATCGCCTTTTTCGTCAAGAATCATATCCTTAACTAATCCAGTAATTTCTGAAAAGTTATTATCTTTTAGAGTTGCCATTTTCATATATGTGTCCATATCTTGACGATCATATACCCAGAATTCAATAGCCTCACCGTATTCTTTTACAG
>PDMW01011028.1_pt1 | contig 18855 bp, 17 predicted proteins | sample 1515511 | NCBI WGS metagenome assembly PDMW01 (sample SAMN07343023, study PRJNA328102) | Marine metagenome, whole genome shotgun sequencing project. | biome: marine; feature: bay; material: water; isolation source: viruses from water sample < 0.22 micron filtered, nuclease treated, low... ... | reverse complement strand
AGTACCACCGACTGATTTTAGTCTTAAGCCTGAACTCCCAACGGATGTGCAAACAGTATTTAGTGGAAATGATGCGTTAGCCCAAATGCAAAGAGATCAAGGTAGGGATTAACATGACTAACAAAGAAGAATTCATCAAGGAAATGGACTTAGAGATGTCCAAGAAGTCCTTTGAATACTTCTTTACTGAGATATTAGAGTTCGACTTTTCAGACCATCACAAACTTTGGCTACAAGGCGTTAACGAAAGCAAGCGATATTGTGTCAAAGCGAGTCGAGACCACGGTAAATCTGTCTTTTTTATGTCATATGCACTGTGGTTAGCGGCTTTTAAGCCCAATACTCACATCATGATATTCAGTCACAGCCTAGAACAGACCCTTGAACACATGCGATTTATCAGAAATCTGATAGAAACCAAGGATGTTTTGAAGGATTTGAAGCCAAAAGGCCGCCCTTGGAACAAATCATACTTTGAATTCACCAATAAAAGCCGACTTATGGCTAAATCCGTGGGTGGAGCAACCCGTGGTTTCCACCCAAATGTAGTATTATGTGACGATATTCTGTGGGGAACCACCGTTACAGAGTTACAAAGGGCAGCAGATTGGTTCTATACCGTCCTTTTACCTGTTTTACACCACACTGGAAGGCTAATGATGGTCGGTACACCCTTCAGTTACAACGATTTATACGCCGAATTAGAGCAAAAAGACGCATTTAGGGTCGAAACATACCCCGCAATTAAGGATAATGGGGAGCCATTATGGCCTAATAGGTGGCCTTTAGAGGCTCTAAAGATGCGAGAATCGTCTATGCCTTCCATAAAGTTCGCTCGTGAGTACCTTTGTGAGCCTATTCACGACATGTCAAGCATGTTTCCTATGTCTCTTATCGAAAAAGCAAGGGATGAAAACCTAGTATTACTGGATAAAGCAGAGTCAGAGTACGATGAAGAGGGTGAAACTGCAGGTATTTTCGGTCAACACTTTGTTGGTTGGGATCCAGCGATAGCATCTGACGCTAATGCTGACTATACTGCTATGGTAACCCTTAGAATGCCACCCGATAGTGAGGAAAAACAGATAGTCAATGCCATAAATGAGAAGGGATTAGGCTCTGCTGCTCAGAAAAAGAGGGTGATTCTGCTAAATCATAGGTTCCAACCCGACTTAATTGAGTTGGAAGGTAACAATTTCCAGCGAATGTTCGCTGCGGAGTTGCAAGAGATGAGAGAAGACATACCAATTAAGACATTTATGACTACTCGACAGCGAAAAGAGAGTATGTTTATGTCATTACTGATGGCATTTGAGCAAGAAAAAATCAAAACCCCTTGGGGCAATGAGAAGAGTAAGGAGTTTACTCGTCAATTAGAGACACAACTCACTAGATTTGGTATGACTAAGAAGGGTCGCTTAGAGTCTGTAGGCTCTCATGATGACTTAGCAATGGCATTGGCACTTGCTAACTGGGCAACTAAGGAATTCAAAGGCAGTATCGTCATGCTTGACGACTATCTGCCCGGATTTGAAGAGTGGTTGGGCGATAAACCAGCCGCTCCTAGCAAAGGATGGTTTGTAGCCTAAGTATAATATGGGTGAAGCAAGGGGTTAGAGTATTATGTGGGGGTCATTAGGAGTAGGTAACCATACATCTATCATAGATATGGGCAATGATTTACAAACTATCATTGCTTCTACCCTTATCGAACACCCATTTGTTAAATCACAGCCCAATCGTGCTATTACAATAGCCAAAGATGCAGTAGAAGTCAATAGAAATGTAAGTTTCATTAGGCCATCATTCCCTAAAAGCGGAGAAGGTTGGTTTGAATCACAGATAGGTAAGACCGCTGAGCAACTAATAACTGATTTGCGTAAAGCAGAGGATGTAAATGGAGTCAGTGACTTGATTAAATCTATTGAACAGGTACATTTACAGGAGACTAGTGCAACATTACATTCATTTGAGTGGGCTGACAACCACCATGACACTATTATTCAATTAGGTTTAGATGAAAGAACCCTCAAGTCATTAAGAATATACGGTGATTTGAAAAAGAATACACTCCAAAGGGCATGTCATCAGTGGGAAAACGCAGATAGCATACTCAAAGGTTTAGATCAATACCATAGTGTATGGGGCGAAGAGGAAACTAACGCTTGGGAAACAGCAATGCAGAGCAAGCAAGACGCTAAAGATATATGGAAGAGTGCACTCAATCAATTCAACACCCTTAGTAAGGAGCAACAGAACTGGTTAACATTAGCAAAGGCTGAGTTGACAGAGGCTGGACCTTTGAGTGCTAGGAATATAACTGAAAGGTTAATCGAAAAGGGCACTAAGCGACTTAATGTAAACCGTATGGCTAAGTTATTGAAGATGTATGGCGAGGAAATTGCAATCATCAAGGGTCATAAGACTGGTGAATACATCGCATCTAAGAATGGCAACATCATTATCAAGGACATTTGGGCCTATGCAGGTGGGTTTGTTGACGAATCGGGTCACTTTACTATATCTGAAAGGGACGAACCTAGACTTGTTATCATCGCTAAAGGTGACAGAGGTAGATTACACTGCTCACAGTTACATGATAATCTTGGATTTGGTGCTTTACAACTCAATAAGAGCGTAAGCACTTCAGAGCCTAACACTCACCAACTTGAATTCAGAGGTCAAGATGTTGCTAAGTTACTTAGTGGTAGTCTACCTCACATTATAGAAAAAAGCAAAGTTGCTAAAGCAATGGCACATTACTTCTTAGAACCTGATAATGTATTGATGAAACAGTATGTGCAGTATCAGTCTTGGGACGGAACACACAAAGCGGAGAAGGCGCTGCGACAGTGGGGAGTAGACCAAGATACAGTGTTAAGTTGGGCGGAGGAATTGTAATGGCAGAAGAAAAACAGAGTAGAATTGGTAAGATATTGTCTAGTATAGGTAATGGTTTCAGAAGACGCAGAACCCCTGCTCCTCAGATGCCATTATGGACTACTGGTATTCAAGAACCAATACTGGTTCAGGGAATAACTATCCCTGCATTGTATTCAGTTGCTAGTGAAAATTTGATTCTTCGTACAGTCATCACTACGCTTCAGCAAGAAATCTTCCGCAGGGGCTACTACTGGGAGAAAAAGTTCCACAAGAAATGTATGGAGTGTGGAAAAGAGCATCAGCATGATGTTGAGCAATGCTTCGATTGTGAAAGCACTAATTTAGAAACACCCGACCCTAATCAAATCGTTTATCCTCGGTGGTTAATTGACCAGCGCAACAGTATGGAGCAATCATTCATGGACATTTTGAGAGAAATCGAGTACGATCTTAACATTATGGACGATGCTTTCATGATTCTCATTAAAGAATACTACCAAGACCCTGAAACGAAAGAAGTATCATTCTATCGTGTAAAGGAAGTTCTTCGTGGCGACCCTATATTTTTACGCATAATTGCTGATAAGCGTGGCGTAAGAGGTGGTAGGTACCGTGTCTGTCCGCTACATAGAGATGTAGTTCGTAGTTACGCAGAAGAAGAAAAGTCATGCGAGGTCTGCGGACATGCTTTAGAAGATGTTCATTATGTCAATACAGCAGGTAGTGGTAAAACACAGTATTACCTAGAAGGCGAAGTAATTCATGTTAGTAAGTATCAACCTTCTAAGTTGTATGGGCGTTCCCCTGTCTCCACACTTTGGCGACAGGCTATGACTTTGACAGCAATGGACAACTACATGTATACTGCTTATTCAAAGCGTAGGATGCCTAAAGGTTTGATTTCAGTTACAACAGATAACTTAGAATCAATGAAATCATTTTTCAAGAGCATGGATGAGAAGTTAGAGCGTGACCCGCATTACATTCCTAAGATCGGTATTGAATCCAATACAGGTAAAGGTGGAGTTCAGTGGGTCAAGTTTATGGACACGCTTGAAGAGATGCAGTATCTACCAGCAAGAGATGAAATGCGCCAGCGCATAGCATCTTTCTATGGTGTATCGAATGTATTCATGATGGACACTGGTAAATCCGGTGGATTAAACAATGAAGGTATGCAAATACTTGTTACTAACAGAGCCGTAGAGTTTGGTCACAAAGTGTATACTGAACATCTATTCCCTCTACTTATGAAACAATTAGATGTCGATGATTGGCAGTTGACACTTTATCCTAATGAAGAAGAAGATGAAGTCACTCGGCTACGCCGAGATGAAATGGAAGTTAACATTGCGCAGCGTATGGTTATGTTAGGGTATGAACCTGAACTTGTACAAGAAGGCAATAGAGATGTCAGGTTCATCTACAAGAAACCTGACCCAGCGCAGATGCAACAACCTCCGGGTGGCGGTATGCCGGGCATGCCTCCGGGTATGCCTCCGGGTGGCGGTATGCCTCCGGGTATGCCGGGTGGCCCGCAACCGCAGGCTAACCCCGGACAGTTACCGGGTCGCAATATACCTCCTCAATTAGCAGGTGTAATGGGTGGCCAAGCGTCTGCTGGTACTAGAAGTATGAGTGACGGTGGTCCTAACTCTAGTCCTCAAAACAGAACTAGCATGGGTTCAGGTTCACCCGTTAGCAGCGTACAACAAAGAGGTTCACAACCAAGTCCTATTGAGCAAGCAGCCCGCAGCATTACTGACTCAGGCCGCTTCAAAGGTGCATGACAAGGTTAAAGTTAAGGGGAGTAGTGGCTGACGCATGGACCTGAGAAAATTGGACCCTATGGCTAGAAAAATGCGTACTCATGTAGACGCATTTTACAAAGCATTAGATGAGCAAGACGCAATGGGTGCCCGTTCACACATTAATGAAATTACCAAGTACGCTGATTATCTCAGTAGAGATGTCGAAAAGGCAGTTATGAAGCAAGATACAGACACTGTTGGTGTCAATGACATCTATGCTGGTGGCGCTCCTGTAATGAAGTTTAACTCAGTAGAAAAAGTACACCCTGCATCAAACGATGTCTTGCCGGGGATGATTCGTACTAGTCGTACAGGAAGCATCAAAAGGCAACTAAGCAACAGAACACTTTGAGTTGAGCATTATGAGTGAGGTAGAGAACACAGCGGAGAGGCTAATGGGTGCGCTCATTAGTAAAATGGAAAATATGGATAGCGATTTGCAACAACTTAAGCAAGAGAATATGAACTTGCGAAAGGCAGTTTCAGATCCTATGAACATGCTAAAGAAAGCAGGCTTTGTGATGGCAAAAACACAAAGGCCAAGCGGAATGATAGATGATGATTTCAGACCTATTGGTGACGACATGGTTATCAAAGGCGATGGACTTGCTATGCCTAGTAGCAATGCTGAATTCCATAACATGGAATGGTCAGAGATTCACGCCTTGGCAGACCAAGCCAAAGGCACTGGTAACACAGGCAACAACATGGGAATGGAGTGATTAAGATGAAGCCACGATTTGAACCTAGAGATGAAGATTTTACAAACTTGCTAAACAAGGCTAACGAGTTAGCCGGTAAAGTAGAAAAGGCAAAGGCCAAAAGAAGTAGCCAGCCTGAATACAAAGCAAAGGAAGGTTCAGAGCAAGGCTATGAGTTTATGACTCAATCTGCTGGTAAAGACAATGTAAGAAACCAAGGCTTCTCTACCAACAACCATTTAATCGAATCAAAGGATGTACCTAACAAAGGCGCTATCTCTGAAGTTAGTAAAATACTTGACAAACCTACTCAATATCCCGATGCATTGGATGATACAGGTTATCGTATTAACGAAGAGGGCGGAGATGGCCCTGACCTTCTCAAGTCTGCTGGTGGTAATGTTCAAAAATACCAAGACCAGCAAATCAGAAAGAGTATCGAAACGCTATCTCGCCGCATAAACTGAGCGGCGGGTGATGGTGTGATTGAAACTCCTTTGGACACTCTCGACATTCGCAGAGAAACCTTTGTCAAATCACTGTACGATGGTATAGGTGTATCAGAGGCGGCTGGTGAATATCTTGAAGCCCACGAAGCAGTCATTAAGGCTGACTTGTATTATCAACAACCTCGTTTTGAACCATTGTTACTTGATGTAGCCAAGTCTCAAGACAACCCTATGATTAACGATCCTGTTACTGGTCAATTGAGTGCTGCAGCAGGGGGTACAGGTCAGCCACAAGTTGACGAAGTTAACACTAGATACCAAGGGCAGTTGCAGTACTTACCTGAGTTTGCACAAACTATGAACATACAAGGCCCTGTGCAAGAAAATCCACATCTTCAGCCAATGTTTGAAGAAGTAAACCATACATTTCACGACGGTGTAACAAGAAAGGTTCCTAAATACATCGCTCATAATTTTAATTATTACGAGCCTAGTAATGACCATAGTGGTCGCTCTCCAGCAGACTATGATAATATAAGATTAGGTCGAAAATACAATTGGGGTAATAAGAACCCTGACGAAAAAACAGTATTCACCGAAGGTATTTTCCAAGGGTTTCCTAAATGTTACAAAGAGCCTACGATAAACCACCACGAATCCAACCCTCATCCTCAAGACGAAAGTGTAAGGCACATGTTGGAGAACAGGTACTTACAGGGAGATGCGCCTTCTCTGAAAGATGTTTTATTTGGCACAACTCACCTACCCGCCTACAGAAGAAAGATGTTGTACGATAGGATTTTGGAATTAGGTGGCATAGACCAAGGTGCAGAAATTGATAGAGATGAAGAAGGAAACTATGGCTCTCAAGGCATGCCATTTACAAGAATGGTTACTAGTCTTTACAAGAAGGCAGTGCCGTTGTTTAGAAAGTTGATATTGCCTTCTAGGTCAGGTGCTGATAACCAACACGGTGCTCATGAAACCCTACCTGAAGATTACAGAACTCAGCCCCACGCAATTTATAATTCGCTCAGAGACTACGAATTAGAGAAGTTCCACATGGGTGTGTTAAGCGGATTGGGTTACTTTGAGCGAGATAAACAGTTAATCAATTTTTTAGCAAATAAGGAATTGGCTGCTAACCCGGAGCAGGGTGTTGATCGTGCTAAGTATAAGTCTATGGAAGCAGTCAGTAGGTGGTACGACTTGCCTAAATACGATTCAAAGGCTAACAAATTTACAGTGGAACCTCTTGGTCGAAAGGATTTAAGTAGAAATCGCTGGCATGAATCGGTAACAAAAGGTAACCTTTCTTACAACGGCTTAATTGCTGGTTTACATTATGATAAAGACCAAAGGGAATTGTTACCATATCTCAATAAAGATAACCCGTCGGGCCTAAAGTTCGATCCTATGTTTGAAATACCCCCTCAAGACATTGGTAAGATATTGTCGCACATTAACAAAACCAATGAGGCTTACTATGACGGTAGGAAATTAAGAAATAACTCGGCTAGTTTGCTACATCCTCATGTCGCTAGTGAAGATATGCCTTCTTGGATGCATAACGATAACAGGAGCCTTACTCACTTTTTTACTCAAATGCTTGACGGCATAGCAGGTCATGGATTAGAACCCAACAATGCTATGCTCGTTATGGCGCATATATTCCAACATGGTGATGGCAATTTGTTGTTTGACATGAATCATCCCGATGATAAGCACAATTACATACATCCCAAGGCACCTGTAGGAAAAGATGCAGAGGATGCTAAGTTAATCGGAGGCGCACTGAATGCTTTAGGTTTCATGGGTCAGCAGCAACAACATATGGTTTACAGGCCATACTTTGACCCACAGGCAGTAATAAGGCATATGAAAAGTTGGGAAGCGGATAAAGGTCAAAAGCACCCATCACCCATAGGTTATCGTAAAGTACCAGTTAATCATCCAGCAAATTCATTGAACTTTGGTTTTTATGATAGTATGTCAGGCGACTTGAAAATGCAAGTAGATGTAGCAAACGAGGTTAGGTCAAACGCTGTGCCTTCGTTTGCGCTTTCTGTAGGTACACCTGCACATACAGGGGTTACAAAGGCCGGTCATGAATTGAAACAAATCCCTACTATGAGTTCAAGAAATCCTGAAGCCGACATAGGTAGGTTACTTGCTCATAGAGAAAATGCGAAAGGTACACTTGATGTAGAAGCCGGTAAAACAATCGATCGTCAGCACATGGATGTGTTGCGTCACCGTGGTGAATCAGCAGCAATAGACGGTACCGATTTGCATAGTAACACTAACATTCGCCACATCGGTGAAGTAGAGCATCATGACAAAAACATCTATGCTAAGAATAGAAAGGAGTATTTAACCGGCGTAGTTACTGGTGAAAAACATAGTCCTCTTTTCCCACAAGCGACTCACACTGTTGATTTAGATAGTAGTTTGGTAGGCCATCATGGTGACAAACTAGTTACTGATATGCTTAGAAGAGATCCGGTGCATGACTCCCCAAGACTTGGTGATGTTAAATTGGAACAAAGTCGATACAATGATGCAACTAGATTTCTTGAAGCAAATAAAAGACAATTGCTAGACCTAAGTGACGAAATGAAAAATATACAATGGCAACTTGATTCTAAGCAAAACCCTGAACATGTTAGGAACTTTGAGCAGAGAGATAATCTTCAACAACGCTTAGAACAAATAAAGGAAAAACTTGGTAGACAAAAGACACTTAATGCACAAAAAATTGCTGCACAGAATTGGCTTAATCGGACACCTCGCCATGACATAAATGAATTGTTTGAAATGCTAAATGACAGAATCGATGGAGTTGCAGGTTTAGAGGGTGGTCGTTTAGAGCAAGAACATGGTAGGTACAAGGAAGGTAAAAGGGGTGCGTTTAAGCGGACAAGAGGTAGAGAAAAAAGCAACCAAGCAGTTGCACAGGCAGACCTTGAAGCGACAACAAGCATAGCAGAAAACGAAAGAGACAGGTGGATTGATTCACAAGGTTTATCCTTTGGAGATCCAAGTAACATTCCTTTGTACTTAGGTAATCTTGGCGTTTACATGAAAGCAATGGAAAGGCGCTTGCATTCTGAAGATACTGGTGAAAAATATGAAACTTTACAAAACCATTTCGATAAAGAGACAGGTGTTGGGCATACCAAAAAGACTCCAATAAAACCAAAGGGCAAGCAAGATGGTAAAGGCACATTCAATTATTTAGGACATCATGGCTCTAATGGTTCTAACATTGGACTAAAGGCAAGTATCAAACCAGTGTATGATTCTCATAATAAGTTAGTTGGTTTTGAAAATGTTGAACCTTATGACTTTATAGGGAGGACATTGACAAGGCCTATGTATAAGCAAGTAGGCCATGAGTATGAAGAGATGTGGGGCGGCAACATGGATAGCGGCGAAGAATATGGGGAAGAGTTTGGTATAGAAGGGGGCCATAGAACATTGGTAAGAAAACACGACATTGAAGACGCAGCGCTACTTTTGGCATCACTATCCGACCCCGACATCATGCTAAAGAAAGATGGCGACTACCCTATACTTCAGCCAATGCATCGCATATTCAAGTTAGAGGATATGGAACATCTTCGTGGATTTAGTGGAGACTGGATAGTATCTGCTATGCCTGAAGGCCCAAGGGCTTTCGTAGAAAGAGATGATGACAAGGTAACCGTAAGAGGAGACTTTGACTTAGACAAAGATACCAAGGAGAACTTCACTAAGATTTCAAAGAAAGATTTTGTTGTAGATGTGGTGTTCGCAAATAAAGAATACAATGTAATCGACATTGTAGAATACGATGATGGTAATGTAAATGACATGCCTCTTCAAGAGCGCATTAAGATTTTAAGGGGTACTATGGAGAGCACAGAGAATGTATTAGTTCCAGCGGCTCACAATTTGAGATTGACAGATGATGTCGGTTTAGAAATCATAGTCAAAGACTTACTGAAGGAACACGATCGTTTGATGCTAAGGGATGCCAATTCCACTTACATGAAAGGGGAAGCCCGACATCCTAAGTGGGTATTGTATGACGAAGGGCGAGATGTCAACTTGATGGTTCTTGACAAAAAGGGTACATCATCCTACACATACCGATTGGGCACTGGCCCTATAACACACGAAGATTCATTAGGTGACCGTGCTGTAAAGTACGAAGGTGATACTTACATGGATGTAGGTACATCATTCCAAACTAAAGACAAATACGAAGTCGGAGATATAGTTACAGTCAATGTTGACAGTGTTTCGGTTACAGAGAATGTAGACGGCGCTGACATCTATACAGTAAACAGTAACGAAATCAAAGGCGAAGCAGAGGGCGAAGGAGTATCTAGTGTAGAGACCCTATCCTTGTTTACTAAGTCTGAGCCTATGATGTGGCCGCACGAAATCGATAGAGATGGAGATAGAATAGTTATCAAGATGGCAGCAGGTGATGTTAGTTACCGTGCATCTGCTATAGATGATGAGTGGTATATGTTCAATCCTAAAGCAGAAAACGGTTGGCTGATTCGTTTAGCAGAAAGTCAAAGACCATTTTGGTCTCCGGTTGCTGGAGTTATGTTGAAGGCAGATTTGTCAGTAATTGATGATGAGACTAAAGCCGAAGTGCACGAATCTAAGGGTGATGGAAAACCACTGATACCTCCTAAGAAAGTAACAGGTACTAATTTTTGGGATGACTATGCTACTGACAAAGCAAAGATTAGGAGACTATTAGCAAAAAGCCTCAATCTTGTTTCGACTATGTTGAAATCAAGCGTGGGTGCTGTAGGTGATGCATCGTCAGGTGCACAAGGGCTTGGCATAGATTACGCTACTCCTATAGAATCACCAAGTGGACCTACTGAACTTGTTGGTTCAAAGACTCTACCCGATCATGATGTTAGGGATATTGAGCGTGACAACAAAGAAAGGGCCGAAGATAAAAAGTTCAATCATAAAGAGACACCTGAAGGCGAATTGTCTATAGAAAGAGGCAAGGCGGCCTTCGTACCTTATTAAATAGTATAAGCAGTGTAAAGGGAGTCATGGCAAATGCTGCGGCACTCAGGGCTTCTACCCCTGCTCACCCTGCTAGCATTTCCATTCTCAAGTCATCCAGCGACCTAATAATCGCTGGCTACGCATCTGTTGAGATGGTAGACAAACAAGGTGACTTAATCACTCGTGGTGCACTGAAAGATGCCTTTGGTAACTTTATGAAAGCACAGTCATTCCGCAATGTGCAACTAGCGCATTCAAACATTCAGGTTGGTGAAGTAATCAAGTCTTACACCGACTCTGATGGCAGACTATGGAAGTCCGGTGTCGATGACGCTGGCATGTTCGTTGTCATCCAACTAAGAGATGACATCGAGAAGGCTCGTGAAGTAGCCAATGAGATTCGCAAAGGTAACCTAACAGGGTTCAGCATCGGTGGACAGGCGTTTAAGCGCATTAACAAAGCAGATGCAAAGCATGGAGACTATACAGAAATCTCCAAGTTAGAACTACATGAAGTTACTATTTGTGAAAAAGGGATTAATCCCGAAGCATCCTTTAGAATACTAAAGGAGGACACAACTATGACAAACGAAATAGATGCATTAGGTGAATTATCTTCAGTAATTGACCGCCTATCTAAGCAGTTGGACGACATGGATAAAGAGGAAGATCTTGAAAAGAAAGTTCCCTTTATGGATGACGAAGAAGGCGAAGAAGGCGAAGAAGACGAAGAAGAAGAACTTGAAGAGTTACTTGAAGGTGGCAAACCTAAACATAAGAAACAACCAATGGACGCCCCGATGGGCGACCAACTAGATTTAGCCGAGGACGACGATATGGCAGATAAAAAAGAGAAAAAAGATGAAAAAGATGATGATGAAAAGAAGATGTACAAGGATGACACAAAGAAGTCAGAGTACAGCGATGTCATTACTAGCGAATACCTAGACTGGATGGAAAACACCCTAAAGTCTGCAGGTGTTGACACTGGTGCTGCTCGCTCTCACTTTGATGGTGTTTCCAAGGCTAACCTTGGTAGCACCCCTGAGCAATTCCCTGAAACACAGATGAACGGACAAGTAGCAGGTAGAGCAACCGAAGGTGGCTCACCGGGTACAAATGCTCTAGGGGCATCAGGATTAGGTAGCGGCTCTGTCGCAAAATCTTACCTGAACCCTGAGACTGTCACTGCAACTGAAATTGAAGAAGCATATGCAGTCTTCAAAGCAGCAGCAACAGAGCAGCAGTTCAAGAACAACTTAAACGATGTTTTCAGTGAGCGCCTTACTAAGGAACTTACTTCAGAAGCACAGAACCGTGCAGCAGCAGAGTTTGATGCTCGTGGCCCACTCTCAAGTATCGAGAAGGCAATTTCACAACTAAGTGACAGAATTGACAATATCAGTTCTAGCACATCTGCGGAAATCCGCAAATCAACAAACCACTCCACCGTAGACATACCATCTACAGAGGAATTAGCAAACATGTCTTGGGACGAAGTACACAGTCTCGCAGGGACGGTTTGGAACTGAATGGAGGAATGAATAATGGCACGAAATTATACACGAACAGTACAGGACATGGAGCGCTACTACTATGGCGCAGGGACTAACATGGGATTCGGTTACTCCGGTAGCGAACTTCTCAAAGCAGATGCACCAATGTTGAGCACAACCGCTGGAACATACCAAGCGATCTACGGACGCAAAGTATGGTCTCAGTTGAACCAAGAATTTAACGCATTCTCAATTCTTCCTAAGAAGCCTTGGGACCGCAGTGGATGGAGAGTCGTCACTGCAAAGCCTTCGACAGCAGTCGGTGGCGGAATTGCAGAGAACGGCACACTGCCTGACACTACAAAGCCTACATTCCAAAATGTTGCAGCAAAGCCTAAGACAATCGCACACTCGTTCGATATGTCCGAGGTTGCAATCTTCTTGAATGACAAGGATGACGGACTTGGCGACATACGCTCTGTCCTAAAGGAAGAGATGGGTAAGCACCACGCTGAGCACATCAACCAAATGCTAACACAGGATGTAGACACACCTGCAGGTAACGACATCGAGTCTTTGGACCGTGTTACAGTCGGTTCAATCGAAGGAAGCGGTACAACTGCTGACACAATGAACTTTTCCGGTGACGGTACTGCATACGGTGCTGCTGGCGATGAAGACATCTACAGTATTGACCGAAGCGCAAACTCGTGGTCAGAGGCAGAAGTTAGTACAAGTGGTAGCGATTCAACAAACCGTGTTCTAAGCCTTGACCATTTGGACCTACTCTTCCAAAAGATTTGGCAAAGAGGAGGTAACCCTAAGTGTATTCTGACTGGATATGACACTCTAATGCGTATTCAGCAACTTCTACAGTCTCAACAGAGATTCATGGAAGAGAAGAGAGTTGTACCAACTTACAACGGTGTTAAGGGTGTACCGGGTGTTGAGGCTGGATTTATAGTCGCAACATACAATGGTGTCCCAATCATCCCATCTAAGGATGTAACACAGGACGGTATCAGCAGAATTTACATGCTTGACACTGATTATCTATACTACAGTACTGCGAAACCTACTCAATACTTTGAGTCCGGTATCGAGACTGGCGATCCATTCGCAATTAACAGACTAGGACAGGAAGGACTTTACCGCACAATGGGTGAAGTTTGGACTACTTTCTTTGGAGGTCAGGGTTCAATCCGAGACTTGTCTTGAGGTTAACTGTGATAAATAATAGGAGATGAAAAAATATGGCAACAACAATGACACACAGAGGCATAACATATGCACAGAATGGCACTGGAACTACAACCATGAACCTTGATTTACAACTTCAAGGTGGAGTAGACCAAGACGAAACTGCGTGGTTAGACGGTAACTCCGGCGGTTCTTACCCCGGTACTCTTACCGGATTCAACGCTAACAACGCTGATGGTAGTGGAGTACGAAATCCAAGACTAGTCATGCTTACTTTGAATGCAGCAGTAGCAGATACAAACACACTTACTCTTTCAGGAGAGGTAACCAAAATTGTATCATTCGTAGCACAAAGAGCAGACGCAACAGCGAATGTAGCGATTACACACACCAGTGACCTAGTATTGACTTTCGATATGGAAGCAACTGCTGATGGTACCACTGATGATTTAACTGCAATGGAACTTTGGTTAGTATTGGCTTGAGGTGATTCAACTTGCCTACAGTAACCTTTCTAGGTCCAATGATGTACCGTCGTAGGACGGACCTGTCGGGCCAATGGATTAGGGGAGAACCCGTCGAAGTTAGCCAAGAATGGTTAAATCACCAAAGGAATAGACTGTTATCACAATACTTCCGAATAGAGGGAGATGCTGGAGTAACAGTCGATGCCGGTAATGATGGAATACCTGACAGTGGCTGGACTAAGAAGGACATAGGTGCATGGCTTAAAGGAAAAGGCGAGGCTGTGAGTGGATATACTACCAAGAGCAAATTGCTCGACATGGTAAAAACCACTCTCAGTCCGCCTGCTCCTGAGCCGGAGCCTGTAGTCGAAGAAGTCTTGGTCGAAGAGACTATAATCGAAGACCCAGTGGATGAATCATCAGGAGATGAATAATCATGGCTATAACAACTGACACAAGACCACATGTAATTGGTGACTTGGTAGTAATAACAGGAACATTTGCAAACGGCGATACTATTGCAGTAGATCTTTCTTCACACCTTTCAAAGATTATATTCTTTGCATGTAATGAAGCAGACGCTACAGCAAGAGCAATGGTGACTTCCATTAACGGCACAACAGCACATGCTACAGAAGCAGGCGCTGGCGGCGGTACTTGGATGGCAATAGGAACTCGTTGAGGTGATGAACCTTGGCAGTGACATTTGACAAAAGACCAATTTACCTCGGTGACAGAATTATTCTAACAGCAGAGTATACTGCTTCAGAAACGGATGTGGCAGCGTCACTTCCAATCAAAGTGCCCGGTATGTTGATAGATGCGATAATTGTAATGAATACTGAAGCGCCTACCAATGTTAACATGCTAACAGCAGGTAACATGAATACGGCGACTCAGGCTATTCTTGGTATTGACAGAAGGTCATTCACTGTACTAGGCGGAGGCTCAAATTTCGGCACAGACAATGGTGCTGGCAAGTTGATGATTTATGGGAGGAGAGCATAATGGCAGTAGTTTTTGAAACGAGACCAGTAAATCTCGGAGACCAAGTTATGATTAGAGGCACATACGCTGCTTCTGACACTACTATAGACCTAAGCCCTTACATGAGGATAGTTGATAGCGTACAGTTAATGTTACCAACAGGGACTGCCACTCCAGTCACATCTATAGGATGCGATGACGAAGCAGGTGGTAGTGTGAATAAAAATGTTCCAACACCTGATGGCTGCCACATAACAGGAACAGGCGGCACATCAGTTACATTATTCGGTGGAGCAGTGGGTGGCGGCGCTGCGGCGGCAGGCCACTTCATAGCAATAGGGAGGAAGGGCTGATGGCAGTAACATTTGATAACCCTACTAATGTCAATGGGCTAATAATAGTGGCATTCAAATCTGATGCAAACCAAACAGTAACTCTTGATGCATCGCCATACATGAGGGAAGTTTACAGCGTAGTGGCTAACCCTATTGGTCCGGCAACCCTTGCCCGTAGTACATTTGATAACGGTAGTAATCCTTTTGAGTTACACATACCAATTTGTGTAGAGTTAAGCGGTACCACTGTGACTCTAAAGCAAGTAGATGGCAATGTGGGCACAATAACTTCTACAATCGAAGGCCCCACATCAGGCATAATAATTGGAAGGAAGTGATTAGATGGCAGTATTAAGCGGATATGGTAGCAGGGTCATCGGACCTTACTCACCTAAACAAATGGCAGATGGTACAGCAACAGCACTCATCCAAGCAGATCTCAGAGCCACTGGTGGCACTGGTGCGCTTGGTGTAGCGGCTGGTAGTACAACTGCACTTATCGATATACACTCGTTCACATCATTAGGCAATCACTACTTTTTATTAACCTACACAGTGTGAGGTTAATTGATGCAGTCTAACAACAGCCTTGGTCTTGATGACATCGAGCGATTGCAGAAGCGTGGCATTCGCTTAGCCGAGTCCTACGGGGCTGGCTCCGTATTCAATGAAGATAAACCGCTTCAAGGTATAACCAAGAAGCAACGAAATCGTAATAAGAAGGCCGGTGATGTCCTGAACATAGGGTCGGGCACCCGCTGCAAAAGTTGCGGCATGCTTTACTTTATGTGGGTTGACAAGTGCAGTACATGCGGTAGACAAATGGAATTCAATTTAGGCGAAAAGGAGGATTAGTTATGGGCGATGTTTTAGTCAAATCAAGGGCCGAAGAAGAAGAGGCTAGACTAAGAGAGCAACAAGCCAACTTTACCGGCAGGGAAAGAAAAGATCCTCGTGGGCTACCCAACCCCACAGATGTAACAACCATAGGAAGAGAGCGACCTGAAAGTGGTGAGGTCAAAGTCGATAAACGAACCACTGAGGCGGCAAAAGAGGCTGGCTTTACTGATACCGATACTGATGAAGATGCCTTTACATCTACTACTGGTCCTGAAGAGAAGGATAAGAAACGCTATGAAGAAACCTTAGAAGAATTAAAAGAACTGAGGAGCGCATATCCATTTACTCCTCCACCTGATATAGCCCAACATATTGAAAGGTTAGAAAATACATTAAGGGATAGCGACTTTGATACTGGTTTTGAAGAAGCCCCTGAAAAAATCAAAGACGAAAACAAAGGAGTCAAAGTACAACCCAAGGTAAGCCGCAGAGAAGGCGCTATCACGGAAGATAAGTCTGCGCAAATAGGAGTATTAAGAGACCGTTTGAAAACAGCCGACGAGTCAGAGAAAGAAGGCATCAGAAGAGAAATTGCTGTCGTAGAGGCAGATACCACTCGCATTCCTGAAGGTAGAGCCGAGCAGATGGCAGAGGCCCAAGGTCTTCAATCCAAAGAACTTCATGCAAGAGCGCTCTTAGAGATAAAGCGTATGGCAAGAGAACAGGGCATTCCTGTCCCTGCATCCGGTGCTGGAGACCAAAGACCTAGTGATAAAGTCGATCCTAGGTATACTTCATTGTTAAATGAAAAATACAAAGATGTTTTCCAAGATTTAGTTAGTGGCAAAGCACCTACTGCTATGTCGAGGACTGGTGATGAATTCGACACATTAGAAGATGCAATGGCATCAGGTAAGAGAGGTGCAGTCAAAGAAGTCGGTGTGCGCCCTAGCGAAAGCGGGTTTCAGGGTGCACAAAAGGATATTACAGAAAGCAAGGTTGCTAGAAATAATGCACTAGTGGCTATCTACCGCCTTCAACAAGAACAGAATGAAGCAGAAGGTGCCGGTGACAATGATAAAGTTGCAGTCCTTCAAAGCCAAATCGAAGAGGAAGCACTAGCATTCGCTCCACAAGGTCGAGAATATGTTGCAAATAATCCCGTTTCATTAAATGACATTGCAGGTTTGATGGGTGGAGGCACTATGGAGGTAGACCGTAGCAAAGCAGCAAAGAGGCTGCAAACCATAGACGATTTGGAATCTCAACTTAACGAACCTTATATCATGGCCGGTGACGGTAATGGTAACATTAATCCTACTCATTCGCTTTACATTAAGCGACGAATCAAAGCCCAAGACCAATTGCAAGACCTTCAAGGTAGTAACGACCAAATGGACTACAATCAGTTAAGGACTAGGCTTGGACAATTAGAACAGCAACAAAAAGTACTTGGCGATGTTGATGAAGCAGCATTGGCTCAAGTCCACCAAGAGTTACAACACAACAAATACTTCAAAGCCACCAACGCTCTTGTAGATTTAGAAAGGACATTGAAAGAGAAAGGTAAACCAACCTTGCAATCTGCACCAACGGGCTTAGGTGCTCGCATTACACAAACTCCACAAGGCTTTGACACAGGTAGTGACTTTGGTGCCCCTAAGCCTGCTAGGCAATTCTTCCTCGACCAATTACAGGGAGAGGCAACAACAGGTGCTAGAGGAGCAGGCGGTAGAGGAGTAGGTAGCAATCTACAATCTATGACGCTACAAGATGCACAAAAAATACTCAACCGAATCGGACCAACGCTTCGTCATAACATAGACGAAACTAACGAAAAGCGAAAGGAGTCGGGCTTAGACCCTCTACCTGAAAAGGATGAGGAACAGATGCTAGTCCATTGGGATTTCAAGCATGACCCTGTTTTCGTAGAGCAGGCTCAAGCAGCAGGTCTTGAAGTGCCTTCTTACAGAGAAGCGGCACAAAGTGGTCAAAGCATAATGGATATGGGGAGATTCAGATCTGCTGACGCACAGAAATTCAGAGGGAGAGAAAGTACTGACGATAGAAGAGGATTAGATAGATTGATGAAAGAATCAATTGCTCGTTTCTTGGCAAACCATGCTGCTACACCCGGAGGTGCTAAAGAAATCTTAGGTGGACATTATGCTACATTTATGCCTGTTGACCAGCCGGACTTAGTTACAGAGTTTGATGCTAAGGCATTAAACAAGAAACTTGAAAATGCAAAGGCTAAGCAAGAATTGGCCGACTACGCTGCCCTAGTGAGAGGGGCAGACCCTGAAGCACTCAAGAAACTCCAAGAGGCTAGGGCACAAGCACAAGCACAAAAAGAAGAAACTATAAATCAAAGATATATTCAAAGAGCCGCAGAGCAATATGCGTTTAATAATGCGAATATGTTTAACAAGGTCAGAGGCTTAGGCTTTAGTGCTAAAACCGCAAACCAAATGTTAGAAGCACAGCATATTATTCGGGAAGGCACTAATCTCAAAGAGCAGGTCGAGCAAGCATCTTTCTTGGGTAATGAAGGTCCAAGTTTGAAGAAACTGCAACAATTAGACAGAGAATTAACAAACAACTACGGTTACGCTGACGGGTTTATAGAAAACACTGAATTTGAAGATTTGGTGCAAC
>PDMW01025983.1_pt1 | contig 18959 bp, 34 predicted proteins | sample 1515511 | NCBI WGS metagenome assembly PDMW01 (sample SAMN07343023, study PRJNA328102) | Marine metagenome, whole genome shotgun sequencing project. | biome: marine; feature: bay; material: water; isolation source: viruses from water sample < 0.22 micron filtered, nuclease treated, low... ... | reverse complement strand
ACTAACAAAATATCGTCATATGTCAACCCTCTTTTCATTTATCTTTGTTTTGGTTTATATTTATAATTTCCCCTTTGACACCCCAACTTTTTAATAAATCCCACGCTATTTTGGAAAACTCTTCTCCCTTTATAATATCTCTAATTTTTATACACTTTTCATAATCTTCTATTTCTTGAAAATACTTTAATGTGACTAAAGGATCTTCATGATTTTCTGGTAAAAAGAATGAACCATCTTTACCCAATTCTTCATAAGTTGTTTCTCCCATCAATAATTTGTAGGAGTTCTCATAAGCTTCAATCATCTTTGTTTAATTTTTCCACTAAATAATGTGCTGGTAATCCTTTACATAAATCACCATCAAAATCAACATCCACCTGATATGAATATCCTCTACCAAAGGCATGTAAATCAGAATAACACCTCTTAACTATACCACTTTTACCTATATGTTGTCTTACATTTGGTATAAATGAAAATGGTCCATCATCTCCTATAACTCTTTCATCTAACACCACAATTGATTCTTCAGCGAAATAGTAGTTAAATAACCTCTCATCAATTATCCTTTCAATATCAGACATATTTGTTCTTTGTTCCTCATGAAACTTCTGAAACTTATCTAACGCACTAATAGCGTGTTCTCTCATCTCACCCTGCACAGGTGTGTCCGTTTCGTATTTAATTTTATTATCTTTACTCATCTTTATTTTTTATTTAAATTTTTAATTCACTGTTTTGAAACTATACTTATATTTTTATATCTAGACCTGTATTCTTTTTTACGATGTCAGTATACCTTTTAGAATCCGATTTTTTTAATGCCTCTTTAACCATCTTAATCTCTTTAGACTTTAATTTCCTATATGATGTAAAGTCTTCTTTATTTTTCATTATTCCTACTATTCCAGTATTTTTAGTATTGAAAACTAAACTACAAAATAATGAATTGTCAAAGGTTCTTCTGTGTATACCTCCAACCTCATGAACCTTGATGGAACCATCATTGTTTTCTAAAGGGTCTACTAACATAAACAAAGTACCCTCTGTGTCTGAACCTATTCGTGGCCTTAAAATTAAATTACTCATCATCTTTGTTTTGGTTTAATAGCCACATTAAAACGTGGCTTAACAGTTTTTATATTTGTGTTAGCGTTCATTTTGCCAACGCTCAAAGTCTTTGTCAATATCTCTATATAATTTGTCGTATTTTATTGGAGTATTTCTTATTTCCATAAGTTTAACCAACACGGCTTCATTAATTGTTTCTACTTTCATTTTACCGTTTGATAAAATACTGTTGATAAGGTCTATTATTTCCTCGTCATTTTTCCTATCTACAAAGTTTGTACTCATAATTTATACTTAGTTAATTTATTCATCTTCTTTGTTTTGGTTTAAGTATTCTTGAAAATTTATTGTTCTATCAACTTCTTTTAGTGTTTCTTCCACCACCATTTTTAGTGTTTCATCTTCAGATTCAACCACCCATCCCTTTTTAGGAATCCATTTGTAATTTACTTCTTTACTCATCTTTGTTTTAGATTTAATAAATCATCTCTAGTTTCACCTTTAGAGGTTTTACTTTTGGTTCTAAAGATAACGTCAATTCGTTCATCTTCATATTTTTCTTTTTCAGTTAAATCTCTATCACCATATAAGGACATATCAAGAATACCTAAATCTTCTCGTATCCATACCTCTACATTTCTATAACCCTTTTTCTCATATTTCTTTTTGAGGTTAGTTAAGTTATCTATAAGAGAATCAACATTTATTTTATTAACTTCTCTTGGTAAATCTTCTATATGTTCAGTTATCTTATCTTTCATATTATTGTTGTGTTAATATTTTATATTCTGTATACATATCGGAAAACCATTCCTCCAACGTTCCTTTGTAGTTGGATCTATCCATATCCATTAATGATATCAATAAGAATACTCTACTTCTTTCTTTTATTATGTAATCAACGAATGTCATCTTTGTTTTGGTTTATTTTTAATTCCATTTCTTCCTCACCATTATTTAATACTGCGTACTTGTCTCCATTATCTTCCACTCTAACATAAACTTTAATACCCATTGATTCTGCGTAATCTGGGTTGAGTAGTATTTTGTTTAATTCTTCTTTACTCATCTTTGTTTTATGTTAAAATTTTAATTCACCTTTTTGAAACTTAACCCAATCTTCAAATGAAAGTTGTGAAATCTTTTTGTCTATATCAAGTCTACTTAATCTACTTTCAGTTTCTTGAATATTTTGAATCACAACTCTCATATAGTTGTCATAATCTTTTTTTGAAAATTCTTTACTCATCTTTGTTTTGGTTTAGTTTTTTAGCCATTCTTTCAGCATATTCTCCAATATGTAATTTCAATCTTAATCCTTCATAATTATGTGGGGCAATAATAAAAGCCCAATGGATTAATTTTTCTGCTAAATACATTCTAGTTTCTTGTTTCCAACTCATCTTTGTTTTGGTTTAATAAAATTCCACAATTTTTTAAAAAAATCAAATATACGTCTAAACAATGTTCTTTTTGGTGTTGTAACTAAATCATATGATAACAACGTATAATCAGTAATCTTACCATCCTTATCAACTTTACCTGTACCTCTACTTGCTATATATATTTTCTTACTCATCTTTGTTTTGGTTTATTAATCTTTTTAATTCATTATACCCCACAAAATCTTCAAATTTGTTATTGTATAGTTCTAACATACGTTTCGCAACTTCATAATGTTCATCAGTTGTACAACTTTCAATAACTCTTTTAGTTTTATCCTTCGCTTTTATTTGATTTATCAACGTCATCTTTTATATTTTTAATTAAATCTTTTATTTCTTTACATTTTTCATATTCCTCAATGGATACAAAATAATCCATTGACTTACTTAGACTATCTAACCAATCATCCTTCTTTAGTTCAGATGTCATAACAAAATTACTAACAGTGTTTATTATTCTAAAAACTGTTATACTCTCTAATTTTTCTTCGTAAGCTTTTTTAACCCCATCTACAATGAGTGAGTGTATAACCCACTTATTCTTTTTTAAAAATTCTTTTTCATCTCCTTCACTGTTGAAGTAAAAATCTTTCATATTATTTTAAATAATTCTTCTTTATATTGTTTATATATAAGTTCGCAATAACAATCACTCATAAACGCAGCGTCCTCTTCTGAAAAACTATGTAGTGTACTGGTTAAACTTTTTATTAGGTTCATACGAGTATGGTGTCTATCTATTGAGGTGATTATACTATTTAATTTTTTATCTATTAAAATATGAGTAGGTAAACCCATAGGGTTGTTTTTAACAATATGTGTTTTACCTATATACTTCATTAGAGGGTTGTTAAATGATATTTCGTTTTGAATCATACATCAAATATAGTAAATATATTTTAATTATCCAAATATAATTCATTTATTACTTTATGTAATTTATGATCGTTAATCCCTAAGTTCTCTTTCAATTCTTTTATGTCTGAACAACTCATATCTAATTTTTGGTAGTATTCTTCGTGTAACACTAATAAATTATCTAATATAGATATGAAATCGAAGAACACTGACCTATCTCTTGTATTGTCTAATATCTTTAAAGAAGATTCTATATCTCCTCTATGTACCTTCTCAATTAATAAGTGAGCACTACTTCTTATTATATTAACTTTTAACTGTTCTAATGTACTATCTAATTTATCTCTAACATCTTTGATAGTGTCACTATTTTGTTTTAGTTCTTTAAGATTGTCTGATGATATTTCACCACCTTTTCCGACAACTCTAACTACTGATATTTTTAATCCTTCATTATCCATACACCAATATTACAAAATTTTTATTAAAAAATCAACAACCATTTGGATTTAATCTAATAATTTACTATATTTGTTTTTAAAATAACCATTATGAATATATTTGTTTTAGATTATGATACTAAAGTATGTGCACAAATGCATTGTGATAAACATTGTGTTAAAATGATATTGGAAACCGCACAACTACTTTGTGGTGTACACCATATGACAGGTGGAGAAGCACCTTATGGGTTATCACATAAAAACCATCCTTGTTCGATATGGGCTAGAGAATGTATTGAGAACTATGTTTGGTTATGTGATTTAGGAATTGAGTTATGTAAAGAATATACTCATAGATATGGTAAAAGACACAAATCACAAGAAATAATAGAGTGGTGTATGGTTAATCACCCAAATATCGAAGAGAAAGGAGATTTAACAGAATTTAGATTGGCGATGCCAGATGAATGTAAGATCGGTGACGCAGTGGAATCATATAGAGAATACTACAATGTATTTAAAAAAGGGTTCGCTAAGTGGAAGAATAGAGATATACCTTACTGGTTTAACCCTGTAAATGATTCATCAGAACACCTCCTAGAGACGAAGCGTGTATCATAACGTTATTGATAACGTCATCATCTAATTTAGTTTTTCTTTTTGTGTAGTCTAAACCTAAGACACCAATAAACTTATCATCAATAGTTTTAATTGCGAATAAATAACCTGACTTACAACCTGTCTCTTGTGCTGCGTATTTTAAACCATAGGTAGGGATTGTTTCGTCTTTATAATCAGACACTTCAATAGTTTCTGAATTCACTAATTGATTCATAGATCTAGAAAACAAATGTACTGGAATGTTTTGATAATTATTTTGTATAGATGAAACACCAGTATTCACTGATTCATACATTACAGAAAATTTAGTTATGGACTTACCTGTTGGGTAAAAATGACCACCGTTATGGAATTGTGTAACCCAAACTCTATCAGCTTTACTACCCTCTCTAATCTCTTCTATTTTATTAGTCACTAATTCACTAACTCTTAGAGCTTCCTCAACCATATCTGGTTTGTTTTTCTTATCTAATCTACTCTTCAATAATAAGACAATTACTGGACTTACAACCCCAGTAATAAACGCTATAACCAATTCTAACATAATTTATCCACTTTTTAATAAATAAATATATAAAATGTTAAGAAAATTTAATATTTAGGTAAAAAAAATGGGGATTTCTCCCCACTTTTCTCAAAATTAAACAACTACGTTTTACATCATAGTTTCTGATAGAGTCCATAACATTTTGTTTACCTCTAAGTTTTGATCGATAGAACGAATCGCTCTACTACGTGATCTACGTACTTTTCCGTTGTCTTTTGGTGTAACTGTTAGTATTCCACCTTGTAGTAAGTTCTCTTGAACTCTGTTGAAGACACTCCATAAATCGTTACCCGCATCTTCCGCTCTACGAATTTGTAACATTTGATTTATGTCAATCATTTTATCTTCTCCCCAACGATAATCCGCCACTCTTTGTGCGAAATCATATTGTTGTGTACCACTAAGTTCTTTACTCATCATACTTTGTACTCTACCAACAACCATAGGAATCTTTTCGGTAGTTTTTGTAACAACATTTAAGATGTCTTCTTTTTTAAACCCTTTGTGCATAACTCTGAAAGAATCAAAAGTTTTGTCTGCAATAACCAATCCGTTAGAACAAACTAATCTGAACAAACCAACGTGAAATTTAAAAGATGAAGTTCCATCGTGAGAGTTAGTAAGAAGAATCTCTGGATGTGTGTCTCCCATTTCTTTTGAAAGGTTGTTATGACTTTCGTTTCTAAAACGAATCATATGTTTTTTGTAAGGTGCGGAAGCCTCATAACCTTTCCTAGTTTTGGTTTGTACCGCTTGTGTCGGTTCCCAACCTTGTCCCCCCAAAATATCCATCACCTCCGTTGTGGGGATAAATCTGTAAATGTGTGATAGATGTTTAGATGGCTTTTGTGTTAAAGCCGAAGGACATTTTTGTCCTATTTCATTTAAATTTAAGTAATCCATAATTATTATTTTTTTGATATATACAAATATAAGGATCATTTTTCGATATAACAAACATTTTATTGTTTTTTTTTAATATTTATTGAATATATTTATAATTAATGAAAAAGTTAGGTAAATTAGAGAAGAAGGTATTTGCGTATTTAGATAGACATGTTTCTAGTGTTGCTAATAAACATACCGCAATTCGAATTTTAACAAAGGATTTTGGGTTTACACCTGAAGAAGTATTACACTTATATACTTTATGGTATTATTCACAGGAACGTGACTTAGAGGAGTTTGAGTATGAAGAAGAGGGATTCTTACCAAAATTCATAAACACATTAACTACATTAGACAAAGATGGGATAGATAAATTTACTGATGATTTATATGATAGTGGTGTGTTAGATAAGTTGTTGGGTCCTGATTTTAACGCCAATTGTGGTGGTTGGAGTTCTACTTTACCTTGTATAAGTTTTAAAAAAGATGGGATACAAATAGAATTAGATAGACAAAATTGGGAGTCTCATTTTTCTGGTTTATCTGATGAGGATACTTGGATATACCATCAAGCTTATGAACCTTATAGTCATCCTGAAGAAGTAGATTATGAGGAATTTGATTATGCTTATACTGATGATGAGACTATTGAACATTTAAAAACCTTATCTATTATGTCAGGTAAACATAATTGGCCTGGTAAAGATGGAAAGATAAGAGATGGGGAGGTATCATCATTTTTGAGTAAAATATTACCTGTCAATGAATATGATAATATTGTTGATGATTATTTATTGGAGTTTGGTTCCCAACTTGCTAGATCTAGAGAAGCTGCAGTAAGATACTGTTATGAAGATCAAATTACTTATAAACCAAATACCACAAGATGTGAAGGAGGTGACTATTGTATTTTCATCTCATACGAAGATTTAAAAAATATAGTCGTTAATGAAAATTTGGTAAACTTGTCAGAGTTAAATGGTGGGGAAGTAGTAAATGACGATGTATATATATCAGACTGTTGGTATGATACATGGGTAGACAAAGAGGGCCCACAAGAGTGTATTAGTGATTTAAATGATTCTTTAGATAGAGTAATAGAAAAGTTAGGTGAAGATGGAGATATAGATTTAAAAGAACTATTTAGACAAAGAACCGAAATGATGAATATGTTAGAGAAAGCGGGATTTGTGGAAGAAGCCAAAGGACCAACCAATTCATTTTATAAATCAAAGGATGGTAAAATTCAAATATGGACAGATCATATAAACTATAAAGATAAAAAAATTAAATTTACTTATGAGGGTAAAGTACATCTTATACCTTTTGAAGAATTGCCTAATTGGATATATGGGACACCCTTAGATTTAAATGAGAGTGTTAGAGTTAATAAAAAATTATTAAAGGAACAAACTGAGGATATAAATAAAATATCTATCTTTGATTTTGATGGTACTCTAATGAAAACACCAGACTCAACAGAAGGTAAAAAACAATGGGAAGAATTTTATGGTGAAGAATATCCACATAAAGGATGGTGGGGTAAACCAGAATCTTTAGATGACGCAGTGTTTGATATTCAACCAATAGATTCTACAGTATCTGATTATAAAAGAGAAATTAAAAACCCAAATACCTTTGTCATTATGTTAACAGGTAGACTACCACACCAATCATCACAAGTGGAAGAACTTTTGGCTTTACATAACATCTATTTTAAGGAGTATCACTACAAAAGTGATGGTGATACACTAACAAGTAAATTAAACACCATTAAATCCCTCCTAAATCGATTTCCACAAGTTAAGGAGATTGAGATGTGGGAAGATAGAGAAGCACATGTTATTGCGTTTGAGGAATGGGGTAAAGAAAATGGTGTCAATATTAAAGTTAATTATATAACAGATGATGTTGTACATTTAAATGAATCTACTGAATCTATGGATTCTTATTATGAAAAAGTATCTAAAATACTTAAACCACCATTTATTCTTAATTTAGAAAAAATGGGTTTTGATGTTTATAGTGAGGTTGAGAAGGTATTATCTCATTACTTCGGTGAAATAGTATATCTTCACGATGATTCTGCAACGTATTCCGATTTTGAAGTAATTGATCCTGAAAGTTATTGGTTCACAAATAAAGAAGGGTTAAAAGTTTACGAAGAAGATGGAACTGCGGATTGGTGGAGTATAATAAAATATGATAATAATGGTAATGAAATTTATTATGAAGATTCTTATGTGGGTGTTTTAGATAGAAAGAAACCTTTTAACGAATCTGTTGAAGATAAACTTTATAGTAAGGTGGTAGAGATGATAAAACCACCATATGGGGATTTCCTTTTAAAGATGGGTTTTGATAAGGATAGTATGGGACAAATATTTAAAATATTGTTTGGTGATGATACCAAAATAAGATTTGTCGAGGATGACAATCATAATGAAGAAAGTAATGATTATCATTTATATGTGAGAGATAGTAAAAGAGATTTAAAATATTTTGAGAGTGGTTTAATTGATAAAAGTAAAAAACCAGATTGGCAATTGTTCGACAACAGTGATTCTAAAAAATATAAAGACAGTGATGGTAGAAAAAGAATTGTAGTTGATATCTTAGGAAAAACAGAACTTATATACGATACTGACTTAAATAACTGGGAAGAAGCACCAATATCAATAAAAAAAGATAAATTTTTTACTGAATCAGAAGATAAATTTCATAAATACCATACAAAACTATCTAATATTGTCAAACCACCTTACTTTAAAAATTTAAATTATTTAGGTATAGATTTTAAAGATTGGGAACCTGTACTATCTATGATATTCGATAGAGATGTTATACTAGATGGTGTCACTCAAAATAGAAATGATATACTAGACTCACTTACAGGTGAAAGAATATATTCAGAAACTGACTTCGGACCAGACAAAGGACAGACTTTTGCTAATTTTATAACAGGTGAATACGGAGATACACTTCCTTAACTACATTAATTTTTAGGTGATGGTAAATGTCCCACATTTAAATATGTCTCATAAATAAAATCCATAACACTCTCTTCATTACAATAATACATATTCCACATATCTACACTAAACACATCATTAAAATAGATGTCACCTTCTTCTTCATAATCATTTTCATAATTATTACCTTCTTCACTTATATACTTTTCGTAACACCACTCAAAATAATCACTATCTAAAATTTCTCTGTATTGATCTTCACCGTCAGATTCTAATCTAAACTTAAATGTGAGTATTTTGTCAATATCACATAAAATTTCAAATACTTCTTCTATCACATAATCCATAACATATTTTCGAAATAAATATGCTAAAACATAATAATGCGCAACTTTAATTTATTTTTTTTTGCAATATCTATCATATGTTTAGTCCCTTTACTCTTTCCATCCCAAAAAACTATACATGCATCTGCAACATTCGACATCTCTTCATTTCTTTTATAACCCGCACTTTTACCGAACACATCCCACATCGCTGGATATTTTTCTAATTCGTAGTGGTTTTCAGTTGCATATCTTTCCCCTAACCTATCCGCACCACTCGCAGTACCCGAAATGATAGTCACTTCTTTTTGATTCCTTAAAATAGAATTTAACTTATCTCTAAGTTTGTAATAGTTGTTAAAATTTCTACTACCCGCAACAATTACCTTCATTTCCCCTTTTTATCTTTGTCCGAAATAATTAAAAGATTTTTATATTTTATATGTGACATAACAACTTCCCTTAAAGAAGGAATGTCAGTCCATATAATACTATGTTCAGATTCAGGGTTATAATCACCTTCAACACCATATGTGAATATTGTATTAGGTTCTAATGTTAAATAACCATGCGCATAATCCTTACCGATATAAAGTGGTTTTGAGTCTTTATTTAAAGTATAGAATTCTAACTTTTCCGTTTTTAAATTATATAATATATCTAAAACTTTCCCTTGTATAACTTTAACTGTTTTTATTTGTGGTGGATCAGTTTGATAATGTAACCCTCTAAATGTATATTTTTCAGTATTAGTTACTACATTTACTTGACTACATTCTTTTGAATCAAATAAAATAAAATCTCCTCTTTTGTCTGTAAATTCTCTAATCATTCTTTAGTGTTTGTAAATCAATTAATTTATCTAAGTATTGTTTTGCTTTCTTTAAATCCTCAATACCATTTTTATCTTTCCATCTAGTAACATATTTAACAACGTTACCCTCAAAGAAATCTAAGTTATGAGAATGTGCGTAGTCCCACATTTCTATACCTCTGTTGTAGTGATTAGGGTGAACAACCCTTTCTTTAGATTTACCCATATTTTTTTATTATAATAATATGGATTTTTTTTAATTATGTCAAATTTAATATGAAATAAAAACATAAAAGTGTTCGTCTTCGAAACCGAACTGATCACTTGTTGCATCTTCAGAATTAATAATTGAGGTTCCGTCAATAAAATCATTTACTCCGTAAAATTCAATCGCCTCAGATATGATAGTTTCATCATCATGATTAAGGTATATTATACCTTCATTTAATGCATCTTCTAAGTATATTTCACTATCCAAAACATACCCCAGTGGGTATTCTTTCATTTCTTGAAAAATTAGTTCTGTTCTTTTTTCTATAAAAAGTTCTTTAAATTTTTTATCATCGACATACCACTGATAATCTTCGTAAAAACTTTCTAACTCATCATTCTCTTCGTACACCTTTGTTTCAATATCATCTATCTGATTAAGTAGTTCTTCACGTATTGATTCATATTCGTTCATTTTATCATTTAATTCAGATACTTCTTCTTCATACATTGAGTAATACTCTTCTTCATCGTCACCGTAATCTACAGTGTCAGTTAGTTTTTCAATTTCCATACTTAACAAATGAATCTCTTTGTTCAATTTGTTTACTTTGTGAGATAATACTTGTTTTTCTTTTTTTAAGTCTTCAATTTCCTCAATATATTCTTCCACATAATATTTTAAATTTTCATACTCTTCATCTAAATGTATTTGTTCTATCATCCCTTCTTTTGTGGCTAACTTTAAAGATTCTTTTTTGTTTAAGTAATTACCCCATTCTTCTTTCGCAGATTCCTCCGCATTATACATTGCAGATTCATCATCTAATTCTATAAAAGGTTCTAAAAAGTCAGATTCAAAATAATCATAACCCTCATCCCTTAAATTTCTTTTTATTTTATTATATGCAATATCATACACATCAGAAGCTAATAGTAATTTAACAGTGTCGACATCGATCCCCCTTCTACGTGGTACTGGAATATTGACAACTGGTTGGTAAACTTGACTATTAGAGTTATTCGAAAAAGATTTAAAAACAAAGGGTGTAATATTAAAATAGTCACCAGCCGCCCTATGATATATACTTAAAGATTCTTCTGAAGGTATAACCCATTGAGAATCTTTAACTTCATCAAAATCACCATCTGGTTTGTAATTAAATTTATATAGTATTGCAATCTTTGCGGATTCTTCTAACGACAAACCTATTTTATACTGTATAAAATTTGAGGATTTAAGAACTTCTTCCCCTTTAATGTTGTTTTTAAATAATACTTTAAAAATTTTTACATATGCGGTTGTAATAGAATAGTCCGTACCACTTGAATCTTCATTTAATATGTTTTTAAATTTAATCATAACATATATTTAATATCGTAAAGAGATATTTTATTTTGTTGAGTTTCTATTAATTCATTTTTATCATATACTAAGTCATCTGTATTATCTCTAGCAGATTCAAATTCTATATCATTAACCCATAAAAAGTATTTTTTTTCTTCGTTTTTACTATGAAAGTCGCTAATTGGGGTATATTTATATTCGTCTAAATTCTGATAGTCCAACTTTTGGAATGAGATAAACCTCATCGTATTGATTGGTAAATCATATCTAGTATATTCTACATCAACTGTACCATTACCATCACACTCTCTACAGTCTACTTCGGCAGCACCACCACATTCATCACATTCTACTACACCCGATCCATTACATGTACCACAATCTAAAGTGTCCCCTTCTTCACCATCTTCATCTTCTACAAAACCATCACCCCCACATTCACCACATACTTCTTCACCATCTGTATCACAATAACCACAATCTTCATACCCATAACCAATACATTCATCACATTCTTCTGTGTCCGTTTCCGTAAATTCATCTATTTCGTCACCAGTAAATTGTATAAACGAATGATATATATCTTTAGCACCATACATTTCTTCTGTTTTAGGGTCACCAACTAATGGATTTATTAAATAAAATAATGCAACACCGATTACTACTTCACTATCTCTAATACCTAATTTAGTATTTATAAAATCTTCTATTTTTCGATAAACATAATCCTTACGATATTGTTTAGTGTCACTGTGTCTAATATAATCTTTTAGTTTTATGGGTAATTCAGGATGAGATTTTAATATTAAAGATAAAATCTTTCTATTAACAGTTGTGTCCAATAGATCAATTTTTAAGTCATCATTGACTTCAGACATTTCATTTAATATGTTTGTAAGTTTAATCATATATCTTCTTAACCTTAACTGTTAAATCACCATTACCTTTTATTACCCTATGATATATTTCTTTTGGTATGTATGTTCTCTCTGTTAATGGTATCGGTAAATCATTATCTAATTGAATCATCCAATCAGTATCACCCACACTTTCAACAATCCTATCTTCTTTATCTCTGTGCCACACTAACTCCATATCATCTGTATTACCATAGAATGTTCTAATATGATACCCTTCTTCTATGTATTCATCAAAAGGGTAATTATTTTCTTCTTCCCATTTTTGTAAAGAGTTCATATCAAAATTACCTAACTCATCGTCATATCCACACTTATGACACAAAAAAGGATGTGTATCATCCTTTTCAATATCCCAACTCCAACTACAATTCTGACATTTCATTTTACCCCTCTTGTTTTTTATAAGACTCATCATCAGAAGTAATAGGTACACCTTCTACCCAAGTATCACACCATTTTTTACCCGAACACATAAAATGATGCATCCAACAGTAACCTACTTCACCAGTTTGATTTTTCATACAATCTTTCATTCTTTTTGATGTATCAAACGCAACGCAGTTTGCGCAACTTTGTCCTTTTTCTTTTGCTTCTTCTGTTGGTAATCCATACTGATTGTTTTCTGCAATCTTCTTTTTATTCTTTTTGTTTAAATCAATTCCCTTATCTGTTTTCATTGTTGCTTCAGGACAATCCATTTCTGATTCACCTAACATTTTTCTGTTAGCCCTTTCTATGATTAATCTTTTCTTTTTATCTAATCTTCCCATAACTTTATTTCATATAATCATTTATAGAGTTACCATACTTATCGTGGCTAGTATAATAATCTTCTGTATCGTCATAATCATTATCCACAGGAAACTCAAACTCATCGTCTTCATCTTTGTATTCACCATCTTCATCTTTTAATTTATTCATAAAGAAGTCAAATACTTGATCAATGTTAACCTTAGCCTCAGTTATATGATCATCAGCCCAATCATGCCCATTATTTAATACATCATTAACCATATTAGAGTCGAACTCATTAATCATAATGTCTAATTGTCTCCTCATTTGTTTAAGGTTACTGAAGAACATATAGTTCTCACCTTTAGAACCTTCGTTTAACATTGTATTTAGTTCACTTTGTATTCTCTGTTGGATGTTAAATCTATCCACAGACAATTCATCATCTACATCATCAGGTATACCATCTGCGTCTAAGTCAGAAGAACCAACACCATAAAAATCATAATTAGTATCATCTGTATCATCTACATCAATTACTAACCAATCGTTATCTTGATATGATATATCGTCTTCATCGTATGTAAATTCATCTTCGTCTTGATCTAAGTCCAATACAACGTGATCACCATCTTTATGCGCTACCTTTGTTGGGTCATACCTCAAATTATCATCAATACCCATTTCATTAGAATGTCTCAAAAAATCTAATGCCAGTTCTTCATCCTCTTCTTCCATCGCTTTAGCTGATGCACTATTATATGTTGACTTATATAATTCTTTTAAAATTGTTTTTCTTAAATTTCTCATATCTTTATTTTTTTACCACCAAGTTCCTCCACCAGATAAACCTAATTTCTTAGCGTATCGTGGAAGTCTACAAGACCAATATCCTGCCTTACATTTATCGTTATGTCTACCCTTAGAACAACCATGCCTTGCGTTATACGCTTTTTTCCTATCTGGTTGGGTTAACTTTGCCTTTAAACCACCACTACCAAATCTAATTTGTTTAACTCCCGATGGATTTGATTTTGTTTTTTTAGCACATCCCGAAACATATACTCTATATGCTTTACCACCAGATGAACTTCTTTGAGGTGAACTTGTTTTAACATTTTTACCTCTAAACTTTGCTTCAGATAATATTTCATTATCTTCCATTGGGATATCCAACCATACTTCCTTGCCCTCAAATACTACTTTCTTACCAATATCTGTTTTAATTAGTTCCTCATCCATAAAAGATAAGTCAACCTTACCTTCATTATAAAGATTCCTAACTTCATTTATTAAATTAAAATATGATTCGCTACCATATCTGTAAACATTCTCCACTAATGGTATCTGATTATCTAAATGATATCTTAAACCTTCACTGATAATAGTTCTGTTTTCAGTGATAACCATTCTGTTAATGTTTAATGATTCATTCTTTTTAGATTTACGTTTAGATTTTCTTTTCCTTGGTTTATAGTTTTTAACTTTAATTGGGCTAGGTGATTGTCCTTTACCCGATTTACCATCATTTTTTTCTTTATCTCTTTTACGTCTGCATGCAGAGTCTTTAGCTTCTTGTGACATATTTGATGCTACACTCTTAGCTCTACACACAGGATAACCACCTTTATCAGAATCACTTCTTCCACATGCAGGATGTCCACCACCTTTCTTCTTCCTACATATATTTACCCAAGGTCCTTGTGGTTGTTTAGACCCTTTCTTCTTTTTTTTTGTACCGAACCAAGTTGCTAAATCTTCATGTATTTTTATATCGTGAAACGCTTCTAAATCTTGTACCATTTCTGGCGAATAAGATTCATTCTTTTTACCACTACAATATTTACCACTACATTTTTTAGTTCCGTCTAAACCTTTTATCTTACCTTTACATACTTGTACTGCATACCCATTAGCATATGCGGAAGGGTAGACATCAAACTTAGCTTTCGCAGCATTTTTACCCCTAGCACATAATGTAGTACTCTTTTTCTTTTTTTTAGATTTTCTTTTTGTTTTTCTCCTCTTCTTTCTTCTACCTTCAGTTAAATCCTCACCCGTTTCTGGATCTTCGTTAGGGATATTTTGACTAGACGGCATAATAGAAATACCCTTTTTATTTAACATTTTTTCTATCGCTATAGGTAAAAAAGAAGACACTGCACCCATAGTAACTACCCCAACTATCTTAGCTAAATCTTTTGACTGTGCTTTTAAAAAATTAATATCTCTTTCACTCACACTATCTTTGTCTCTGATTAATCTAAGTAATATATTTGCAGCCTCAGAAGTTTCTTTACCTTCTCTTCTCGCCGCAGACATAAATTTCCTAAAAGAATTACCCATTTTTTCTTTTTTATCATCAACAAATCTTTTTACTTTATCACCAAAAAATTCATTAACCTCCTTTGGTTCTTCACTTGCGAATAAACCTGTCGACTTACCATCAAACCTCATTTCGTTTAATAGTCTATCGTATTGTTTTTTTGTTAATTTTATCTTCATTTTTTTGTTTTAATCTACTCTATAAATATAGTACCATTCACCATTGTACTCTTCTTCATTTTCTACCCCATCATACGGACTTAGAGTATCACCTCTATCTTCATTTTCCGCTAAAGATTCTTCTAACCCATCGTTATCAAAAGTACAAAAAGAAGTAACTGCATCTTCTAAACTATAACCCAAATTATCAATGAAATAATCTACTCCCTGATCATTTACTTCATCAATTGTATTATCTTTATAGGTTTCTAATAATTCTTCTTTTGCGGTATCATATAAACTATCTAATTCACTTTGTATATCTTCTTTTTCTCCTTCTCTATCTGAAATTTCATATTCTAAATCTTCTATTCTTTCTTCAATCTCCTCCATTTCATCCTCATCTTCTTCTACATCTAAATCACCTAATTCAATCTCCAAATCATCCCTTTCTGATTCAAAATCTTCAATTTCGGACTCTAATTCACTTATTCTTTCTTCGAAAGAATCTTTATCATCGTACCCCGCCTCATCAATAACATCATCTTCATCCATATCTTCCACCCTATGTTCCGCTTCTTCTTCTGCAAATTGTTCAACCTCCCAAGAATCCAATTCGATGAAATCGTCCAACCAATACCTATCAACGTATTCTATACCACCTTGATTTTCCACATAATCCTCAAAATATTCTCTCATAGCGTCTTGAGCCTCTTGGTCATCACCAATTGCATATGATGTATTATCATCTACATTTCGATATAATTCTAAACCATAGTGACCAAAACCTTCTTCTTCTAATAAGATAGGTGGAATGTTAAGATTTAATGATAATGCCATTTGTTTATCGTCAATATCTTCAATAGTTGACATATCTGATAAATCTTCATCAGTCATATTGTCAAAATCTTCTGTATCCATACCATAATACTTCTGATAAAGATGTATAATTTCTAATTTAGTATCTAATTTTTCAATATCTAAATCTTTAGTAAGAAAATTCCAAATTTCTGCAATTTCATCATCAATACCCCTTTTATCCATAATTTTTACAATCTTTTTATGGAAAGGTAGTACTTTACGTTCTTCAGTTATAAGTCTTAGTAATTTCATAATTAATAATCTACTGTCATTATATAATAATAAATATTGTCTTCCCCTTTAAAAGTTTCATATTCACCATAAGATGTTAAATCATATATTTCAATCTGTTCTACATCATAATCATGAAATTCTTCCCAATCAAATGACACCCAATCTGGTAACCTATTACCTTCTATTATAAAATTGTTGTTTCTTCTTGAAACATACCCAAAATCCATTAAATAATCTATGAGTTCGTCCTCCAACCTTTCATAAGTATAATCATAAATTATTTCCCTAACAATTTCTCTACCATCATCAGCAATGTCCGACATTTTCATTTGGTATGGTGCCCCATTAGCACTTGCAGGTAACCCCCCCCATGTTTCCTCAACTTCATCATACGACTTAACAATACTTTTAACATTTTCATATTCCCCCATATTATCTCTTAAATAATCGATAACTTCTTCTTCATCCATTTCAGATTCATATCGAGAAGCTTCTTCGGTGGCAACCATTCTTTTATCTGTGTCAGATACAAATACATAATCTAAATAAACTTCCGCACCTAATGTTTCCCAAACTTCACTTTCTGCGTGCCATCTATCTTCACTAAATATACGTTTTGAGGTCTCAATCTCATCTTCATTAGCTATCGCATAATGATTATTATCTGAATGATTAAAGAATACAGGCATATCATAGTTTGGGTAATCCATTTTTTCAATTAAAAAGGGTGGTACTTTAGAAAAGTCTGCTAATATTAACCCTCTATCGTCAAACATATTTAATAAATGAGTATAACTTATATTAGGATTTTCTGTATCACTATAATCACCTTCGTCATTATAGTTCCATACGAAATAATAAAATATTTGATTTATAATGTCTATATCACCAAAACCCAAATCTTCATTTATGAAATCAGATATAGTAGTGTAGTAGTCTACATAATCTTCTTCATAAGGATATAATGATAATGGTAATGTATCCCATTTATCCACAACTATTTTGTGTATAACCTTACAACTTTTATTTAGAAATTTTTCATTTAAGTTATCCAAACCTTTACTTTTATATATAAATAGTTTATTTTTGAATAAAACAATAGTATTTATATAAAAATATAATATGTTAAAAGTAGAAGTAAAGAAAAGTAATATAGAAAGAGCTCTAAAACAATTAAAAGGTAAATTTATAAAGACTAAAGTTGTAAAAGAATGTAGAGAAAGAGAATCTCATACAAAAAAATCAGTAAAAAGAAGGGCAGAGAAAATTAAAGCTTCTTACTTACAAAAAAAATATGATCAAGAAAATTAAAATATTATGAACAAAGAAGTTTTATCGTTATTGAACGAACAAATATGGTTAGAAAACACCGCATCCTTTTTTTACTTAAAATTATCAAAATTATTTAGTGAGAATAACTACTTTGGTATTTCTAATTTCTTCTTAGAACAATCTAATGAAGAAAGAGAGCATATGATAAAATTGTTTTCATATATATTAGAACAAGAAGGTGAAGTTAATGTACCAAACTATAATTTTATTGAAGATGAGGATTTAGATTTTAATATATTATCTTTATTTGAGTGTTCTTTAGAGAATGAAAAAAAAGTTAGTAACTCAATAAATAAAATAGTTTCTAAATGTAAAGAAGTAGGTGATTATACAACTGAAAACTTTTTACAGTGGTTTGTTGTAGAACAAAGAGAAGAGGAAAACAAGTTCAAAGAGATTTTAGATAACCTAAAAATCATAGGAAATAACTCTGTGGGTTTATATGAGTTAAACAAAACTTTAAACCCACCGACAACATCTGAAGAATAATCATACTTTAACGTATATATAAATATTCTCTAAAGATTCTACGAATTTTATATCACCAAACAAACCTTTTTTTCTGGCTAAAAATTTATAAAGGTCGTAAACTCCATCAAAATTATTAGTTAATTCTTCTTCATTTGTCTTACCTAGAAAGAACAAAGTGTCTGTTTTTATACATTCTTTTTTCATCTTTCACCTTTTATTATAAATATCGGGAGAAGATAAAATGTATCAATTAATCATTACAACTAATCACCAAAAACATTTGGGTCATTCCACCCATCATGTTCGGTAACAATACGATTCCAATTACCAGCGGGATCACCATCCTCATTTTCATACCTTATAGGATTAACTATATCTA
>PDMW01043728.1_pt1 | contig 18973 bp, 32 predicted proteins | sample 1515511 | NCBI WGS metagenome assembly PDMW01 (sample SAMN07343023, study PRJNA328102) | Marine metagenome, whole genome shotgun sequencing project. | biome: marine; feature: bay; material: water; isolation source: viruses from water sample < 0.22 micron filtered, nuclease treated, low... ... | reverse complement strand
ATGAAATGATTGTAATGGAATATGTACCAACAGATAAAATAACGGAAATCAAAGACAAGAAGATCAATAAGAAGAAGGTATGTGAAGCGCTTGTAAACTCCTATGTCATTCAGACCATGGATAGTGGACTTTTCCACGCTGACCCCCACCCAGGAAACTTGGGTATCTCTAAAGATGGAAAGTTGGTATTCTACGACTTTGGGTTGTTGATTAAATTGAGTGAGGAACTGCAACTTGGATTTAGTGACTTGTTTATTTGTATCATCAATCGAGACACAAAGGGTATCGTGGACATATTGATTAGACTCGGTGTCATTGTTCCAACATCCTCCGATGTTTCTGACATTGAACTCTTTTTTGAGAACATTCTCGGATACCTACAAACCCTTGACGGAGGAGCAATCATGAAGGATGATCTTGCTGTGGAACTCGCAATGGAAAAGCCGTTCGTCGTCCCAACCAGTTTTGTATATCTCGCTAAATCATTTTCACTGATTGAAGGAATTTGTATCCAACTAGACCCAGACTTTAACTATTTCACATACCTCGAACCAATGATCCAGCAACAATTCTTTGATTCTATAGACATAAGTGAAGTGATCAAAAAAACAACTGAGATTCCAGGTAAGATTGGGAAGATAAGTTCGACTGTTCTCGGCCTTGAGAGGTCGAGAGCATCGATGAGAAGGTCGATGGTAAAAACGAGACAGGAAATACGAGTTGTTCAATATACCGTGATTTGCGCCTTATTAGCCGAGAGGTTTAGTGATACACCGGTGGCAGCGGCATTAGCAGCTTTTGCCGTGTGGATTACTTTTCGTAAAGATCGATCGACTTAGGTTTGGCCTTGGTTTTGGTCTTCTTATTGGACCCTTTTGCCTTCTTAACAATATCTTGGTGTTCCTTGAAAATTTCCTTGACACGCCTCTGTTCGTCGCGGGCAATGTCACCAATCTTATCCTTGATTCTCTCCACCTCGGAGCTTCTCTGTTTTTGTATTTTTTTACCAACCTTCTTGAAATCGTCAGTCTTAGTGAACCAAGTGGGGGATGTCGTAATAGCGAACATACTGTTTGTTGTACTCTAAGGACATTTAATTTTTAACCTTTTTATTTTTTCTTCAAACTCCCTACGTTCTCCTGGTGATTCAATAGCTTTACCAGTGTTTAAAGCTTCTATCTCGGGACCTGTGAGCTGCATAGAGTTCACCCTAAAATCCATAAATGCCTCCATCGTCAGAGGGACGAGGGGTTGGATCAAGTCATATATAGCCGTGGCATACTCTCGGATTTCCTTCTGTGCATGGTGATCCATTCTCAATTGTAAGAAATGCATCAAATTGTGTAGATCCATTTTCCATACAAAAGATGTATACGTGGATTGTGGTAAAACACCTCGTGCCTGCTCCCTACATACACCCTTTTCGAGAAGCTGTTCGTAAAGCTTGAAGGCGTCCTTGTATTGAGATGACAGCGCACCTTTCAGTTCTTCACCTATGTCGACAATCCCCTCAGAACCCTGGTGGTTCACAGCGGATTGTCCACGTAGGATCTCCGGTTCGTAGTATTCTTCATCAACAATGGAGTAGCGCGCAGACATTTCATTCACGGATGCTGTCCTATGTCGGAGCCATTGTCTCGCGATATACAATGGCGCTTTGATTCTAAATTTGAAAACCACCAGCTCAAGTGGGGACGTGTGCCAGTTTCGCACGAGATACCTGATAAGACCCCTGTCACCCCTCGTCGTCTTTGTCCCTGTTTGGTAACTCACGCGAGCTCCGTCGACGATCGCCTTATCGAGATTTTCTCGAGGCATGTGATCCACGAGTTCAACGAATCCATGATCCAAAACTTTCTTCATTGTATACATCTATCCGTTTATTTCTTTAATCAGGTCATCAAGATTGGTAAAGTACCTCTTTAGGTCCTTCATGAATCTTTTATTGTTCTCCAAACACTCACACTCAGGTTTGTTTAGATATATCCAGGCGAGATTTGACTTTGAGTACTTGGTCCTCTTTTGATTTTCATTAGGACGACGAGCTATGAGCTTTGTGGTTTTCTTTTTAGATTTAGGGAGCACCTCAATCCTGTTCACAAAACTGAGTGCTTGCATTACAGTGTCTGCGAGGTCGTCCTTTTTCTTGGACTTTTGGAAAACTTCCAACCAATCTAAGTTCGTTGTTCCATCCCTGATGAATTCTTCACAACGCTGTATGGAAACCTTTTTCCGTTTATTGTATTGAGCCTTACCCGGACCAGCCACATCTGGAATCTTGTGACGAGCGTCATACAGGATTGTTTCCGCCTTTGGACATCTGATGATGAAGTAGGCGTGAAGGAAATGCATGACAGATATCATCTTCTTATTGCGATCGGGTTGCTTCTCGATGAGAATCGTATCCGCTTGTAGAACCCATGGTCGAGCGTCCAAGTGATCTCTCAACGAGACGTAGATGCCATTCTTATGTTCGGGTGGTATACCATCGACATCCCAATGTTCGACACGGTTATGCTTCTTGTCATTCAGTAGACACAGCGCCAAATTCCTTATACCCACATCAATGCTGAGTATCATTAGTATAAAGAAGAAATATCTCTTTAAACTAGGATGAAGTGTATAGCGCACAGGGGATACTCTAACATGTTCAAGGATAACACGATTGAGTCCATACAAGGTGCTATCAACAGGGGGTATGACGGGGTTGAGATTGATGTTCAATTATGTTTAACTGGCGAATTGGTGCTCTTTCATGATCTGTACGATGGTGATGAATTCATCTCAAATTTGACCATAGATCAAATACGGACACGTGGGATCATCACACTTCAAGACGTCTATGATAAAATCCCTGAAATTGAAGATACTTTCGTCATCTTGGATATCAAAGGTTCGGATTTACAGGTGGCTCAAAAACTGATTGACTTTTTCGAGCATAGGAGAACGGATGACGTCTACTTTTGTAGTTTCAACAGGAAGATAGTTTACAATTTACCACACTTCCTAAACAGAGGATCTACATTCGAAACCGTGTTCCACGAAACTGAATATGACCGGGTGACATCTGGGCTGAACGTCCTCATCGTTCACTGGACATGTTTAGATGACAGTTTGATCTTGTATTGTAAGATGAAAAATATACGGGTGTATACTTATACACATAAAGAAGACAAGGAGCTTGAATACATGTATAAATATAATGTAGATGGAATCATTACGAACGGATTTTAATTACTTACGAGCCAGTATAGCCATCATAGCTGGGTCCATACCACCCTTCTTCGACATCATCATCATCATCATCATCATGGCCATCGACGCGGAAGATGCTATCGCAAAAGGGATGAAAGGTCCGGACATGGCCATAGCCGCACCAGCACCTATACCCTCGGCTCCGGTGGCCACACCGTCACCTATACCCTCGGCTCCGGTGGCCACACCAGTGCCTATACCCTCGGCTCCGGTGGCCACACCAGTGCCTACACCCTCGGCTCCAGCGGCCACACCGTCACCTATACCCTCGGCTCCAGCGGCCACACCGGCCCCGATACCCTCAGCCGCGTCTCCAATAGTGTCACCAACACCCTCAGTTGCAGACGATGTTGTTACTTCCACATCCTGGGAGAGATCAGCTTCCTGGACAACTTCCTGAATGATCGTGGACACCTTTTTCCCAAGCTGTTCAGATACAAACTTGATGGTTAGGTTCTGATCGATTGGGCATTCGGTTTGAGAAGCGAGTCGCATCATTTCAAGAGTTGGTGGGAATCCCAGTTCCTTCAAAACGGTGAACCCGAGGGGATCTTGCACTAAATTTTCGATCTTCATTGTCTGATTTGCCACAATTTCAGTTCTAATTTCGTTGATGACTTCGTTTGTGATCTCCGTATTCATTCTATTTGTGACATTGGTTCTGATTTCGGTGTAAGCATCTGTCTCAGATCCACCACTCATGACATCACCATAACCACTTTCAGAGCTTGTATTCTCCGTCACAGCCTGATCGAGATTAGTTGCTATCATTGAACTCAGGTCGGCTGCGTCACTTTGTTCAAATTCTGCGAGAACTTTGACATCTATAGTTGCTGTTTGATTGATGGGCATTCTACAACTGAGAGACTGCACACCCTTCAGATCCATCACCTGGTTTGCTATAACACTAGAATTTGTCATATTCCTTGAACTGTTGAGTGCCTTGAAAACGTTTTCGTTCACGACAGTATTTTCAATGACAGTTTCGGACTTGGCTTTACTGCCACCTCCACCCATTTGATTTCTACTGAGAAAAAAAATCCCACTCTAAAGTAAAATGAAACTTAACAATGTTATTTTTGTTCTAGCCATAGTCGTAATTTCTGTATGGATGTTCCAGTTGTATCGGAACAGGTGCTTCAATGTGGAATACTACCCCGGTATTGCGGAAGGTCTCGAGGAACGTATCAACAATTCTGAAAAACCCTTAAATTCCATATACGTCATGAACATCTTCAACCACCTCACAGATGATGAGAGCATTATTCAGGAAGCTTATAACAGTGCTGAAATGAACGACCGTAACACTCTATACATTTTATTACAGAACGTCAAGAAAGAAAACAAAAATGTCAAAGACAAATAAAATATCGTTACATACTAAGCATGTTACTCTTGTCAGTGGTCATATTGGCTATCGCAGTTTTGCTATTTTATGTCAGGAGGGAGACGTATGTGGACATACGGCACACGAGGGGGGTAGTAATCGATATCATAGACGATGCTCACGAAAAGGGGGGGTTCACAGAGAATCATATAGAACGAATGGAGAAGTTATTGAAACCCCTCATGAAACATGACAGAGACAAAAAGACTTACAACGCGGTGTTTGAGTATGCCCGTCAGGATAGAATCCGGGATGTGGATGAGATTATTGATCTCTATTTTAGTTCACTTACCAGAAAATAATACTCATGTAAAGTAATGAAGAACACCGAAGTTTCCCTAATGCTACTCTGCATCATCGTTTTAGCAGGTGTACTGAAGACTTATGTCAATAAGAACAGTATCGATAGAAAGATAGAAGCTGTAAAAAAGTTTATTAAATGATTGAGGAGAAAAAGCCAAGCACGTATCGCTCACCTTTTGTAACAGGTAATACACCATGCAACAGCTCACTACCCCTATAGTGCACAGCATCTCCCTGTCTCAGATTAAGAACAGGCATATTTGAACACTCGTTAATAAATTGTTCACGTTGTTTGATATTCATATCACCACCATGTTGTTTGAGTATCTTCTTTGTGTTATTTTTATTAAAGATATATAGATCTCCACCTTCAAAATCTCTCGTGTCGGATAACAGTATGTTGATTGTCGTTGGTGCGTCGATCTCATCATCGAAGTGCATGATAAGATCGTTCCTTTCCCCTGCTTCATATCGTCTCAAGAAAGCGTAGTTTAGTCGTAAACTATACTTCGAAGCCAGGGAAGTGTAATATTCTTTGCAAAGGTTCCAAAGTTCTTGATTGATTGGGGTGTCGTCGTCATAAATGGGTATTTCTTGCATAGGCTTGTCGTCCACTTCTTCAGGGGTTTCCAGGAATTTATATTTTTGTGATGTTTGGATTATCTTTTCACATATGTAACTTGGCACGGTGCTCCTATGAATTGTTTTGTAAGATGTGTAATTATAGAGCACCACAAGAACTATGACAGCTACGACGAAAAGATACATCACTACATTTACACCAGGAAAAAAAATCCTCATTTAATTTAGTGATGTCAGTGGATATATATTCACAGGCTTATGTCAATAAAGGGTGGGGTAATCCAGATGGTGACAGCACCTGTAGAAACTGGGATGATGGTGGAAATAGAGATAACTGGGATGGTAAATATGTCTGGCGACACAAAAAGGGACGTGCGGGTCGGAGACGACACTGGATGGTGAATACCAAAATAAATGCCGATGGCTTATTTACCAGAACTGACCAAGATACTCATTCGGGAGAGGATTGTGTTCGACCCTCGGAAACTAGTAATGAAGGTCACAACCCATGTAAATTTTTGGGGGAGTCTACACTACTCAGAACTACTCCACAAGATTTTGACGATGGAGCACATTTTGGGTTGAAATGTGAAGTTAAAAAATCTTCGTTGGAACAAATAATCACTGACCAAAGAGAATCTCAAACCCTCTTAGCTCCCACGGTCATTAACACCGCTGGTCAACGAGTAAATTTTCTCGATCAGATTTTATTTGGAACAGTTACAAATTCTGGTAGAAAAGCTGGTGGTGATGGGTTCTGTTTCGACTCAGCTAATTTGGACAAAGTGGTTGGTGCCCAAGGTCAGACATGTTATGAATTGATTCAGGGTCTCGTAAACAAAGAAACTGTAGATGACCTTGGATATGACTACTGCACGAACAACCGTGAAGATATCAGGTGTGCTTGTATAAACGTAACTGGTTTGGACTTCATGGAACGTTGTAGACAGAATCCAACATGGGCGGGATGTGCACAAATCCTCGAGAAAGCTGCTGATGTAGAGACTTTACTATGCCCATTTGGATCCGAAGAACCGTGTCCATCCTCTGATGCGTATGGTGGTAATCCAGACTGTCTCGCACCCGGGATATGCACCGGCACCCAAGTTGGCTTAGATGATGCCAACAAAATGTTCAGACCTAGAGAGGGATTACCATCTTGCAATGTTGACATGAATGTCTGTAATCAGCTCATGTTTGTCGATGACATCGCAGCTGTAGGAGATTTAGAAATCAATCAATCATGTAACATTGATGTGGACGGGATGTTGAACGATCAACTTGCACGTGAGGCTGCTATCGAGGCTGCCGAAAAAGCTGATGAATTGTGGAAAGAAAGTGAATTTGAGAGGCAGCAAGCTCGTCAGGCTAGAATGAAAGAGGATGCTGCCGAAGCGGATCGAATCCGTGATGAACTCACGGACGCTCAGGCGGCAGACCGGGATGCCGAACGGACTCTAGCGGGGCAACTCGTAGCCCATAGGTCTGCGAATACGGAAAAACGAATAGCTGAGAGAATGGCGTGGGAAAATAAATTCAAAAGTCAAGAAGCCCAGAGAGATTTCGAAAGGGAGCAATATGAAGCCAGCAAAATAGCTGGTATGGATCCCAAAACAATCGCCTTCTTCGCGGTTGGGTTATTCTGCTTGATATTTCTGATAGTTTTCGCAGTAAAAATCTAAACATATAGTAATGAAAAAGAGCCTGATTTTTGCACTCCTTTTGCTTATATTCGTCGGAGTCTTGTACAGATACACGGAGAGATATGAATACGACAAACCCAAATTGGAAAAGAATGAAAAAATCACAGGGATTGTCAAGGAAAAAAACATTACACAGGAAGATTTGGATATATTGAAAAAGGTATTAAAGAGATGAAATAAAATTATGTATGTGGTGTTGGTGGTGTTGTCATCCATTCGATGGATCACCCCTACAATTACCTTATAAACACGACGACCGGCGAAACATTTTTACAACGACGGGTAATTTTTGTTCTTGGAGTTGTATGAAGTCATACGCAATAGATAAGTATGGAGTGAACAGGGGTGGTATCATTTGCGGAAACATTATAATGATGAGACGAAGAATGTATAATCAGTCGGGTCACGTAAAACCTGCACCTTCTAGATACAGCCTCGATGTGTTCGGGGGAACTATGACGATAGAGGAATTTCGTAAAAATCAGACTATAGATACGACTGAAAAGAAGGAAATCATTTCCAAACCATACAAAGACAATGTTATACCCTTTGTTTCAAACACAAAAAAGATGGATGAAATAAAGAATGCTAATTCTAACAACAACGCGCTAAAGCTAAAGAGGAATAAACCACTGAAGCGAAATCATAACAACCTCGAATCAGCTTTGGGTCTCATCATCCTTCCCAAATCCTAAAAGTCTCTTCTGTTTAGCAGTTGGTAAAGAACGTGGTAAATTATTTGATTTTCTACTATGAATCCACTTATCACCGTCATGCGCCATCCAACATATGTTATACCTCTCTATCATTTTCCTGCACAAAACACAGGGTAATGATATAGCGTCTCCATTTATGTTTTGCCTAAACACCACCAAGTGTCCATGTTTTCTATGTAACCAAGATGTGAATTGGTGTGGTTTGTATCCAGATTTAAGACATTCATGAAATAATCGTCGTATCAATTGCCTCTCTGCGCACATGTGACTATTACTTAGGACAGAAGGCCCTTTAGACATGAAACTGGTCACTGTGCAGTATTTCATGTCCACAGTTCAAACAAGTTGTTCCTTTGTATACAAAATCACACCTTTCACACTCACTTAGGACTTCAATTCGCTTTTTTGGCACCAGTCCTCGTGAAAAACGAGTGAGTTCCCTTACTGTATAGATTCCGTACTGAATCATAACCTCCAGAGAAGGAAATCTCATGTACTGAAAGTACTGATCTTATCCTTAATTGAAGCACTGAAGACATTTAGGGAGCTGACCCTTAAGTTTGAGCATAGAAGCGAATCCGTCGATGATTGGGGGAACCATCGATTTCAGGACGATTTCAAACTCACTGTCCTTCTCACCCTTGTCGATTTGTTCGATGAAGTGGTTAAGAACACCGATAACAAGCTTCTTTTTCTGGGGTCCCTGCAGTTTCTTGAACTTGGCAGTCTCCATCATGAGGCGAGTGATGATAGGGGGTAGGTCTTCCTTTGTGATACCATCGTCAACATACTCACTCTGAAGTTCTGCGACGGTCTTGATGAGACTATCACTGTCAATCTTTCCAGCAAACTTTTCTAAAAATAAATCCATATATAATATAGATACAAAATAAAATGGATTTGAATGAAATAATATCCAGTATAGCTTTTGGTATAGGTTTTTTACAGATGTATGACCAGGTGAAAAGACAGGAGGAGAGAATTGATGAGATTGTCGACAAGAAGATGCTCTACATTGCGCTGGTTGCAAATTTGCTGTGGGTTGTTTACCAATATAGAAAGTTTGGGATGAACATATCCACGATATACACATCTGTCAGCTTTATCGTCCAATTATATGTCCTCAAAAAGATTATTGAAAAGGATCTTAAAGATTGAGATCTTATGTTATCCAGTAATGAGCTCTCTCATTTGTGCGTCCGTCAAGCCAACTGTCACCCCCAAGAAGATCTCACCAAAGAAGACATCTTCCTCTGTTAAGTGTCCCAGTCTCACACGGGTTGAGCGACCTAACGATTACCTCTCCGTCGCCGAGCGTGTGAATGGCCGCGCCGCGATGGTTGGTTTCACATCTGCTGTCATTGACGAGATTATGACGGGTAACTCTATTAGCACCCAGTTCCATGATAACATTGGTCTTTCTGTCGCTGTTGCCAGTTTGGCGTTCCTCGGAACAGCGGCGAATTCTAAAGATGAGGGTTACATTCAAGGCTTTTGGAAGCCCGAGACTGAGCTTCTAAATGGGCGACTCGCGATGGTTGGTGTCGCTTCACTTTTTGTAACAGAGTCGCTACACCCCCACATTCCTCTATTCTAGAGTCAGGGTTGGCAGCCATGTAACCCAATAATTCAATCATTTTAACCTTTTCTTCCATTGAAAATGTTCCTGCCCTGTGCATCACATAGGCCAAGAGCATAAAAAGGATGTATGTGTTGAACACTATTTGTTTCATCCATACGTTTGAATTACATAAGTTTTGGTTTCGCTGGTCGCAGCAAAAAGAATGAAGCGAGGAGCATGAGGATGAACACCGCCATGTTGATACCACCGTAAATCTTCTCAGATTCCTCGACAGCCTTGCACTTGTTGTTCCAGTTGAGAACCGCGGAACTTCCCACGATACCAAAGATAGCGAAGAGAAGCATCATCAACCCTGTGAGCTTGGATCCCGCTACGCGCACTGTCATCAGAGTGCAGGGGATAGCTATGGCAATCGCGAGAGTGGCGACTAACCATTTGTTCAGATTTTCTTGGAGTTTGACACCCTTCAGTTCGGTGCACCGACCAAACATGTCAATACCGAGAGACGCTACGACTAGATAAGACGCGGCTAGCATTGTAATGAGAATAACCTGTCCATACGTCAGGCTTACCGTCATTTTACGACCGAATGTGTTGGTCATACCTTGATAGGCGGCAGTGCCCTGCATCTGGGACATGGCACCCATACCTCGGGCCATCCCAGCTTTCATAAAGCGAGACATTTATTATAGTCAAAGAAAATTTTATTCGAACACTTAAGTGGATATAAATATCAGAATAAGATAATGAAAGATGATCGACGAAGATATTGATTCCCTGACTTTTGAATGCCAGAGACTTGAAGAAGATCTCAAACATCTTCCAACAAATTTACGACTTGCTGGTCAATACATGGTGGTTGAACAGGAACTCGAAAGCATCAAAGAACTAAATGAAGAGTTTAAAAATACTGTAAACACCCTTAACCGCCAGAGGGTCGTGTTAGATAAACGAATTATGCGCACTCGTCTGAATATGTCTATACTTTCAAAAAGGGTTGAAAAATGCAAGACTAATTTTCAAGAATCTTGAGAACCTCATTGACTGCCGGGTGTCTGATGATATCATCATCATCCATGTCTACATGTTCGATATAATCGGCGTCATAGACACTCATTCTGTATATTAAATTTGCCAGTCCATTATCACTTCCGAGATCTGACTGTTGCAAGTCCCCTGTGATGATAAGTTTTGTTCCCTCCCCCACTCGTGTGAGGAGCATTTTCATTTGATTCGGTGTAGAATTTTGCATCTCATCTGCGATGATCAACGTATTTTCAAAGGTCCTCCCTCTCATGTATCCCAATGGTTCTATATAGATTTGACGTTCCATTTGACTGTGGGACAGATACTTTTCAAAAATGTCATACATGGGCTTCGTCCATGGTTCCATTTTCTGGTCCATATCCCCTGGTAAATATCCCATGTCTTCATCCGCGGCTACAATAGGTCTCGTGAGAATAACCTTACCCCTCGCAACACTGTTGATACGTTCAATTGCCAACTGACATGCCAACATTGTTTTACCCGACCCAGCTGGTCCAGAACCAACGACGATGGGTTTATTAGATCTCAACGCTAGAACATATCTACATTGACCAGGTGTTTTAGGGAAGTTCATATATCTTATTTAAAGTTTTTTTCCTTAAATATATAAATGGATTTCCACTTTGTAAAGTTGATACACGAGGGAACATATCTCAATCTCGTAGATCCCAAATATAAGCCACGTTTCGTGTGTTTTGCGGAAAAATCCAAGGCTGATACTTGTATTGATTACATGGCTGATTTTAGGTATAGAAATAGAATTTGGCCATCATTCGATATGACGTCTGACAGAAGAAAATTAGAAATGGGGAAGCGAGTGTTCTTTCCTTATGGGACACCGCGTATTATCAAACGTTCATTGGCTGTCGAGTCTTTTGACTTCAACACGATTGATAGAATTGCTCGTCAAACAAATGTATCATACTACTGTATCTTAAAATTCGATGTAGAATTCACTGGTGATTCAGAAACGATATCCTTATCTGGTCAGGAAATGGATGGAATAGCTGACCCGGGTGACTTTGGTGATTGGATGGATTTTAGCTTAAAAACGAAATGACCAATGTATTTAAATGTGTGGCATCTTAGCCCTGTTCGGTGAGGATGTAGAAACACCCTCATATTTACTGAATCACAGAGGTCCAGATGATTACAGTAGTAAACGAATGGGTAAGTGCCGTATGGACTTTTATCGCTTGGCGATAAACGACCTGACATCGGGAGGTATGCAACCCTTTGTGAGGAAGAAGCAGATGTTGGTATGTAATGGAGAGATATATAATCACAGAGAGTTTAGAACACACGGGGAGTTCGTGGGAAATAGTGATTGTGAGGTTCTCATTCCACTCATAGAATCCTTTGGGATTTTGGGTGCATTGAAACAGATCAACGGTGATTATGCATTTGTATATACCAATGGAGAACGTGTCCTAGCTGCTAGGGACCATGTTGGTGTTAGACCCCTATTTTACACACGTTATGATGAAGGGTCTATCGCATTTGCGAGTGAAGTGAAAGCATTATTATTCCTGAATAGTAAAATCCACATTTTTCCACCAGGGCATATATACGACTCTTACGTGGATGATTTCATATGTTACCACAACAATTACTGGACTATCAATAAGTATGTCAAGAGTAGTCACAGCCGTGACATCCGTGTAGCTCTCGAGAATGCCGTGTCTGACAGAATTGACAACACTGAGCGTGGTATCGGTTTTTTACTTTCTGGAGGACTTGATAGTAGTTTGATAGCGTCAATCGCTTCGAGAAAGCTTGGTAAAATTAGGACATTCTCCATAGGACTTGAAGGAAGTCCAGATCTCGAAGCTGCGCGGTTGGTTTCTAAATTCTTGGATACAGACCACACTGAAGTCACATTCACTGTCAGTGAAGGTATAAGCCACATTAACGATGTTATCCACACTCTAGAATCATATGACACAACTACTGTGAGGGCCAGCACACCTATGTGGTTGTTGTGTAAATACATTAAACAGAATACAAACTGTCGTTACATCTTCTCAGGTGAAGGAAGTGATGAGCTGCTTGGTGGATACCTCTACTTTCATAACGCACCGAGTCTTGAAGCATTTGCTTGTGAAAACATGCGCCGTTTACGTTTGATCCATCAGTTTGATGGTCTACGTGCCGATCGATGTGCCGGTGCGCATGGTCTAGACTTGATCGTCCCTTTCCTCGACAAAAACTTTGTCGATGTATGTATGTCGATGAACCAAACACTGAAGATGGACCCCATGGAAAAGAAGGTGTTACGTGAAGCGTTTACTGGATACTTACCAGATGAGATCCTGTGGAGGAAGAAGGATGGAATGAGTGACGCTGTCGGCACAAACTGGGTCGACGAAGTTAGGCGTTACGCTGAAAAGGATGTTGATGACAATCTTTTCAGAGAGATCAAATCTAAATGTAGACACCATAACGTCCCTCTCACTAAGGAAGAAGCCATGTACAGAAACATGTTTTGGAAGATGTATGGCAAAGACAATGATCACCTGATATCCGAAATCTGGCGCCCAAAGTGGACAAATGTGAAGGATCCAAGTGCGAGATTACTTATAGAAAAGAATCCCTAGTAATATAAATGGCTCATTTTGTGAGAAGTTTTGATTGTAAGAATGAGAAGCACGCTATGTGGCTAAAGGATGTTGGTGAAGGAATGGCCAAGACGATCGGTGGTGAAAAGTTGGACATTTTGACGATTGTAAATGACAACCCCTTACCTGGAAAACCATCTATGGACAACCCAGTGGAGTGGGCATATGTGCATTTTCAGTTATGTATGAAATATGCTAATGCCGTTCTAAACGTCGACGCGTTTGTCCCTACCACGAAATGATAGGTATTCTTTCAGAGTGAAATCTTGAGGCTCAGAATCAGCATCCATCCTGACGAGTAGAATTTTCCCGTAAACTTCTTCTGAACTGAATGGATACGGTAAGGTGTTTTCGTTTTTCGATACACCGTCTTCAGGCTTCATTATCACGACATCTATATCAGGCCACTGCCCTATGAACGTCTGTCGTCCACGTAGTAATTTGAATATCTGGTTTTTAGATGGTGCTATATCCAGGTCTATTTCTTCGAGTTGATCTTTCTTTTCGTGAATAAGCACTGCCTTGTTCATCCTTACAAGGTGATGACAAAAAAAATATATACCAATTATAAATGATGAAAGCTGCGGTCGCAGTTACTGTGTTGTCTGTTGTTCTTTATCTTCTGATTTCACAAAGTGAAAAATACAGGAGTGGGCGCCGTGACCATCGTTACGCGTTTGTTGATACTAACCCAGCTCGTCGTGTCTCTGGGTTTTTTGACAACTGCTCCCCTGAAAATATGGAAGACTGTTCCAGAAACAACCCATACAAAGGTCTTCCTCTCCCCTAAGTATTCCCAATTTCACTGAAAATTTCAGACTTTTCATTAAAATTGTTTATAGGTTTGAAGCTAAGTATAAGTATGGATAACTCACTGAGAAACTATGTCATCACAGAATTTTCGAAAATCTTTGGTGTGGGGTTGGAAAGTTCCATTTGTAGTGATCTTGAGAAATGTATAGTCAGGCATTCGAAGCAGACGATCGAGAAGCGAAACAGTGTGGCTGCTTGGGATAATCATAAATTTACAAACATCTATAAACACAAATTTTTATCACTTAAAAATGCTTTCACTTCAAATGAAGATCTCAAAGATGATATCCTAAAACGTAAAATTTCAGTCGTTGAAGTTATAGCCATGAGACCGGAACAACTCCGTCCCGGGGGAGTTTATGCGAAAACTGTGGAAGATAACGTGCACAAGGAGATGCACAAGGAGTATTTAATTCGAAAAGCAGAGGAAAATCATGTTGGATTTTTCAAATGTGCTAAATGCAAGTCTCTCAAGACAACATATTACCAATTACAGACTCGTTCAGCGGATGAACCCATGACAGTGTATGTTTCCTGTCTCAATTGTGGGAAAAGGTGGAAATGTTAAGCCAGTGTGCAGAGCCAGGGAGGTCTGTGGGCATGTCACCGACGGATAGAATAAAATTGTAGGGGAGTGTTTCTTTCATATCAATTTTAGTTTCGGGGCTTGTAAATCCCAAATAATCGTATACGATGTTGTGCTCCTTTAACTGATTCATAGTGTATTTAATGATATGTCCTGTTCCAATTCTCGCTGTGATTATCACAATTTTATAACCCATCTCACTAGCCCTATATAACAGCTCAACCATGGGAACATTTATACGACCGTTTGTAAAAATGAGAGTATCATCAATATCAAACATGACTGCATCATTGTGATTGATCACACGGTTCGAAATATAATGTATACCAGCTGCTTTCAGATTATTCATTAATGTTATTAAAGATTTAAATTTTCATAAAACGTATATGATCATTGATGTTCATTGCGAATACGATACGACACAGGTTGCTAAAGTTATCCATAATGATGGCGAGACGTATATAGTCAAATTTTTAGAAAAAAGGAGTAGTAACACGTTTTGCTTTTCCACGATTGAAGAGACTATAACGAAGGATATGATTTCCGGTTTCTATGATGTTGAGAATCTTGAAGATACTGGTCATTACATAAAGGAGCGTGAGGGTGTGTTCGTCGCATATAACGAGAGTGACGATGAAGATTTTGTATGCCCCGACGATGAAAGTGATGAAAGTGATGACAGTGATGACAGTATATCACTTGATGATGAAGATGTCAATATTTAACCTAAGTCGAATATTTTGTATACCAGTACCATATGGATCATAAAGAACCCAAGAAACGTGTGACTAAAAGTGATAAGAAGGCAAAGAAGCAAGTGTATTCACAAAAGCACATCAGAAACTTACTTAAACAATTGGAGAGTAGTCAAGAAAAGAGAAAAGATGGCCCCTTACACCCCCCCGAATAATCACTATTCCCAGATGGATGTGTCTGATTATACCGAGGATCAGATTTTTTCATTCATTGGTAAAACTGGTAAGCGCTTTTACTGGCTGACACATAAGTTAGGTCTAGAATATCTTTGGTATGACAAGAAACGAAAGGTTATCGAACTGTGGGGACCCTATTACACACATATGAATCGCCAGTCTGCCCATGTCATTCGCTGTGAATTGGATTTTTTTCTTGCACCTAAGTTAGAAGAATCTTCACAAAACATCAGCAACAATGTTCAAACCACCGTCGAAGCGTGTTAAACACTCCCTCGATACCAAGTTTGGGCACCCCAAGGAGGGAACATTCTTGTATGATATCGTGAACCCCAAACCATATAAGGCTTTTGAGTTCCGTAAACAACCTGTAATGTATCAGGAAAGGTATCTGAAGGCTCTTGAAAAAAACAATAAGGAAATGGGCATTCCATTTGTAGATCCCAAACTTTCAAACGTCACCCCACCCGTAGCTCGTCAAAAAATTGAAGAGCCCCATGTTCCATTTTTGGATCGAGTGTATGTCAATCTAAAGATCCTGAAGAGTGGGATTGTCAGGGTCAAGGTTGTTCCGCATTTTTTGATGCTCTACGAAAACTATTATAAACAAGGGGTGAGACCTTCGTTGAAACAGATCATTCAAGCCCATAAGGTCATGGGATTCAGTGATAGTTTCATCACAAAGATTAAAAAGTCTGAGGAGAGGAGGCTTGCGTTTGCCAAAAAGGTTCCAAGGATATTGGAGAAGATATTTGACCGAGAACCAGTCAAAAAGGTTAAGAAGAAGGAGAAGCCGAAACCGGTCGTCGATGATCTTCCCACCGAGGAACCAGAGGTTGAAGCTGAGCCCGAAGAAAATAACACGAGTAATGAGGATTGCACTATGGATGTGGAACCCGACCAAGAAGATGAAGAAGTTGTGGAAGATGAATACTTCTCCGAAGAAGATTAGAACACCTAAGTTGAATATATTTTTATAAGATGTAAACCAAATATGTTTGTCACCAACGTTGTCGTCAACGATTACATCCTCGATCGCTCTTTCTTCGCGTCTTTCAACGAAGCCCGAGAGCACGCAAACAATCTGTCAAAAGAAAAAATCTGGAAACTTCCCAACAACACTGTATTTTTTGGAGACGTTGAAGTGAAGATTTACAACCCCAACCTTCGTGTAGTTAGCAATCACCGAGATGAACATATTCTTTCTGTCGTTGATTCCTAAAGAGATTGCTCACATGTCATGCGATCAACACGTCGTTAAGATACAATTGGAGATTTGCCAGATGTTGTACACCGCGTGGTATTTCTCTGGTCAAGAGGATTTTGTATTGGACAATGCACCGTATACCAAGGATGGTAAGCGGCGTGGGTATTTACCTGCTCACCGAAAACACCCAATGACGATGTGGGTTGGTTCCAGTATCGAAAACTATATTTACGCGTGTGAAATTGGTATCGCTTTGACACTTGAATACACGCGTAGATATGGTAAATTACATACATGCGCAGAACATTTGAATTGGCTTCGCGTTAATCACCCAAGTCACTTTGAACACCGCAGAAGTGAAACGGCTTATTATTCACAGGAAGGTATTCCTGAATGTATGCCTGAGCAGTATAGATGTGAGAGTGTCGTGGATTCTTATCAACTCTATTACATGGTTGAAAAACTATCTTTCGCCAGATACAAAAACATATGTTCTGGGCGCTCGACTGGATCTTGATATCCGATACTTTTCAAGTATGGATCAACTTCACTTTTGTCCATGTCATGTATTTCTACGATTATAGCTGGTTTGTGTTTTGTAATGATGTCGACTGCTCCTTTTAAAACATTGATTTCGTGTCCCTCTACATCCAACTTGATGAATGAAGGTGTCCCACCATACACGTCGTCTAATTTTTTACGCTCGACGGGGATCGCTACTGCGCGTATATCCTCGGGTATGTCGAAACCGCTGTTTCCGTAATTGATTACATCTAGTTGTGTGATCTTTGGGTCAGGTGTGGGGATGTAAATTTCGGCCGTATCAGTTTGATCTGATAGAGCGTAAGGAAAAGTAGACACTGGGTGTTTTAATGTATTCGCTGTCACGTTTTGTTTGACAACTTCATGATATAGGGGTTCCCATGAGTATACGGGACCAAATTCAGAAAAAATGAGCGTGTTATAGCCTATGTTGGCACCGATGTCCAGGATATCAGTCCCCTCTTTGTAGTGCTTCCCTAAATCCTCTCTCATCCACCCATCCCACTCGTAACCATTAGCGAGTGTTGGGGTGATGTATCTATCATTGGATATGACAAACAGATCATATTTTTCGTTTTTAATGTTAACAAGTTTCAAATCCATATAAAAACATAACAACTTCAATCTTTAAATGAAGACTACAATTTGTCCACATGGGTTCTGGCATGTACAATGTAAAGACTGTAACGGTGGTGGAATATGCATACATGGGAACTTGAAAGAATTGTGTGATACATGCACATATTACGGAATTTGTAATCATAACAGAAGAAAGTTGCGATGTTCTTTGTGCCGAAAAAGTCAGTTAAAACAATGCCACGTGTATTATAAAGCATGTTCAGTATTGGCAAATACTTTACCGCCCCAGCTGTTAAGGTTGGTGCCGAAGAACGAAAGGTGGAATACCACCCAAGAACGTATACACAGTTTATCCAGGGGTTGAGAGACAAAGAACTCCCCGCGGTTGTCATACGACCAAGCAAAAATATCGCGGCATTCCAAGAAGAGAATGGTGACTACGGTGATGTTCAGATTGCTCAGAATGAACAGTTGTGGAAGGTCCTCATGGAGAGTGACGCCGAGGTGATAGTGGACAACACCCAACCTGCTTCAATTACTGAGAACATCATCCTGTTTTTCTTCATCGCTTATATTTTCACATTTGCGCGGACTCTCTTCGGTTCCAGAAGTGAAGGTGGAATGGGAATGCCAAACCCATTTATGCGGTCGGCTGAATTTAAAATGGAACAGGAAGTTACTACACGTTTCAAGGATGTCGAGGGTATAGACTCTGCGAAGGATGAATTGGAGGAGATTGTCGATTTCCTCAAAAACCCTGAGAAGTATTTTGGGAGTGGTGCTCGGATCCCGAGGGGTGCGCTACTCGCTGGAGAACCTGGGACTGGTAAGACACTTCTCGCACGCGCTATTGCGGGTGAGTCTAGTGTCCCTTTTATTCAGTGCTCCGCTGCAAACTTCATCGAGATGTTTGTTGGTGTGGGAGCCAAGCGTGTTCGAGAACTTTTCGAACAGGCTCGTGAGAATCAGCCCTGTATCATTTTCATCGATGAAATTGATGCCGTCGGTAAAAAGAGGGGTGGTGGTAGCACCCCGGGTAATGATGAACGCGAACAAACCATTAACCAGCTTTTGACAGAGATGGATGGTTTTGATAACGAGACTGGTATCGTAGTCATCG
>PDMW01024344.1_pt1 | contig 19002 bp, 6 predicted proteins | sample 1515511 | NCBI WGS metagenome assembly PDMW01 (sample SAMN07343023, study PRJNA328102) | Marine metagenome, whole genome shotgun sequencing project. | biome: marine; feature: bay; material: water; isolation source: viruses from water sample < 0.22 micron filtered, nuclease treated, low... ... | reverse complement strand
AATGGTTCAAATAACTTAGATAGTTTACCTCAGATATTCTCAGAAAATATTCCTGTTACGGTTGAACCTTATTGGTGTGATAGTTTAAGTGTGGGTAGTGCATTAGGTATAAATAGAGTAGATATCGAACCTAATGTTGAGATTATTCCTAATTCTGTTTTTATGGGTAGTGTTTTTTCTGATGACGAAAAAGACTCATTAAACAAAAATTGTAAACCATCTAGAGAGATGGGTAAAATGAATGAAGTAATTACAGGGGCAGGTAAAATAGAAGCTATAAGAAGAAATAGTGATGGTAGTATAGAAAAATTTAACTTTAAAGAAGATAGTATTGACGATAATGGTAACTGGTCTGTATTAGTACCTATGAATCTTAGAAAAGTTGTTACCGATGAGTTTGGTAATTTAGTACCTTCACCAGACGGAATTAAAGGTGTTGCAACAGAAGGTGACTATAGGTTTAGAGTATCAATGGATGCGACATCTAATGACAAAAGACTTAGACAAAGGGCTAAATTTTTAGTGCCAAACACAAATAACAACTTTGTATTTGACGAATTTTCACCAGAAGAACTAGAAAATACTATATTATTTAATAAAAACGAACAACTATCAACAGTTACCACTGGTACACCTTACGAAGATGATTTAAGAAACCAATACAATTATTTAGAAGAGTTTTATACTTTTAGATGGAAAAAGGTATATACAGTTAAACAATATATTGGTAGAATGCAAAAAGCTCGAAGTGATGAAGCTAGAGGGTTTATAGGTATAAAAGATATTTTTAATGCGGAAGGAGTTAATAAATTCCCTTCAAATAGATTTGATACAAATACAAATGTATTATATGGTATTTTGTGTTTAATATTAAGTTTATTTGGTAATGTAGTAGGATTTATAAATGGTGCATTAAATATTATTAATGGGTTAATAACGCAATTATGTTTAATCAAAATACCACTTGGTATAAAAATAGATTTAGAGTATTGTTTTAGAATTGCTGGGTGTGGTACATGTAGTACTGCGTATAAACAAAAGTGTGTAGATAATGAAAACAGTGGGTTTAATTGTGGCAGTTCTTCAAATTATGGTTGTGGTGGTGGTGTAGGTGTAGGTTGTAGTAGGTGTAAATGTAACTCCGAATGTTCCAAAAGAGCAGAATTCTCATTAGCATTAAAATTTAAATGGGCTTGTTTATTTGGACCAGTTTTTTGTAAAAAATGTAAAGCTTCTTGTCCTGAAGGACAAACACATAGTTGTTGTCCTGTAAGAGTAGTTAATGATGAAGGGGATAGTCCCGAATGTTATACCGAAAGTAATAATTATAAGTTTGGGTGTCCTTGTCGAAATGAAAGATATCTAAAAAATGTTACTGATGGTCCACCTACGGAAGAAGAATATAAATGTTGTAGTGACTGTTGCATTAAAATACCTTTAATACCATTAAGATGTGCGGAAGAAGATTTAGAAATTAGGGTATCACATATCCCTACTCCATTCGCACCTGTATTATGTAATCAAACTTTTGTTGCACCATATAGTTGTGTAAACTGTGGAGGGTTACAAACGCCAGGAGTAAAAGATTGGGTTGCTTGTGTTTTAGAACCAGTGGCGAACTTCTTAAAAATGTTAAAATTTGATTTCTATAACGATTGGGTGGGTGGTACATTATATTTTCCATTAATAAAAAGAAAATATAAATTAAAAAAATCTAAAAGAAAATTCGGACAAATTAAAAAAGATAAATTTTGTGACTTTGAGTGTAGAATAAGAAATTCAAATACCTTTCAAGGTGATCCAACATATAATCAATGGAGAATTAAAATACCTTCTTTACCATTTAGTAACCCAACAATATCGATAGGTGGGTGTACTGCAAAAATAAAAGGTAAAAGAGTAACGGAGTGGTATGGTACACCTGAAAATGAGGATGAAACGGACAACTTAAATTTAGCAGTACAAGAAATAAAATTTGAGGGTGTGACACCATCACAAGATGGGTGTGTAATAACCTTTAACGAATTTTCTCAATTACAAAATGTTTTTAATGGAATAAATTCAAATATAGATTTAGTTAAGAATAGAGAAGTTCCGGGAACACATGGAAAACCAGAATATGTAGAAACTGAAGATCCTAGTGGTTTTTCTAGTTGGGAGAATATTGGTGGGCATGGACATCATAGAAATATATGTGACAATACTAGAATGTTAGAAAGAAAAGAATTCTTTAAAACTACACTGGATTGTACAGAAAACATACCACAAGATGATGTTATTGCAGATAATTATTTAGGTGGTTCAGATGGTAGTTTTGAAGAACCTTTATCTGAAAATGAAAATGGTCAATTGTTTCCACAAGCAGGTGATTTTTGTGATGATAACAATTGTACTCCATCTTGTAGTAGTAATGGTGTTGCACCTTGTAAAGACAGACCAATAGAATATGATAACTACGCAGATCCAATTATAGAACATGGGTTAATCAGTTGGTATGAAGGTGAAATTTATTATACACCATATATGAAACCTGGTGACCCTAAAGAAAATTCATCAGAATATAAAGCAAATATATTAATGCCGACAACAGTTATGGAATTAGGTAGTATGAGTTATTGTGATATTGATGACGTTCCGTTTATAATGGATCAGTTAGAACCTACAACTTTTCAGGTTAGTGTTGAAGAATACAAATATAAAGGTAACCCAAATTCAACAAGTTATACAGATCCAAATAGTGGTATATCGGGTAATAAAATAGAGGTTCTCAAATTGGAGGATAAGAAAAACTCCTCATTGAATTTAAGAGCGTATGTTGAGTTTGGTTGTTTTACTGTAGTTTGTTCTAATATTAGTGCGGCGGTTAACCAATCTCAGATAGGTGTTGATATGGTAGATAAAAATGATATTGGTATAGAAGCTGGTAATTGTTTTGTTAGATTTGATCATGATGAAGATATTAGAGAATACTTTTGTAGAAGATTTAATGGTTATAAAGGGGATAGAACTTTTCATCATATTAGACCTGGTGGGGTAGATACGGATAACATTTATAACACATATCCTGAGATAACAGTATTAGATGGTTCATTCGCTGGAGATAATGTATTTTATGAATTACCTAATGGTGGTGGTACAGTACTTTCAGAATTCAATGATAGTGACTCATTTATTTCAGGTGATGCGTGTGGTTATAAAAAAGAAAATGGAAATCCTGATTATTTTTATGGGTTGGCACCTGGAGCAACAGGACAATTTATTAACTATCCTAATGGTAATAATTCTTTAAATTTTGGTACTCAACAAATATTAGACGATGTTAATGACGATGATAATTTTGAAGAGAATGTTACGGGTATAAGATTTAATAGATCACAAACACCATATCATTTATATTTTGGGTTAGTACCTGGTAAAACCGCATTACATAAAACGGTTGCAAAATTCTTCGCAGATAAGATAAATGCGATAACATTACAAGGGTTAGGTGCGTCCAACTCACAAGTAGAAGAAAACATTAATAATGCACCAAATATAAATGGTGGGGAAGATAATAACTTCACAGTATTTAAAACTTGTTTAGGTGAAACATTATTACAACAAGTGGATGTTGGTGAAGTACAACAATTTACTAATAATGGTATTAACTTTGATAATGTAGGTAATAATTCGGGAGGCGGTACATCTACAGGTGGTGGTGTTGGAACTGGTGGTAGCGGATCGTCAGGACCTGGTGGAGGTGGACCTCCTGGTGGACCTGGTAGTACATCTGATTACGTATTATCTTACACTGATACATCTAATGGTACTATTTACCCAGACGTAAACAACATTTCAATAACAAATGGTGCGTGTACTACTACGACACCTACAGAAATAAGAGATTTTACATTAGAAGTTAATAGTTTACCCACACAAATAAACGTATCATTGTGGGGTGGAGATGGTGGTTCTCCAGACTGTTTTCCTCCAGGACCATCTGAATTATATGTAAACGTATTTATTGACGATGGTAATGGTGGACCAATAAATAATAATATTACACCATATCCTATCCCAGTGCAATCATTACCAAACCCAAACCAATTAATAAATTACCCTATTTCTACTATTGGTACATACCAAGGTAGAATAGAAGTATTTCCATTTTATAGGAATACTTTTAATGTAACATTGACAGTAAGTTAAAAACAAAATATTTATAGATAGTGGAAGAAACAAATAAAATATTATTAAATAGTCAAAGGTTACCTAACAATGTAAATGTGACAACACAAGTGCAATTAGGTTTGGAGAATACTAATAAACCATTACCTTTAAATGATATAGATACAACTGTTGATCAATACGAACAATTTTTAAAAGAAAGAAAAGAGACTTCAATATATAGGTTTTATGGTGTAGTTAAACCAGTTATTAGTAACCCATTGTTTAATGAAAACGTAAAAATATATGAAGACAATGAGAATAATATACAAGCTAAAACAATTCTAAGTTCTGGAATTTTTGAAAAAGATGGTTGGGTTGGATATTTTAATGATGAACCAGATGAAGACGCTTTACAGTTTAACGACAATAAAAGTGCTTTGTGTGACTTCTCCCCATTCGATCCTGGATATGATAGACTTAGGATGTTAGATAGTGATGGTAAACAGAATTATTTACTAAAAATTACATATCCATTTGAAAGTGTAGATAATGTTGAAATAGTAAAAGGGTTACAACTAAAAAATGGTGTACCTATCATAGAAAAATTTTCAATAGAATTAAATGGTAGACTATATACAGGATTTAGAACTGCAATGAATCATGGATTATCTGAAGGTGACAGAATACAACTGATTAACTTTATAGATTTGACATCACCAAACACACTAAATTTAACCACTAAAAATTATAAAGTTTTTAAGTTAGGTAATGTTACAAACAATAAAAAATTAAGAACTTTTGTTATTGATGTTAATCCTGCAGACATTAACTTTACTGTTGGTGGTTCTACTGTTAAAAGGGTAGTTAAGGATAAACCATCACAATATTATGTTAGAAGATATAAATCTTTGACTGTAGATTATAAAGATTACGATTTATACCCAGCAGCTTATGGGGTATCATATTTTAATGATGATGTTGCAGCGTTTAACTTTAAGAAAGATATAGATGTAAAAGGTTTGGTAGATAATTTAGGTAGACCTTTAAGTCAATTGTATTTATCTATAATTAAAAATGATAGAGATAGTGATCCAACCTCTATTAATACTCAGTATTGGAATAGTGTATTAAATGAGTCATCTTTAAGTAGTACTATTACAACTAATTCAGATGGTAGTACTAGATTTTGGACACCAATATCTGCGGGTTATGATTTAGAGAATGATGTTAATGTTAATTACAATATACGTTCCTATGGAGATACAAACTATGTACCATCAACATATTATGAAACAATAGATGAATCGGATGAGACATTTGATGGTGATATTGTCGAATATAACGAAAATGAGTTATTTGAGCGTTCATTAGAAGCGATTTATCATAGAGTTAATACTATATATAGAGAATATTTAAATGCTATTAAACCTGAATATGAGAATAAAAAAGAAGGTTATATTTACAACCCTTTTAATTCGATACAAATAAGAGAGTTTGCAAATTATATAAATCCAGTTGTTAACTTACAATCTATAATAGATAAATTTAATATCACAACATTATCAGAAGTTACAGAACTTAGAAAATCTTTTCAGATACCAGATTATGCAACAGAAATATCTCCCAACGTTTATAAGTGGAGAGACTTATTGGATATAGGGTTTATTGATAGTTCTGGAGGTGGCGTTGATTATCCTTTTGAAAGTGGTGCACATTACATATATTTAGATAAAACATTTTATTTTCAGAGACAAGATCCACCATGTCAATTTGTATTAATATCTGAAGATATAACATTGGGGGCTTCAGATATAGGTAATGTTGAACAAAATAAATTTTTAAATTTATTAAGTGACCCAACATATCTATCATATAAATTATTAATACCTAGCATATCACTTTTTAATAATACAGATACTTCATCTTTTTCTACTACACCAGAAAATGGACTTTTAATATATAATACAAATAACGATATTTCTAATGGTGATGGTGTTGGGTATTATCAGTGGAATGGTCAATGGAATAAAACAATTTTTACTTTAGATAGTGGTGGTAATACATTAGATGTATTAAACTATAATGGTATTGCAAATTTAAATATTGAAATAACTTTAGCAGATTATGTGGGTGAATACGAATTAGGTAAAAGAGATGTGGCTGGTGGTTGTGTGGATTTATCATTATTAAAAGAAAATACTTTGGACGATGTTTGTTGATAAAAGAAAAATATTACTCGATAGTTTAGGTAGTGGTACTACAATAGATATAGCGTTAAAAACTAATTTTTTTCCTGTGGATAATGCGGAACTAATAGAAGATAAATTTGTTAAAGACGAAGTAGAAAATTCTATAAACCCAATAGTAGATTATAGAAAAGTAATTTTTAAACCATCTAGAATAAATCCTGAAACAAATCAATGGGATATTATAGATAGGTTTAAAATAAACTTAAATTTTTATACACCTGAAACTATTGCTAATGGTTCTCCCCAACATAGGGGGAGTAGTGCAGAGCCTGGAGTATATAAAGACATTGGGTTTATTTTTGATGATATTTTTTGTAGGACAAATAGGTTCGTTAATAGTTTCATTAGATTCTCTTTATTTGACAATCCAAATAGTGGGCAAAATGAATTACTATCGTTTGCCGATATTTTCACACAGATAGGTGTTGAACAAGAAAATGAGTTTGGGTTTATACTACCTATAGAAGAATGTCCGATATCTTTTATTTTAGGTGATCCAGTAACACAACCAAATGAAGTTCATGAAGGGTTTCACATATATTGGTTTAAAGATTTAGTGGATAATGCTCCAAATCAAGAGTATGAACTTTATGGAGTAATGCAGTTTAATAACTCATTAAATGGTAGGGTGTATGAATTAGCACCTCATAGGTTATCTAACCCTAATAATATTTCATTAACAAATATTGAGGGCGAAAATGGGATACTTTATTTAAAAATAATATTAAAAAATGATAATGGTGTTTATAAGTATAGATTTGTACCTAATACGTTACAATCATTAGTACCACCAGGTGTAAATCTTAATCCTAGTTCTGGTGACATACCAACACTAACATTTTGGCAAATTACACCTTAGAATATTTATATTTGATATGAAATATATTAGAAAAAAAATAAATTTAGAAAACTTCACAATTCGTAGTATACCTAAAAGCGTATTAACTACTAATTCTGAGGGGAAAACTGTTATTGACACAGAAAGTCCTAACTATTATTATGGTAAGATTCCTAACTATAAAATAGATAATGAAGGTAATTTTATATTGAACTCATTTGGACAAAAAATACTTAATACTATTAATGTTGATTTATTTTTAACACAAAAATTTGATGATATGGGTTTGTTTACGGATAGACCATATATACCTAAAACAGAAACATTGACGGAAAAACCGCAAGGTTTTAACTCATTCGAATATGGTAGATTAGCGGGTGCACCTGCAAATTTTTACTATTCACAACCTAATTCGTTATCAGGATATACTGACGATTCTTTATTACAACAAGTTAAATCGTATAGAAAAGATAGTAATGGGCAAGATATATATGTGACAAATTTAAACACTTCAGATAATTCTAAAGAAAATTTTAATGGTGTTTTAAGTGAAGATTCAGAAAAAATAAAATATAAAATAGGTGCCACCACAAATAATATTACTAATACTGGTGTAGAGTATATTACATTTAAAAATAAGTTTACTAAAAGAATAGATGAATATGGTTTCATTAAAAGTAGTAAGACAACAATTTTTAGTGTTAATAATAGTGGTTGGAACGAATCAAATACATCTTTAAGTGCGACAATAAAAAAAGAAGAATATTTAGGTGTTGTTTTTAAACCAGAAGTTGATAGTGTAGTATTTATTAATAGAGGTGTTGCGGATATATTTGAAAGACACGCGATATTATCAGAAATAAAAACAACTAATGATATTGACACAAATAGGGGTGGATTTATAAGAATTTAAAAGAAAAAGTTATGGCAACAGGAAATTATGGAACAATAAGACCGGCAGACGTATCAATCGATGACGTTGAAATATATTACAGTTACACACCGAATAGGGAGTCACTAAGTAGTGTTGAATTAATACCTTTAAACCCCACACAAGTTTTAGTGCCTGCAAGTGACCCAAATAACGCTACAGAAATATTTGGTGGATTATATACGTTAAAATTACCCACTTCAATATTCGGAACAAAGGGTTTTTATAGTATAATTATTAGACCTAAACAAATAAGAACAACTATACAAGATTGTAGTGTTTTAATAGATAATCAGGATGTTAAAGGTATAGTGTTTGATATAAATCAGATACCTTTAGATTCCCAAAACAGTTTTGAAAATGGTAATTTAGTGGGTTATAGGGTAGAATACTTAAAAGAAGAGAGTAATACTGGACAAGACAAAATACAAAATTTATTTAGAGTTATTACATCTAATAATAGGGCATTACCAATAACACAAAATCAAGGTAATTCTAATGCTTCAGTAGCTTATACTTTTAATGACAACTCAACCAGTGTATTCTGTACGGTTTCCCCCTCATCTGCACCGTCAATAAAACCAAATGCAACACCCTTTATTGGTAACCCACAACAAAATGTTATTATAACAAATACATTTTTTGATCCAATTATGTTAGAAATTGAGATGGTTGAGTTCGATGACGAAACTTTAGCATACGCATTATTCTCAAACCAAACAAAATCTTTAGAAGATGGTATTTATACTATATACAATTTTGGTAATCAAATATACAGACAATATAACTTATATGAGATTAAAGATCAGTTTACTGGTAAACCATTATTTGAGGTTAGAGAACAGAAGTTTACTATTGACCCGACTAAAGATTTTGATGACATAACTAATATATAAACGTAAATGGCAGATAATAATAGAATAAAGGTTTCGGGTTACGCGAAGAGGATATTTTTCAATGATAATATTGAATATAGAAACTTTAGTCCTGATTTAGTAGGGTTCCAACTTACAAGTGAGGGTGGAACAACCTTATTTACTAATGGTAATTTTTCTATCACAGTTAACTTAGATCCTAAACCAAATGTTTTATTTACACAAGGGACAAAATCTAAATTTTATACTTTAAATGACATATCAACTAGTGGTGATACTGAATTAGAGATACAAAAAAATGTTAGAGCAAAATTAAATATTGATATAACTAACCCACTTAGCTATATTTGGTATGGGTCAACTAAAGAATTATTAAGAGCATCTTTAATAGAAATAGAAGATAACTGGCCAGCGGCGATATATGTAGATAATAAAGTAGGAAGTGTTACAGGAAATAATATAACAAATTACGTATACGATATATCAAAAGATGAATCTACGTTTATAGTAAATAGTAATTTCTTTATAAATCCTTACAATATAACATACACTTTAGATTCTCAATACGAAGCAACAGAGAGTAACAAAAATAAATTAAGAAACTTTACTCTAAAATATGGTTCATATGTTATAGAACATAATGGTATTGTTAAAAATATTAAAAATATAACACCTACAACGTATAAAACAAATTCAGATTTAACTTTAATTGTTGACGGAAATCCCTTTCCTGAATTAACTGGAATATATATACCACAATTATCTTTTTTATCTAATGGTGTAGATGCATCAGTACCGTATTTTATTAAACCTAATGAAATAGAAATTGAGAAGTTTTTTAGTGGACTTAATGAGTTACAAAATAATTTATTAAATAGAGAAATTTATCCTAAATATCGATCAGAAATTATAGGTACTAAATTTACAGACAATGGGGTTATATTAAATAGTAAAGAACTATATGATTTCCCAATATTAGAAGATGGATATAATTTAAATTTTTTCGATAGTTTTTATATTGCATACTTAGATAAAGTAAATAAATTTGCGGAAAATTTAGACAAAACTAAAACAGATTTAATATTAAGAAAGTATACTACTGAAGTAATTAGTAGTTTTGACACTATACCTAGAGGTGATGGTGACGATTTAACATTAAATGGTGAAAAGGTAACTAATTTACTAAGAATTTATGGGGTTGAATTTGATTTTATAAAGAAATTTATTAATGGGATAAAGTTCGCTAATGTTGTTACATATAATAAAAAGAATAATATACCCGATGCTTTAGTTAAAGACTTATCTTATATGTTAGGGTTAGATCCTATTAATTTTATTAGTGATTCATCATTAAATAAATTATATTTACCTAGTAATGGTGGTGGTGAATTTAGTGGAACGTCAACAAATTTAACACAGGATCAAATAGATTTTGAATTATATAGGAGATTAATTCTTAATATTGCTTGGTTATGGAAAAGTAAAGGTAGTAGGAAGGCAATAGAATTTTTATTTAGATTTATAGGTGCACCTGAATCACTAGTTAATTTTAATGAATATATCGTAATAGTAGATAAGCCATTAAACATAGAAGAGATAAAAAAACTATTATACATCTATACGGGTGAAGTTGATTTAACTAATATCCCTTACGATAAAAATGGTTTTCCTTTACCCCCTATTGATGGTAATTTAGTGGTAAGTAATTTTATTGACCCTGAAACAGGTGAAATTGTAGAAAATGGGACAACTGATATGTACTTTCAAAAAGCAGGTGGATGGTATAGAGATACTTATGGTGATAGTTCCCCAACAGTTTTAAATGGGAATAACCCACATATTGGACCATATGATGGTGGTAGTGAATATCTACAATATTTTAGTAGGTGTTATATACCAAACTTCGATAACGAACCAACTGTAGTTTTAACTGCGAATACAATACAAGAGAATTTTTTCATTAATTATAACTATGGTATTTTTAATGGTATACCAACAGGAACTACAGAATTTTATACTTCACAATTAACATTTAACCCAAATACTAATAATTACCAACCTATCGGAAGTTGTGTAGATATTAATTATTCAATAATAGAGACACCATTACAAAATGATGGTAAGACTACTTTACAACAAGCTTATGGTGAAGCGGAGTCACAATATAATGAATTTTTAGAAAAAATAAAAAAAGATAAGTATTTAATTTATTCGCCAGAGTGGCAAGTAATTAAAAACAACTATGAAGTATCTTTAAAAAATTGTTTAACTGAGATTGAAACAGAAAATTGTGATACAAACAATACTTTAGAAATTTGTTTGAATGATATTGAAGAGGAAACTGTTAAATTTAATTGTGAAAAAACAAACTCAAAAGTATGTACACCATTTTTATTTTTTACTAATAATGATGATATAAAAGTAAGTATAGATGAATTTGATGTGTGTTGTAGTAAGTTCGGTGGAAAACATATAAGTTATATAAATGAGTATGGTAGAGATGCTGAGTTTTGTTATACGGGTGATGAAGATACGGGACCTTGTGTCGGTATACCTCAAGAACCTTTAGATAATGGAATCATACCATTTTTGATGGTTAATAATACATTACCTAATAATGTAATTCAAGTTAACTCATCAACTACATTTACTGATAATGATTACAGTTGTTACCAATTTATATATGATAAAGAAAATAGTTCATTTAATTTAAATATCACATTAGAAAACTTTCAGTCCATTTATGGTGTAACACCACAACAATTCATTAATACTTATTTACTAACAGGTGAAAATACAACACCTATAGGTTATGACACAGGACCCTCTTTTGAAAGTTTATTTTCTTTAGTATCTTGTGAACAAACTTCAGTAATAAGTAGTCCTGAATGTTGTGCATATCATGGATATGATTATACAATTTTAACTGACGAAAATAATAATTCTTATGTTGCCTGTTTACAAAACAATAATAATGTTAGTTCATTAGTACTTCAAAGTAAGCTTACTAATAACACCTTTGTAGAAACATATACTATACCCATAATAGATACTAGTGTAAATGATAGTTATTATGAATTACAAAACCCTGTTGGTGATGTATCTTTATATTATACAACAAATGTATTTAAAGATTGTTTTGAAAAGTCTGTAATAGTAAAAGGTTTTAGTAATTCTGACGATACTGCAGTTGTCGTACCAGGACCTAATTCAGATTTTTTAAATTCTGAATTAAATTTTCCTGAAAATTGGGAAGTGTCTTCTATAGATGTATATGGTAGAATTAGTTTTAAACCATTAAGTGAATATAATAGTAATTTAATAGTGGATTGGAATAGTACGGGTATCCTAGCATTACTTTACCAGCAAATTGCGGAGTTATATCCACAATATAGTTTTGGTACTTTTGTTCTAAATGGTAATGGGCAAGTTGTACCATATGTACCCAGCAATCAATCAACACCTAATAATTATTTTATTGCGTTAGTTGATCCTGAATTAATAATTTGTGAGAACTTTGATAACATTTCAGTAGTTTTTGGGAGTGAAAATTGGCAAGGTTTTAAACTGCCAGAGTTTCCTGTTAATGAAAGTACTGGTGAAGTTATAGAAGATTGTAGTTGTTCTATAGATTTTTCATTTGATTATATGTTAAAATATGAAGCATCTAACCTTATTGAGTGTGCAGATAACGTTTCATGTTTTCCAGCGATATTTTATGAAAATAGTATAAATAATATTAATTGTAGAAATTTTATTTCATTTACAAATAGTAGTGAAGATTCAAAAGAATTAATAAATAGGTTTAGCCCATCACTAATAAGTAACGATAATACATGGTCAGGTATAGATGTAAACGAACCAAACGTAGAATGTTGTAGTGCAATAGGTGGTAATGTGGTATCAGTATCACAATGGGCGACATCTAATCAAATATGGGTAAATCAAATAAATGATATATATAGTAATTTAAAATCTGATAACCCTTCTACAGAAATATTAGATAATCTATCAAATCTTAATATAGTTTACACAGATATGTTATTTTATATTCAAGAATATAAAAGAATAAAAAGTGAAGTAGAATCTAATATTGGTAGTTGTTTTAGTTTAACATTAAATAGTTCGAATTGTAATATTAATTATGGTAACTATATTAATACACAATCTATTTGTAACTTAGAGGTTCCTGTTGAGTGTGGTTTGTGGACAAATATTTTAACAGATTTAGAATCTTTAAAAAATGGTATTAGTAATTTGATATCAGAATATAATGTACAATGTATTTCACCTAATCCAGGTCCAATAGATAGTACAATTAAAAAGTCAGAGGAGTTCTTTGAGGGTGTCGAAGTCGTTAAAAAACAAAATGCGTTAACTACACAAGAAGAAACACAATTAAAGGTATTAACTGAAAGTAATGAAAAATTAATTTTAGAGATAAATAGTTTACAAAGTGAAATAGATTTAAAAAATTCTGATAACACAGTAATTGAAAAATCATTAACTAATGTAAATAATCCATTAGATTGTAATGTTTATGAAAATAAATTAACAGAATTAAGGAACTTTGATTATAATTCGTATTGTAATACTATAGTTTATGGTAGTCCTTCTTCTAATGATGGTACTAAACAAAATGAATATAATTCTTGTACTAAGTCTAAAACTCTTGAAAATCAAAATGAAGAAGTAACATATTCACAATTATTATCAAGTTGTAGAGAAAAGAACATATTAGAATCTCAGTTAACAACTGCAAAATTTGAAAATAACACAACACTAATAAATGAATTAGAGAAAGAGATTTTTGAATTAAACCAAACAATAAATAGGTTAACTAATGATATTAATAATAGTATCTCATTTGATGAGTCTAAACAAAAATCTTTATTAGAACAAAATGATATTCAGAATACAATTAATAGGACTTCAGAATTATTAAACGTCACACCCGAATCAATTACAGATGAAAGTGGTAATATTTTATTGACATCCACACAAACAATTAGTCTTAATGTTATATATAGTAAAAATATATCACAAATTAATTCATTAAACACTAAAATAGATGAAAATAGGGCATTACTAACAGAAAACTTAGAAAAACAAAACATCATAGTTAGAAATACTAAAAACGAAAAAAATAATTTAGGAAATACATTATTAGGATGGGGTGTAGGACTTTTAGGTATTTATTATACACTAAAAGGTTATTTAGATCCTGAAACTACTGGCGTTATTATGGCAGCAGTTGGTGCTACTGATATAAAAGGTGGAGGTGGTGGTGACCCAATTGTAAAAGGTTGTGTTATTAATGGTGGTACAACTTATGGTCCAGTATTCGATAGTAGTAGTCCAACAGGAGAATATTTTTATACTCTAATAGGTCCAACTATACAAGCTCAAGATCCAAATGCAACACAAATATGTGATAACTTTAACCCACTTAATTCAGGTCAATGGATTTTTCAGGGTCAACAAAATGGTTCACCTATTTACCAAAACGATTGTTGTAGTGCTACTAGAAGTAGTAGTAATCCAAATTCGGGATCATCTAGCGGTGGTAACGAAAACAGTGGGACACCAAATCAAGAAGTACCAGTAGAAATATTTCTTCCTCCTTCTGGTGGTGTTGGTAGTAATACCAACCCATTACCTGAGGCAGAACCCGATAAAGACGAACCAGGAACTTCTACGTCTTCAGGTGGTGGATCAAATAATACAAATGAACAAGGTTGTGTTTGGGATGAAATAATTGCACAACCAGATGGTAGTGGAATAATATTATTTAATGGGCAAACAGTACCTTCAGAATGTTGTGATAGGAATATTTTACTAACCAACTTCGATGTAGATTTTGTAAATGGGGAGTGTGTGATGACAAATCCTAGTGTTGAGGGTACAGTAAATCAAACATTAGTTAATTGTTGTTCAAATACTAATATAGAAAAATTAACAGAATTATTAGGTGAAACAGACATTATATATCAAGAAGTTCAGACGATAACACAAAATTGTTATGATAGTTGGGGTAATAGTTTACAAGAAACATATCAAGAATATGAGGAAATTAATAATTCATATTATGCAAACTACTTAGATGATTTAAAAGTTAACTTTAAATTATTTGTTAATAATAGTACTATTGACTCAAACACTGAGATAGACTCTAATTTAACTTATTTACCATATACTGAAAGTGTTAACCCTATATGGACATGGAACCCTACCACAGGTTACACAGGTGTTATTTTAGAAGGTACAGAAGAAGAGATAGCAACAATAGAAGATGGGATATTTAATCAACTATCAACGCAAAACATAACTTATAATGCAGATATGTTCGAACCAGATTGGCAAACTTTTAATTTTACCATTCCAGAATGTGTTTGTGATGATTTAAGAAGATTATACCCTAACAAAGAATTTTTCTTCTCAATAGAAATAGAAAACTACGAATGCTCACTTTGTTTATTGGTTGATAATATACAGGTAAATGTTTCCGATTGTAAGACAGAAAGAATCTTATCAGTTAATGATTGTATGATACCACAATTAAGTTGTGTTATAGATAACAAAAAATCTTGGGTTTACTATGATGATGGAGTCATTAAAGAAACTGTTTATCCAAATGGAGATTGCAATACTGGGTCAACAAATAATTATGATATTGTTAGATTAGGTAAAGAACAAGAAAGGATTTGGTTAGATTTAGAATATAGGTATACTGATTATAATGTAAATCACTCAGATTTAATTCTGAATGTTAAAAACTCTTCATTTAGTATTGACCCTGCTAAAGCTATAGAGTGTGATGTATTTAATTATTGGAAAAATATTGATTGTGATAATTGCCCAACAAAATGTGACGAAGATTCAAAATCGTATGAAGATTCTGATGATTTCTTATTTCAAGACTGTGACACTTATATATTTGAAGGTCAGTCTACAGAACATTCAGTAGTATTTAGTGGTGAAGTATTAAGTACAGGATATACACTTAGTTTTGATGATGTAGTAACAACTGGTTTAACATTTAGTTGTTCTACATATACTGATTCATTAGAACAAACAGTATTAAGTTTAAAGAATAAGTATTATGCATTGACATCTAACTATAACGCATCACTAGAGTCAACATACTATGAATTATTAGAAAAAGGTGGTAGTTTAGATAATTTCTACATTCAAAAGAATAATTGTGGTACCGATACTATAGTAATAAATGATAATAGTAGTTTAGATAATCTATTCGGTGTTATTACAGAAAATTATGATGGTACTATTTCATTGTTTGAAAATTATTTATACACTGGTTCAACACCTTATAGTGGTGGTGTATTAAGTGAAGTATTATCGGGAACTGGTGTAACTGCACAAACATTTAATCAAAAATCTGAAATAGATGAAGATTGTTGTAAATCATTAAATAACCTATTAAACGGTAAAGGTGTAGGTGGTTTAGGGTTAGGTAAAAACTATGTTTGGTCTGAAGAAAACTGTGGATGTTATTGGCAACCAATAACAGAATGTAACGGTTGTAAAGGTGATTGTGAGTATTGTGGTACTGAGAAAACTTGTGTTGATGGATTTGCGACTGGTGACACTTATGGTGTTTGTATTAATCCATTAGATTACTTAGACATACAACCTTCAGAAATTAATATTAAGGCGGTATTCGATCAGTTAGTCCAAACTAATTTAATAGATGTTAAGAGTAGACAAACTATTAGTGATTACCCATTATTAAGATTGTTCTATGAATTATACCTAAACGCTAATAATTGTGGTGAAGACTTATCAGGTAAGTTTACATATAATACTATGTTTGACTTTATGGATAAGATTGGTGATTATTGGTTAGATTTAATTGAACAAGTTGTACCTGCTACTACTATATGGGAAGGATGTGATAATTCTGGTAAGATATATAGAAATACTATATTTGATAATAATAAATTTAATTATAAGAGATATAGTACTAACTTCATTGAAGTAACTACTGGTTGTACATTAAGTGCACAAACAGACTTTAGTATTGGTTCTGAAACTACTTACACTTCAGTGGAACAAAAACCTATTTACCCTAGTAGTCCCCAGATTACAAATAAAAAGTTAGATATAAGACAAAAGGAAGTTGAGATTGCGTTACTTAAAAAAGAAATAGAAAAACAAAATAAGATACTTTGTTCATTAAAATTACAAGATTTAAGTACACCAAACCTACAAACGTTGATTGATGAACAACAAAATCAAATAGACATATTGAATAGTGAATTGGAAACACTAAACCAGCAACTCATCATTTTAAATAATGATTTAGAAACACTGGAAAATGAATATTTAAAACAACAAGAAAATTATACTATGAACTTTATGAGTTGTAGTGGTATAACACAAAACTTAATAAATGCGCAAAATAATTTATCAGGATTTACACAAGGTACTACTGCATATGAAACACAAAGAAACTTTATTGCGGGTCTCAGAGACAAATATAATAAATGTATAAGAAAATCAAATAAATTAATTAGTAACTATAATACAATATTTATTACACAAATTTATGATAGTAATGAATATGAAGGTAATGTATTAATATGGGGAGATTCAGATTTCGACCCACCAGAGTTTACAAAAACACTACCACCAACTCAGATATCAGGATTCTATTATAATCAAGAATTAATACATAATTGTGAGAATTAAATAATATGAAATATTTATAATAAAAAAGAAATAAGATGCCAAAACAAAGATTAACCGACAGACAATTAGCAAGTGGTGTTACACTTACAGATTTAGTCCATATTGTAATAACAGGAGATACTTCTCAGAGTAGTGTAGGGTCATCATATAAGGCAACTATACAACAAATAAGTGATGTTGTTGGTGGTGGTGGAACCTTTACTGGTGGGACAGTAACTGGTCCGACAATTTTTACAAATGGGTTAAGTGCGAATACAATAAGTGCGACAACTTACTTAAATTTACCTACATTTACAGGAAATACATCAGGAGACTGTATAACAGATTTATATGTGACAAACTTATATGGTTGTTCACCATTACACATTGAACCTTCAGGATTAAATAATGTATATTTAGTTGAAAATGGTGGAAACGTTGGTATTGGTACTACCGCAACTACTGTTACGTTAAATGTTGTTGGACAAACAAAATTATCAGGAAGTGGACAAAACGTATTAACAATTATAGGTTCTGGCAATACAGAACCACTATTTACGGTACAAGGTTCTGATGGTGAGTTATTTAGTATTACGGATAATCTATATGGTGAATTATTTACTGTTAGTAACGTTTCAGCGTTACCAATACTAAGAGTATTTGATGATGATAGAATATTGATGGGTAGTTATCAAGCACCATCACTTAATACGACAGTTAAATTAAATCCAGGAACTGGATTGTCTACAGTGTATTCTTTACCTATGAGTGCATATACGGGAGCGTTCTTTGATTATACGGTTACAAATACTGGTGGTGCGAGAGCAGGAAATATCATATCTATATTTAGTGGTAATACTGTTGAATTCGAAGATGCACCAACAAATGATATTGGATCAACATCAGGAATAACATTTACTATGTCTGCAGATAGTACTAATGCTTTATTACAAGTATCTGCAACAACTACTGGATGGGAAGTAAAAACAATTGTTAGAAGTATATAAATTATGAGTTTTAATTATTCACCAAAAATAACAACAGATGGTTTAGTATTTTACATAGACCCCCTTAATTTTAAATCTAGATCTAGAGATTTAAGTTTAACTGGTGGTACTGTTTTCGACTTAACAAGTTCCTATCCCTTTACTGGTGATTTATTAAACTCACCTACTACACCACCATCACCCCCATCACCCCCACCAATAGTTTCTAATAACTATAAATACATAACTTTTGATGGTACGGATGATTATATTATATTCCCAT
>PDMW01018341.1_pt1 | contig 19150 bp, 29 predicted proteins | sample 1515511 | NCBI WGS metagenome assembly PDMW01 (sample SAMN07343023, study PRJNA328102) | Marine metagenome, whole genome shotgun sequencing project. | biome: marine; feature: bay; material: water; isolation source: viruses from water sample < 0.22 micron filtered, nuclease treated, low... ... | reverse complement strand
CAGAAGCAATAACTGCCATGGCAACCATAAATGGTAGATTAGGCATACCAAATGACACAGGCACAACAACATGGGCAACCATAAAACCATGTGTGAATGGCACTTGGACATTTATTAAACCAACATGTGATTTAGGTGGATTACCTGAATATACTGAAAAAGAATTTGACAAAGTCACTGATTTAGGACTGGGCAACAGTGCCAGTGACGCAGACGGATAGGAAATAACATGACAGATATAAAACGCAGAATAATAACCAAACAGGAGTTGTATAGGCATTTATTTGCATACACAAACGTAACATATATAAATAAAAGATATATTAAGAAGTTAATTGACGCAGAACAAATTGTCAATTACAAACAATTAGCAGAATACATAGGAGCATAACATGGCATATGGAAAACCAAAGAAAGCAATGAAAAAGAAGAAAAAGAAAGGTGGCTATAAAAAATAATGCCAAGAATAAGCACACAACAATTACATCAAGACGTCATACAGTTACGTGAACAAAACAGCAAAGAACATGACAACACTAAAACCAGTATGCACAGTCTACATCAAGAGATCAAAGAGAATAGAAAATACTTTGACACCAGACTTGATAAATTAGATGGTAAGATATGGGGTTTGGTTATGCTCACAATAAGCACTCTTATAGCCGTTATAACTACCATGATTGTGTAAAAGGCATAAATAACTGCATAGCAAATATAATTGGAATGCAGATATGAATAAAAAACCCACACAAAAATTTTGGAATGAAACCAGCTTCTCACGTAAATGGGGCATACTGGCAATAACATTGGCTGAACAAGACAATGTCACAGTAGACGCTATACACATGCGTGTGTTAAATTGGGGCAATCCTTTTCAACGCAAACACAAACCATCTAAATGGGAAAAACTGTACTGTAAAAGTCTCTGTGAATTAGCACAAGACATGGGTATGCATCCAATGAGCATAGCACAAAGACACGACAGATTAGGCAGTATATACGCCATACCATTAAACAAAAACAAACAGCCAAACACATCATGGCATGGTGATACCAGATGGAGAGACCTCACTTGGTTACATCCACTGCATCCTGATTACACTGCATGGCGTGAAGGCACATTATTTGCAGAAAGTATCAAGAAACCTGCAGAATATTGTCTAATTAGATAAATAAATATTGAATGTGAGACAAAGTATAGAGTGGCCTCCGTACTTGATGTGTGTTAACGCAATTTCTTCACTCATTGCATGCCTGTTATAAGAGAAGAAAACATATCATAGTCACACATTCAACCTCAACAATTATTGCCATAATTTAGAGATTGTAAAGAAGGCTTAAATATCCCCTATTTAGGCCTTTTTTATTGACTGTTTGGCTTTACTTTGATAAATAAAAATACATTATGGCAAACTCAACATATAAACAAAGATTAACAAAAGAAGCACAACTTGACTGGCAAAAGACTGACAGTGTTGGAAGAACATTGACCCATCAAAGGTACAATGTGGATACTGCACAAATTTGCAAACAAGTTGTTGAAACATGGCAATCAACATCATGGCCCATATCTGGCAAACACAAAAATAAACAATTAAAACAATTACCACTCCATTATTTAGGGTGGGTGATAGATAACTTTCAAGAACACAGTGTAGGCTACAAGTTAGCAAAACAAGAACTTGAATGTAGATATCACAACATGGCATAAACACAGAACCCTTACAAACAGCACTCAAGGTTGGCAGGCCGGCTATATAATACTGCTACTGAATCCTTTCTGATGTGAGAAGGTAGGTAAACGCACTATGCTGTTGTGTGATTCCAAGCACTACCCTGCTGAAATAACGCAGGATGCTTTAAAGGGACTGATCTTGTTGCAGATTCACCTTTGCTTGGTCTTAACAGTAAAAGAGGAACACCTCTTAAAGTGAGTGGGAAGTCAAGTATGATTTCATATAAACCCACAAAACAATGTATAATGTAGTAGTATGCAGTACATTGTTTGCGTTCAGACTGCGTGTAAAAGGAGACAGCAAAACCTGCCTTGCCTATATGGTTACGTGATACTACCTGTGTGTGCTTTCAAGTGCATTTTTTCTTTGGTTGAGGTTATTTTAGCCTTGACCTATGAATGCATCTTCAAGCCTTATACATGTTGTTGCCATTTAAGTCATGAGGTTCAAGTTAACTGATATCTCTTGCTACGCAGTAGGATAGCAACAAATATTCTCTGCTGAAATGCAATGAAGCAGAGATATGCAGTGGCGTTAGAGCTTTAGCTCTACTTACTTGACACACATGATACACAAATGGTGCCTTATGGCTAAATAATACGTGAAGTAGAATGTATTTTATTAGGCGTATGTGTGTGTATATTTTAGCCTATCTCTTGTCTTGATATGTTCTACTTCCATTAAATAATGTTATGGACAGCAACATTAGATTAACAGCAAGACAACTGTGCAACATAACACATGCAGATCTCAACCCACCTTGTTTACAACAGTGGATGGTTACTCAATTGCGTAAACAACATCTCAAACAAGATACAGTGGACTTTATACATCACCTTGCCACATTAAATGCCACACAGAGAAACAAATACTGTGTGTGGGATAATACTGTGTATGAGATGCCTGCTCACAAAAAGTTCTATCAATGGACAAAAAACACACGTTCTTGGCGTGTAAGCACAATAAAATACTGAAAAAGCCATTCAAGTAGATAAATAAACTGGCATACTGCATTAGCAGAACATACACCAGGAGCAATCATGAGTGAGCAACCATATCAAGTAAAGAATATCAAACGTGGAGAAAAAACAGTCACTGGCAGAATAATTGGCAGGGACAAAACAGTGGTTCCAGAAGATGAATTCTACAAGTTAGCACAGTTACACTGTACATGGAAAGAACTTGCAGAACACTTTGAGGTAAAAGAAAACACCTTAAGAGACAACTTCCGTGATTTATACACAAAAGGCCACGCCGCAACAAGTCAACGTTTGAGACAGAAAGCATTAGATATGGCGTTTAGTGGAGATAGGGTAATGCTTATCTTTAGTTTGAAGAATCTTGCAGGATGGAGTGATAATCCACAAGGTCAAACCACTGAAACAGTGCTACCATGGAATGCACCACAAACAGATTAACAGTTTATAAGACCTGCCACTGAGACCCCTGATATCACAACTCAGTGTTGAACACACATTACGTGTGTTCTGCAGGCACCCTCACTATAGGATATACAGATATGAAATTACCAAATACCAACACATACAGCAAACACAAAACAGGTTCACTGAACTCAATGACTCTCACAGGCATATCAGTGTTGTGGGCAGTGATGCTTAACCTTATTTCACCATGGTGGTTGATAGCCGCAGGCTTTTGCATTATCAGTGGTTATGGCACAGAAATAGAGCCAAGAAACATCAGTATATAAGGTGATTCTCAGCAAACCACAGCAACAGATATCTAACAGTAAAAAACGCTTTAGAACTATCAGTGCAGGCAGACGTTTTGGCAAGAGTTTTCTTGCTATCAATGAATTAGCCAAGTTCTCCACTAAACCAAGACAACGTTGCCTGTATGTGGCCCCAACATACCGCCAGGCTAAGAGTGTGATATGGGATGAACTGTTACAACAACTGTATGCTGTTAACTGGATAAAGAAAGTCAACCAATCAGACCTCAGTATCACATTAAAGAATGATTCAACCATAACCATACGCAGTTCTGACAACAAGGATTCATTACGTGGTACCAAGTATAACTTCATTGTGCTTGATGAGTGTGCATTCATGCAACCTGACGTGTGGTTTTCAGTATTGCGTCCTACACTGTCAGACACTGGAGGGCATGCCATGTTTATCACATCACCACTGGGCAAGAATTGGATATATGACCTTTGGATAAATGCTGGCAAAGAAGATGATTGGGAAGCCTTCTCTTTCTCTACCATTGAAGGAGGTTGGGTACCACAATCAGAGATAGATGCCGCACGTAGAGACCTTGATCAACAACGTTTTGAACAAGAATATGAAGCCAAGTTTGTGGACACCACAGAGAACATATTCTGGGCATTCACAGAAGACAACATACAAAAGATAGATGTATTGCCCACAGATAGAACACCACTACACATAGGCATGGACTTTAACAATTCACCAATGAGTGCTGTTATAGGTCAAAAGACTGCCACACACTTGCAGATATTTGATGAGATAGAAATATGGGGCTCAAACACATTTGAAATGGTGCAAGAGTTACGCAATAGATATGGCAATCAACGTCAAATGTTTGTGTATCCAGATGCATCAGGTAAAGCACGTTCAACTAACTCACCAGGATTATCAAACCATATGATACTGCAAAACAATGGCTTCAAAATAGTTAGTGATCCTGCTAATCCACCTGTTGCTGAAAGCACTGCCAGTGTTAACGCAATGTTGTGTAACAGTGTGGGAGAAAGACGCTTGACCATAGATCCTAAATGCAGTAGACTCAGAGAAGCATTGATCAAACACTGCTATAAACCCAATACCAGAGTACCTGACAAGGATTCAGGCTGGGATCACTTGAGTGACAGTTTACGTTATGTTACTCACAAGTTATTCCCTATGAAACTGATACCAATCACAGGCTCACCACGTGTTACCAAAATGAATGTGGGTAGATTGAATAGATGATAAATAAATGCTATGCGTAAAAAGATAGGTCCAATTATTAATCAATCACAAAACATACCTAAAGATAACTCATGGCCAGATGAGTTCAATGAACATCCTGGTAGAATAATGTTCTTGAATTATGTTGATGCATGGATCAAACTGGATGCTGTGGATCAAGCCATACACAAACTGGCTAATTCACCTACATGGCATAACTACCAAGACGCAATACAGTATGGCATACACATACATAATGTGCGTTTAACAGAAGAAGAATTAGCATGAGCAACAAACATCAACCACCTAAACGTAACAGTGCAGAAGGCAAATCACTGGAAAAGATTGTGCATAAGACACCATTCTTAAAGAAGATGAGAGCTCAAAGCCATGGTGAGAAATACAATGAAATAGTGAGTGCTGACAATAGTCAACAGTACAAAGACAACTATGACAAGATACAGTGGACTAAGCCAGAACACAAAGAGAAGCCAAAGTTCCGTGTCAAAATAAATGGAAAATACCAAGATGACTAAACAATGGCATGGTGGCAAAGGCAGTCAAAGACGTAACACCAATGACAAGGCGTATGCAGACAACTGGGACAAGATATTTGGCAAGAAGTCAGATAGTCAAAAACTTTCAGAACAATTAGCAGAACAAAAAAAGGCAAAACATGACAAAGATTAGCATATTATTACCCACACGTAAACGCACCACAGCATGTCAAGAAAGCCTACAAACCCTATTAGATAACGCCACACACAAGAACCACATTGAGCTACTGTTAGGCATAGATGAGGATGATTCAGAAAGTCTACAGTGGTTTAACAGTGATCAATTTGCCAAATTCCTTGACAACTACCCTAATGTATGTTACCAAATTTGGAGCACACCACGTCTTGGATATCTCAACCTCAATGAATATGTTAATCACCTTGCAACCATGGCAACTGGCACACATCTAATGTTTTGGAATGATGATGCACACATGTTGACAAAACATTGGGACAAACACATACACAACAACAGAGATTTTTGGGGTTGCTTACGCATGCCTTGTGTGAACATGGAGCACCCTTTTGCACTGTTCCCTATCATACCTAAATCATGGATAACAGTATTTGGTTGTGTTAGTCCTGTTAATCATTCAGATTGGTGGGTATACCAAGTCACACAACCCTTACAGAGAATGGTAGACATACCTGTGCATGTACAACACAACAGAGCAGATGTAAATGGTGAGAACAATGACAGCACGTTTGCTGAGCAGAGTTACAGTTTGGATGGACAATCACCACATGATATGAGAGACTATTCACATCCACAAAGACAACAAGACTTAGCCAATTGGCGTGAGACTCTCATGCTGTATGGTTACCCACATAAAAGGAAATAAAATGAACACACCATTAACCAATACCATAAAAACATACTGGGATAAAAGACCTTGCAATCTACGTCACAGTGAATTGCCAGTAGGCACCAAAGAATACTTTGATGCAGTAGAACACAAGAGATACAAAGTAGAGCCACACAATTGGGTGTTTGCTGACTTTGACGCATACAAGGGCAAACGTGTGCTTGAAATAGGTTGTGGCATTGGCACAGATGCTGTTAACTTTGCCAGAGCAGGTGCAGACTACACAGGCTGTGAATTAAGTGACGTTAGTCTTGATCTTGCCAAACAACGTTTTGACATATATGGACTTGAAGGCAAATTCATCAATGGTCCTGCAGAAGATATCTCAAAACTGGTAAGTGGCAACAAGTATGACCTCATATATTCATATGGTGTTATACATCATGCAGAACATCCACAAAGCATAATCAATCAATTGCACAAACTGTTACGCATAGGTGGTGAAATCAAAATAATGTTGTATGCTACTCACAGTTGGAAGAACATGCTGATACAGGCAGAACTTGCACAACCTGAAGCACAAGCACATTGTCCTGTTGCACACACATACACCAAAGAACAAATACATCAAATGTTTTCAGAATTCAACTGTGACATTGATCAAGACTTTGTGTTCCCATACAAGATCAGCAGTTACAAGAGAGGTCTATATGAACTTGAAGAACACTTTGCACACATGGACACACACACATACAGTAGCATGTGTAAACATCTTGGTTGGAACTTGCTGATACATGGTGTACCCAAAAGCCATCAGACATGGAGTTATGGAGATCAAACAATATGATATGCCAAGACTGGGAAATGCATTGGAGAGAGTTAGACAGACACAATAACACATGGTTAACCAAAACACAAACCAAAACGTTCAAAGCACCCAATCAAGATCAATTGGATCTTGTGGTGCGAGATTATGTTAACAAGAATGGTATGTATTATCATGTAGCAATAGGAGAAGTCAGTGAAACAAAGTAAATTAGCACAGAAACGTCACAAAAAGAAATTGGCCAGAAAAGGCAAAAAGTATACACCTAAGATGTCAATGGCACAACATGCCGCAGAGTATGATAGAAAGTTAAGCCTACCCCCAGAAACAACCCTCACATTATAACCATAAAAAAAGCCCTGTAAAATTATGAGTAAAAACAGGGCTTTAGATGTGGCTAAACAAAAACACACGCCTTTATAAGGCTGGCTTATATTATAATATAAGCTGAGTTAATATAAGGTCACCACTGAGAAGAAACTTATCTTCTCATCCTTATAGGGTAAGTATAACATCTATTGTGTAGATGTCAACCATTAGTTACGCAAGAAGTCTCTTAATCCGCCTGCAGTTTGTGTTTGTCTGTGTGGGTTTTTCAATTCCTCTAACAAACGTTCACTCTCTTTACTTAATCTGGCTTCTCTGCCATATGTTACATTTATTTTGATATCATTAACTATGCAATGATCTACAATTTCTATTAGTGCATCTATGTTGTCTATGTTTATATTCATTATTTCACATCCAGTAGTAGCATGACCAATCTCCACTTGTCTGCGTGGATAGTCTTGCTGGTTTTATTATAAGTTTTGTTTTTTGTTTGGTATTCACAGTATTGCACAAAGTCAAGATCAAAGTCTCTGAATGTGTGCATGCCACAGGATTCTGCTAATCTGATCAATTCAATGGCAATAACCATGTCCTTGTTCTTCATTTTGTCTATGTACTGTCTTGCAATAGCGTTCTGCCAGTTGTTGTAATCTGCGTTATCAACCATGTCCCAATTGTGTTTGGTTATGCCTTGCTGTTCAAGTTCTGCATATTTAAACACAATGTTTTGTGTTCTTGGTGATACTGAGATGAGATCAAGAAGACGTTGTTGATCAACGTCTCTGGTTACATATGGTAATTTCTTAGTTACTTGCATTTTGTGTAACCTCCATCTTGTCTAATGTATCTGCTATTCTTTTTAATTGTTCAGTGATTGTGTAAATCATCATGTAATCTTCATCACTTAATGTTACAGTTGTGTTATTCATATTGTGCTCCTAAGTTAACAAACTTTATTATTTGTATGCTTTTATTTATCCTTTTAACACCTAAAAGTCAAATTTAATGGTAAAAAAAAAGGCCTTATGCAGTATAAGACCTTTTGTTATTGTGGAGTAACATTGAGACACAATATAAAAATTAAGTCACAGCTGACTTGTTGTTATAGTGAACATTACCTGTACAGTATAACAGGTTTTTCACAGTTGTCAACCTATTGGCCATAAAAAAGCCCAGGAAAATGGCAGTGAACCTGGGCCCTAAAAAGAACATATAATTTAATAAATTATACATGTAATCATTATAATATAATCCTTAGGAGACTTACTTTATTTTTGATTACAGTATTATTTATCTTTTATGGCCAATATCTACATAAAATAAAGAAATATAGATAAATAAACAGGTATACAAACAAACAGTAACCATACTGGAGAAACCTTGGCCAATAATTACATAGACTTCATCTATTCTCAACACCCTCTGTACCAAAAGTATCATGACCAATGGCTAATGCAAATACGTGGCTATTGGGGATTCAATGAATGGAAAGATGGACGTTATATGAGAGCTTATGCCATAGACATGAGCACACCCTCAGAAACAATCAACACATATGTAACCAATGATGATGGTTCAGTGGTAAGCACAGTACGTGCTAACCTTGTGCCAAACCCCAGCAAACAAGCCACAGACAGAGGCCAAGATATCACAGATGGCAGTTTCTATGGTGAGAAACTTGAAGCCACTCCATGGTTCAACTACATCAAACTGATCACTGCAGAATACAGTGCAATGTTGTTTAGAAACTTACCACAACGTGAATTACCACAGATGCCTGAAGTAGAAGCATTCATAAAGGACGTTGATGGGGAATCAAATTCAGTGAATGAATTTATGAGTCTTGTTGACACATACAGCACAGTGTTTGGAGTATGTCATGTAGGCTGTTACAAGCCACTGGGATCAGATGTGCCTAAGTGGAAAATACACACACCACTTGATGTGCATAACTGGGAATATTCATACAACATACAAGGCAACTTGGAATTAACCAAAATGCTTATATGTGTAGATGACACAGATGAACACACCATTTACAGATATCTAACTCCAGAAACCATAGACACAATATGGTGTGCAAAAGATGAAAATGATGAATATGAAGCACCCACAGAACCAGGTGTGACACAAATAGATGATTACTGTTGGCAGTATTCACAACCAAATGAATTAGGCTATGTGCCTGTGCGTACTTTCTACCAAAGCACTAAAGTGTATAACAACGTTGGTAGCACAGTGATACAAGACGTTACAAGCATTTGTAGAAGCATTTACAACATGAGTTCAGAACAGTATGCTTCAATAACATATGGCTCACATCCTACATTGGTAGTTGATGAGACCACAAGTCAATTAAATGATGGACAAATAACATCAGAACCAGGATCAGTGATCACAGTACAAAGTTCATTGACTGGTGAACAAAATTACACATATGAGTTCAAGAGTCCTAAGTTGGACAGCATAGAAGCCATACAGAAACTCATAGACAGCAACGTTGAGAAACTAAGTCAAATAGCAATGTTGCGTACAGAAGATTTAATTAAAGCATCAAGAAGTGGTGAGCAAATAGAAGTTTATGATGACAAACTCAGTGCTCAGATACGCAGAAAAGCCACTAACTTGGAAAATGGTGAAGCTAAATTATGGGATATGTGGAGTGATTGGTTAAATCAACCAGACTTCCCTGTGTCAGTTTCATACAACAGACAATACAATAAAAAAGCTCTTGAACATGAGCTAAAAGAAATAGAATTAAGCATGAACATACTGAGCAAGTATGAAAGCATGTATGCATCAGGCACAGCAGATGCAGAGATATACAACACGGTGGAGGAAGCACAAAGTAGGGCTCAGACACTTGGTGGTTCAGGTTTTCACAGTCATGACGTAGAAGAAGATGGAGTTAGTAGAACCATCTATATGCCTTTTGCCAGTCATGCAGAACTTGAATCAGCACTGGGTATTACTGATAAAACACCAGAAGAAGAATCATTCAAATCAGAAATGCGTGACAAGATACGCCAGAGACTAATGCAACTGTTGAACTCAAGTTCATCAGACAATGGTATCTAAATATCTTGAATGACCATAACTTCTATGGATAATAAGGAGAAAGATATGTCAGAACTTGACAACAATACGCCTGTTGAGGGTGAAACAACTCAACCAGTACATACAGATACTGACGCAGAAACAATAGTAGAAGCAAAATCTGAATTAGTTGATGCCCAAGTGGCGCCAGTAGTGGAAATAAAGGATAATAAGACCTACGTCAATGGAGTGAGAACTTATTCCAGAGATGAAACTAACAGGATAGCAGTGAGTGCCAAGAGAGAAGCTGAAAGCAAATTTCTTGAAGAGCTTGGTGTAGACAGTATGGACGCTGTTAAGAGTGTGGTAAAGCAATTGCAAAACACTCCAGCAGAAGGAAATCTAAATCTTGACAGTTTAAAGGCTACTATCACTAAGAAAGAGCAAACAGTTGAAGAACTGAGAGCAGAACTAAGTGCTGTGAAAACAGACTTTGCACTCAGGGAACATGTTAGCAATTTAAAGGACAGCATGCCAGCACAATGGAAGGCAGATCAAAAGTCAGCAGTAGTTGATTTAATGAAAGCCAGAGACATGTTGCATTTCCAAGAAGGCACATTTGCAATCAAAAATGGTGAAGACTTCTTTACCACAGATGGTGAGACTCCAGACTACAAAACAGCAGTGGAAACTGTTGGTCAGCAGTTAGGACTAAGTTTTGCCAAAGAAGGCATCAAGATGATTGACGCAGAGAAAACAAGTACATCCAAAGTTGGTGAAGTCAAAGGCATTGATGAAAGTGCTTTAAAAACTGATCCAAATTACAGACGTGCGTATGTCTCACTGCGAGATAAACAGAGATTAAGCAGAAACCAAATTAATGACGCTTTAATCAAAAAAACAATTAAAGACTTATCTTTAACGCCAGAGTCAATGAACTCTAAAGCGTTGAGATAATTAACAGACAATAAATATCAAGGAGATAAAATGTCAACTTATACAGCAAACGTAGCCGCGCTTTATGAAGATATTATTGCAGATTTGGTACCATACTATGATAACGCAGTATTGTTACCACAATTAGCAGGATATTCTTTCAATATTGAAGGCGGAATGGGAAACCAAGTAAGAGTGCCAATCACTAATGCTTGGGACACAGCAAACAGCTCAATTGGTGAAAACTCACCTATTATAGCAAACAGTTCTGCAAACGCAGACTTTAGACCAACATCAGTAGATGTTTCTACAGTAAAACGTGGAATTGGAACACTTGTTTCAAGTGAATCATTAGAAGATGGTGGACAAGAACAAATTAGACAAGCAGTCTTAACACGTCTTAGCCAATCAATGGCACAAAGCACAGACATCACAGCAATCAACACTATCTTAAGTGGCGCTGAAGCGGATCTTGCAGATCTTTCAGACATGGACTTAACAAATGATGGTTATGTTAACACTGACGTCAGTGGTTGTGACTTAGCAATTGTAATGTCAGAAGAGTGCTGGGCGCACGCCTCCAAAAGGCAAGCAACAGTCCAGCTACACAATGACGTTGATCAAGATAACTACCAATTTGTTGGAACAGTTAGAAATGGTCATGCAAGAGTTAAAACAAACTTTGCAAGAGGTCTTGCTTTCCAAACAGGAATTGGCGCAACAGGTAACGTAGCAACTTTAGACAAGTTCTCTACATCTATTGCAAACCTAAGAGCAGTAAATGCACCAACAGATGTCGCAGGCTTCTATACATGTTTAATCAATCCAGCAATGGAATTAGCACTTGCTAAAGAATTAAACGGTATTGGTGCTTCAAGTGGATCTATTGGTTCAGTTGCACAAGGATTAGCAAATGATGCCTTACTACGCAATTTATTATCTTTTGCAATTGGCGGTAAATTTATACGTTCAAACAACTTACCTACTAACATTACAAGTACGTAAGCAATAAGGAGTTAAGATGGCATTTATAGTGATAGGTGGTAACGTAATCAGTTACGCAGAAGCACTTGACGTTAAGGATAAAGATCAAAGGCTGTTTGAAGCCAATGAGATCAATTTCACTGACGTGCCTAATGCCCCAGGTAATCTTAATGAATATCTTGAGGATTTGACCCAAAAAGCCACTGATAGAATTAATCAAAAGATTAGAGCTTCAGCAAGGTGGGGTCAATACCTTGGATTTGTAGGAGATGGTATCACTGATTCAAATACCATTCCTGCAATTAATCCAAACCTCATTATAGCACGTAAGAGTGATTTCACAGACATGTGTTGTTATTATGCTCTCAAAGAGTATATATTGCCCAAAATTGCAGACTTTGGTAACCCAGAGAGCAGTGAGGTGCAAAAAATCACATATTATGAAAACAAGTTTGATGATCTGTTCACAGAATTAACAAACATGTGGGATTGGTATGATAAAGATGATGACGGCACAATAGAATCTACAGAGAAAATGATTAGGACACAACCTATCAGACGCTCACGTAGAAGAACATCAATTACCAGGGTTAGATAATGGCGTTTAGAGATATATTAAAAGCAAATTTGGATGTGGCACTGGCTTCAACATCAGTGTCCACGTCAGCAGAGTTGCCATTTGATTCAGCAGATCAACCTTTACATGAGAAAAACATGAAAAAGGTATATCTTGATTCAGATAATATCATCAAAGAACCTCTTGTTGAAGTATTATCATTTGATCATGTTATACAAACCACAACAAGTGTCATGGTCTACCTCAGTGTAGACGCTAAAAACCCCTTAACTGATATAGATACTGTCACAGATGCCATAATTAACAGCAGATTTGCTGTTACTGGGCAGAATGCAAGAACAGTGGACATGAGTACCACTTTTAATGCAGACAAGTTGATATATCAATTTGAATTTAATTTTACAACCATTTAGTAAAGGAGAAAATACAATGGCTATAGTAGTAAACACAACAGCAAGTAACGTAGTTCTTCAAATTAATGCAGATGGCGTAGATTACGCTGGTAACGTTGATGCCGCGTTTGATACAGGGAGTGCAAATGTTTATACAGTGCCTGCCTTACAAGACGTAACAGTTAACGCAACACCAGGTACATTTACATGGGAACAACTTGACAGTTTGAGTCAACAGATTGTGACAACACCAAGCACAAATTCATTAGATATGAATATTGTGGTTGATGAAGCAACATTCTTTGATGCATCTGGAAGTAGTTTGGGCATTCTTGACACAGTCAACAATAAGACTAAAACTTATTTTAGATTGTACATGAATGGACAAGCAAGTAATGACAGATACATACAAGGAGAAGGCTATTTAAGTGGTCTTGCCCCAACTGTCTCCCCTACAGCGCCTGTGTGGGTCAGCCCACTCACAGTGTTAATTGACGGATCATTTACACACGTTCAAATACCTTAACGGTAATTGACATAAAATAGTGCATGGCAACATGCACTGTTTTTTACTGGAGAATTTATGACAGATATAAAAACACAATTACTTAATTCACCTAAAATACGTCAACTGTTTCACACTCATTGTGTGACAGGAACACGCACACATATCACAGTAGGTGGTAAACAATTCAGTGCTGATGAATTAGCACAGCATTACGGTGTGAAATTGAGTAAATCAACTAAATATAAAGTAGAGAAAGAACATGCAGATATGGAAGGACAAGAGTCTACAGGAAGTGCTGAAAAGCATGGAGATGGAGATAGCCAAAGCACAGAATGAATTGAGATGTGCCAAAGGTGATGTTGAAAAAGCATCAAATAGAATAGCATTTTGTTTAAGTGCTATACACAATTTAAAACATAGAGATATAAAGGATTAAGATATGAACATTACAGAATTAGCAAAAGAACCACAATTAATCACAGTCAGCCTTGACAAACCAGCACTTGTAGAAAAGTATGGTGAAGTGATAGAATTCAAAATACTTGATAGACAACCACTTGACACATTTGCCAAGTTAAGTTCTATGACTGAAGAAAACACAGATCAAATTGCCGCAATAGTAGAAAGCATGATCCTTGATGACGCAGGAGAAAGTGTGGTTAAAGATGGTAAAACATTACCAATTGACGTGTTAACAGAGGCAATGGCTGCCATTAGTACAGAGCTGGGAAAGTAACAAACCATCCTGTTGATCTAAGTGGCGGTGACAAAGCAACTAACATGTTGTGTATGCTACATATGATGGCACACAAATATGGAAAGTTACCATCACAGGTGTTAAGAGAAGCAGACACCTTTGACATGATGGTGTTTGATGTTGCAAACACAGTTGAGTCTGAACTCAACAAAGACAAGTCAGCACCAGATTATGACATCAATGAAAGTATTGATGCAAAAGAATTAGAAGCCAATTACAAGGCATTTAGAGAGGTTAATCCACAGTAAAATGTTACCAGTTATAGCAGTCATAGGCAGAGGAGCCGCAGTAGTAATAGCCAGAAGTGGCGTTGCTCTTGGCAGAGGCATGGCAGTGGCTGGTAGTCATTTAGGTAGATTGAGTATGCGTCTTGCATCCAAGTTTGGTGCCAGTGTAAAAACAATGTTTACACCAGATGGCAAGAAAGTAATCTCAGTAAACAGCAAAAAAGCCTTTAAGAAGTTGGACAGGTTTGAAGCACTCATAGATGAAGTCACAAAAGATGCACAGCCTATTATGAGAGCCAATACTGCAAGAGCATTGAAGAGTAGCAAAGGACACAGACGTGGACATGCAAAACGTAACACAGTTTACAAAGGTGGTAAATTGGTTGCAGATTATGATTATGCCACATACATTGACAAACCTTACTTTCAAAAGAATGATGTCAGTGCAGAAGGTAGAGTACATGGTGTAACAGCACCCACAGTAAAATGGATTGAGAAGGAACTTAAACGTAGGATCAAAAAAGAGTTAGGTAGATAATATGAGTGATATTAAAATTGATGTAGGCTTAAATTCAGCCAAAGCCAAAAAAGGATTAACAGATCTCAAGGGTGCTATTGGTGGAGTAGGCAAAGGTGCTGAAAGCATAACTGGCAGTTTCTTGAAGTTGGCAGCCGCCGCAGGTGGTATAGCCGCAGTAACAAAAGGACTCACTGGCATTGCAAGTACTGGTGGTCAATTTGAACAACTACAAAACTCATTAAACACAGTGTTTGGAGGCCTCAAAGAAGGTAACCAAGCAATGAGTATGGCAACCAAGATTGCCAATGACACAGGCATGAGCATAGAAAGTCTTGCAGAAAGCATGATTCAGCTCAAAGGTGCAGGTGTTGAACCCACAGTAGCACAGTTAACTGCATTTGCAGATGCTGCCGCAGTATCCAAAGATGCCGCAGGTGCATTTGATGCCGCCATTAGTTTGGTATCAAGAACAACTGCTGGTGGTTTGGGTCTTGAAGAACTTGAAAGACTGGGTGACAGAGGTATACCAGTTTATGAAATGCTCAACAAGAAACTTGGTATAACCAGACTTGAAGTATCAGAAGTAGGTAAAACAGCAGAAGGTGCCGCAAGAATTATTGGTGCGTTAACAGAAGCAATGACTGAACAATTTGGTGGAGCCGCCTTGCGTAATGCAACCACGTTTGGTGGTGTGATGAACCAATTGAAAAACAGTGTAAAAGGATTACAAACACAGTTATTCAAATCAGGATTTGGACAAGCATTCAAAGAAGCAACTGGATTGGCTAAAATATTCATAGAAGAAATCACAAATGTTGTAGATTCACAAAGTGAACAAATGGCTAAAAGTTTCTCAGGCGTAGGCACAAGGATATTTTCAGTAGTAGAAAGTGTAGCACTTGGTGCCGCCGCAATGTATGATCAATTTCAACCATTGATAAGTCTTGTGTTCACAACTATCAGAGAAGGTGTGAATAACTTGATGAGTTTTCACAATTCATTACCAGACAACCTCAAAACTTTTGGATTGATTGGATTCATGATGTTAGGCATGAAAGGCAAAGCCATAATATTCTTAATCAGTGCCGCATTTGATGGTATCATGAAGGTGATAGCCGCAGGTCTAAACCTGTTAACACCTGTTATGAACTTCTTTGTAGATTTAAGTAACCAAGCATTGAAAGTGATCAACAAAGCAATTGACTTGAGTAATGAATATTTAGGCACAGACTTTAAAAAGTTTGATCCACTTGAAAAATTCAAAGAAGGTGCTCACACTGCAGAGTCAGTGGGCAGTGCAATCAAGCAAGAACTTGCAAGTGTGTTAGAATTTGTTGGTGGTGTAGTAGAAGATATACCACTGATAGGCAAAGGTGGTAACACTAAAGCAGTAGAGAACGTAACATCCTTGTTAGACACAGTAAAAGGCAAATTTGACTCATTTAAAGCCCTGTTAGATGCAGACCCAATTGAAATCATACCCACAGATGGTGGAGATAATAAAGGTGATGCAAAAGGTGGATTCATGGGTGGATTTAAAACTGCATTTGACACATTCAAAACAAATGTAAATGACACCAAAACATATGCACAAACAATATTTGACACCATGACAGATGGATTTACAAAGAGCATCATGACGTTTGTGGAAACAGGTAAATTAAGTTTCAAAGACCTATTCAAAAGTTTAATGACAGAGATCATCAAAATGCAAGCCAACAAAATGTTCCTTGCACTGTTTGGTGGTGCACAAAGTTTCTTCTCAGGATTGTTCATGGACAAAGGTGGTTACATACCAACAGGACAATTTGGTATTGTAGGAGAAAAAGGACCTGAGATTGTGAATGGTCCAGCAAGAGTAACTGGCAGAATGGAAACAGCAAGACAACTGGGTGGTGGTAGCAGTGGACCAAATATTGTGTACAATATATCAGCAGTAGATGTCCAGAGCTTCAGGCAAGCCTTGGCCAGGGATCCCCAATACATATATAACTTAACCAGAGTAGGACAAAGGAGGATGCCAGCATAATGGGTATACAAACAATCATAGACAATGCACAATACATTACCATTGACAAACGCAGGGTAAGTGCTCAGACCATTTCAAGATCAGGCAGAATCAAAACAGCACAATTAGCCAGTGGCGTACCTTACAGATTCAAGATAGGCATGCACTCAGGATTAGCATACAGCAAAAACAGAGCTCTACTTGAAGACCTTGACACCATGGATAGAACACAAGAAGAAACTGTGGACATAGGCACTACTAACACCAGTTTAAGTTACTTAACAGCATATCAAGGTGACAGCAGTGCAGTACAAAACATCACAATGAACGTTGCAAGTGGTAACACACTGTATGTTAATTGCACAAACGTAGGCACAGGCACATTCTTGTTTAAGAAAGGTGATTTCATCAAACCAGATGGTGCATACAGATATCCATATCAAATCACAGAAGATGTAGCACACACCACAGGCAGTAATGTTGCATTACCACTACACAGAGCATTTATTACTCAATCAGGTTACTCAATTGGTGGTAATGGACTTGATGTAGGCACAGAAGTAACATTCAGTGTAAAGATGATTACCAAACCTGGTTATTCAGTGGTGCCACATGACAGAATAGAATTTGACACAGACTTTGATCTCATTGAGGTCATTGAGTAATGGCAACATCAATACCAGCAGTACAAGGCACAAACATTAATCATGCAGTGTTGATTGACTTGGATCTTGATGGTACATTATATTATATCAGCAGTGCGTATGATTCAGTTACATACAACAGCAATGATTACACACAATTGGGTGCATTTTTAAGTGTAGGTGCAATCCAAGAAGACATAAAAACAACCAATGGAGATATATCAATATCTCTGAATGGTATACCAGACACATACATAGACAGTGTGTTAACCAATCCTGTTAAAGGTGGTGCAGTAACTATATACAGAGCATTTTACAATGATGATTACACTGTGGATAGTGCAAACATATACCAACGTTTTTCAGGCATCATAACAAACTTCAGCATAGAAGAAAACTTAGACATACTTGAGGGTGATAACACTAACACAGTGAGTATTGCATGTGCAAGTATAAACACCATATTAGAAAACAAAATCTCAGGACAGAGAACAGCACCTGCAGACAGAAACAAATTCTTCCCAGGTGATGAGAGCTTCAACAGAGTACCAGACTTAATGGGCACACAATTTGACTTTGGCAGAGAATCCAATGTATCAGGTGGTGGCTATGGAGGCGGTGGTGGTGGTGGCGGAGGTGGAGGTGGCCGTGGAGGCGGTGGTGGAAGAAATCAACAACACAGATAGGTAGATATGATTAGACAAGCAGGTTTGAAGGATTTTGATAACATAATGGATATGATGATTAACTTTGCAAATAGTTCACCCTATGAAGCACATCATAATCCACAGTACAATGACAAGTATGTGAGAAATTTACTTGTTAGCATAATTAAACAAGGGATAATATTGATAGGTGAACACAAGGACAAAACAGTAGGCATGCTGATAGCAGGCATAAGTTCAGATCCTTGGTTACCAGAAGTAAAAACATTGAAAGAAATAGCATGGTGGGTAGAACCAGATGCACGTAACACCACAGTAGGATATAAGTTATTAAAGAAATATATTGAATATGGTGTAACAATGCAGTCTAAAGGTCTTATAAATGGGTTCACACTCACTAACATGACACAAAGTCCTGACTTTGATCTTGAGAAAAGAGGTTGGGAAAAAATAGAACATAATTATTTGTTCAGAGGAGCAAACTGATGGCAGTTTTCACAGCAATAGCCGCCGCAATAACAGGTGCAATCACAGGAGTTGGTTTTGCAGCCGCATTTGCAGCCGCAGGTACACTAACAGGTCTTGGTATTGCAACTTCACTGTTAGCAGGTGGATTAGCAATAGCCACAGCCAAAGCCAGTGGGGTGTTTTCACCACCACAAGGGCAGGCAGCCAAAGATCCAGGTGTTAAAGTACAATTAGCAC
>PDMW01009780.1_pt1 | contig 19152 bp, 18 predicted proteins | sample 1515511 | NCBI WGS metagenome assembly PDMW01 (sample SAMN07343023, study PRJNA328102) | Marine metagenome, whole genome shotgun sequencing project. | biome: marine; feature: bay; material: water; isolation source: viruses from water sample < 0.22 micron filtered, nuclease treated, low... ... | reverse complement strand
CCTGTAATATTATTCTTAGGAAGACCTCCTGAGTAAGATAGAGAGCCGGATAAAACTGATTCTGTTTGACAGGCGGTGGGGTTCTGGGTGAAGTTAAATTCGGATGATTTTACTTTACAGTAAGCATTTTGAGTAAATACCGGATAAGTAGATTCCCAACTAGCTGTGTAACTACTACTTACATTAAACCATTCAACTAATTCTTGATTGGTTACCACTACAGTACCGTGCTTATAGTTTATATCTCCAACTGAAAATGAACTAGTAATGCTGGCAGGTAAATCCGTAGAAGCAGATCCAGAATAGGTTAAGTAGCCTTCACCTGAGTCTATAAGTCTTCTTGTATCGGATGCTGAACTTCCAAAAACTGCTGTAATACTAAAACTACCAGGATTAACGTAACTTCCTACGATGTTCTTAGGTAGAGAAAATATAGATGAAGATTCATTTAATATACGCGAACCAGAAAATAAAGAAGATTCTAAATAATGTTCATAAGAACCGGATATCAGAATAGAACTACTTACGTTAAAATTATTGTAATATAAATGTTTTATACTTCTATAGTTCAGAGAGCTGTTATAATCTGAATCGGAAGGATATAAGTAATTTATATTTTCTAATGCATTTGATACAGTTATACCATTACTTACGAAAGATGCACTAGGTACTGTAAAGCTTTTGTGTGCATTGTGTACGGAAGTAAAACTATCTGCAGATCTTAATTTTTTAAAAGCGCTCATATTAATAAATATCAAATGTCAAGTTTAAGTACAAACGTCATATCTGTATCAGTTGATTTAGGAATAGGTTGACTTAATTTAGCAACAGCTATAAGTTCTTGATCGTCGTTATACAGACCTACTGTGGTAATATAGGGTTTAAAATAACTACCAGAAATATTGTCGGCAATACTGCCTCCATCATTCTTTATAGCACTTGGATTTAAGCTAAAATTGAATTCTTCGTCTCTTACCTTAAGCTTGTAGTTAAAGGTGTATACTGAAAGGAGAGAGGACCAAGATAGAGGATCGATCGGTTCATTGCTAAAATATCTGGCGAAGTAGTCGTCGGTAAATACTACCATCCCGTGGTTGTAGAATATGTCTCCAACTCGGGTACCGTCAGCCACTCCACTATAACTTCCTACAGAAATTATACTACCTTCCCCGTCGTCGATAACTGAACCTGATGGCAGATCTTCTATGTATTCTCCGCCTGCAGCTACAGTCTCTAGCACGTAATCGCCTTCATTCTGTACATACTCCGTTGATATATCTGTTGAGAAGGTGCCAGGTTTTAAAGCTTCTCCGTATCTTGATCGAGGAAAAGAGACTACTCCTACTCGATCTCCCAAATACCTGGAGCCTGAATATATAGATGATTGTCTATATTCTTCAAAACTACCTGTTAAAAGATCCTCAGATATATTGCCGTAATATAGTTGCCTTATACTCCTATACTGTAGTAGTTGTTCATAAGAGAAGGCGGGGTATTTTAACGAGGCTGGAGAGGAAAAACCAGGGAAAGAAAGTGATCCTGATACTCCTGAAAGAAAACTTATACCGTAATCGGATGCATTACTACCGGAAGTACTATTACTTTTTGTAGCAAGATGTACTGTAGTAAATACATCCTTTCGGTCTAATTTTTTGAAGGCACTCATTCATTAGTAATCTAACTTAATTCTTACTAGTGCTTCTTTTGTAGAGTTTTTAAGTAAAGGTCTAGATAATTTAGCTACAGCTAAAAGGTCCTGATTATCGTTATAGAGTCCAACAGTAGTAATATATGTTTCTGGGGAGTCAATAAGAACATCGTGTCTTAGTTCACCTGAACCTGTTAGTATAGAAGGATTAGTACTGTAGTTAAACTCGCTGTTACGAGCTCTGGCAAATACAAAATTTGATGATACTGTCTCCTGTGAGGATAGTTTAAAACTACCACCTGCTACGATCGCATTGAAGAGCTTTTTAGGATTTTGATCGTTAGTATTGGGACTGTTACCTGTACCTAGAGCTAAACCACCGTTACCTACTGTTGCATCTAATGCCTCTTCGTTTAGTAAGATAACTCCTATATCGGGAAAAAGTTTTCCAAAGCTGCCTGAGTTAGCTACTGTGTTATTAGCTGATGTTTTAAGTTCGTAAGCTCTGCCGGCGTCTGTAAAAGTTTGGGTAGTTGTTACTACGTCTTGTATAACAATACTATTACCTCCAACGTCAAGAGTAAGTTCCAAACTACCAGGTAATATTTTTTCTTTATATCTTGCTCTATCTATAGAGATTACATAGAAGCTATCTGCTGTATATGTATTTTCTCCAGAACCAAAAACAAAATCTGATTCTTCATCACCTAGTATTAACGTTCTATATTGTCCGTAAACTGTGTCTGAAGGTGATTTACCTGCTACTGATGCATTACCGGACTGATTATACAGAACAGTACCTGCTCCATTCTTATTAGCGTATCCTACTGTAAATTGTATCTCTTCCCCAGAACCTGAAGGGTCTTGATTAAATACATTTACGTAAAAATCACCAGACGTGCTGTTATATTGTGTAGATGAAGTATAAAAAGAAGAAAGAGTCGTTACGTTACCGCTCCAAGCTGAAGTAGTAATCGATTCTACACTTACTAGAACGTCATCTGCGTCAAATCTTTTGTACGACATATCTCTTAGTTAGTTTTTGTAATAGTCACAGGAATAGAAACTCTTGCTCCAGAATCTCTCCCTATTACGGTTAATGTTGTTTGTAGACTTGTTCTGGTATTTCCAAATAATGTATTTACTGTCGTAGCTCTCAAGTTAAACGTAGTACCTATTACAGATTTAGAAATATTAGTTCCCAAAGTAGCTGTGTTGTTGAGTCTCTGTGCCTCAGCTGTTGCTATACCAGTGGCTGAAAAGGCTCCGAACAACCGGGCATCAGCGATAGTTGCTTGATATCCGCCGGTTTCAAATACGTTAGTAGCGCCTAAGTAATTTAGAGTTTCAGGAGTAATAGCTAAAGAAGCACCTTGTTTCAAACTTATTGAAGAATATCCAACGTTTAGGATTGGAAGTTTAGCAGTACCTCTTGGAAGAGTTGTAAGCTTGTACTTCATAATTTGAGTTTCGTCTGGAAATGCTTCTAAAACTGGCATGTTCTCGATTGCTTCGCCGTAGAATGCAGACCCGGATGGATGAGAAGGATTATATAATGTATAATCTATTTCATCATCAGATAAAGCAAATTGTGTAATTTTAAAGGAACCATCTCCACGTGCAAGTAATTCTCTACCTTTTTTGGTAAGAATGGCGTCAACGGTTACTACTGAGTTATTTAAATATCCCATTTTATTTTTTGTTAGGTTTGCTACTATATAATATAAATATAGTATATATAATCTTTTTTATTATTCAATGTTAGTTACAATTCCTTTATCGTCAGTTGTAATGATTTGGTCAGTATCGCTTCTGTAGATTTTACTGGTAACTATACGTTTAAATTCTCTTTCTTCTTTCAAACTTAGGAAAGTTACTTTACCGCTTCCGCTAGAAAATATTTCGTTTGCCGTAAATCCTAGCGGTACAGGTTCAGAAGAAGTATTGCCAACTACTGATGGAGTTGATAAAGTTGATATGTAGATATTGTCTAAGTCCGCATCAAAAATAGAACCAGAAAATATCTCATTTATAGTCTCGTTAGAGGACCCGGTATCAAAGATTTTTCCTTCAAAGGGTATAAACGTGCTAACAGGCTCATTACCTAGGCTAATTTTTCCTTCTCTACGGTTATTAGTCTCAGTACCGTCGTATCTTGCATTTCTCCACCCTGTTGCGTAGTAATTAGAATCTTGAACTTCTGCAAAGAATCTTTCATCGAGACCTTCTACTCCGTTAGCTATGCTACTAGATAGTATAGCATAGTTGGCTGGTAGCAAAAAGTTTCTGTATGTACCTTGAGTGGGAGTATAGGTTTTTTCATCAACTATTAACCTCGTCTTGGATCTACGAACTGAGTCTATGTTATTACCTGTAGAGGCGTAGTCGTTAAATTTAAATACTTCCGATTCGCCGGTTATGAATCCTACTTTATAGTAGTTACTGGTTGGTACAAAATAGGTAAATGAACCAGAAAATACTTCTAAGTTAGGTTCTATATCAAGGTAAAACGTATCTCTTAGTTTTTGTGAAGATATTACTTTAGTCTTATTAAATACTACCTCGGGTGTTCTATAATTAATGCTAATATTTTTAAGATTTACTTGAGGATACCCTGCTCCTTTATCTGCTTTAGGTATGTTTACTTGATAATAGAATTCTAAATCGGTTAGAGTATCTCCGGTGTCGTTCTCATATTTTAACGTTCTTCTGTATTCGTTAGGGTATTGTCCTTGCTGAATGGCAAAGGAGAGGCTACCTGTAACAGTGCCCGTGTCTTTATTTCTGATTGAAGCTGTTACAAAAGGTGTATTGGAGAAATTATACGTATTTAAGTAGTTAGTCCAATACGTTTCAAAATCTACAGTAAAGTCAAATTGAACATTTTCTCCAGGAGTTAAATCAGGTAGCGGATGTGTAAAGGTTCCGGAGTAAGGTGCACTAGTAGTATGAGTAAGGAATATATCATCATCTACAATACTTGTGGAGGCTTTATACCCTCCTCCCTCTATAGATGATGTAACAATAGAACTACTGTAATGTTCAGAGGAAACGTAAGTAGGGTATTCAAATACTACTTCGTTAGCTTCTCTTAAATACTCCAGGGTAGAGCCGTTAGTAGTGCTGTTTAAAGGTACTGTTAGAGCTTGTAAAAATGATGATGTATAATTAGCACTAGTATCTTCACTCAACCAAACTGTAATAGCGTCATCATTAAATATAAGCCTTCTTGCCGAAATAGAAATACCGGCATCAATAAAATTTTGAGAATATATAGAGTAGAAATTTGAACTATACTCAACTCTATAATAATAATCTGAACTAAGTCCTGATAGTGTTGTTCCTGTGTTGTTGGTAAAGGAGAGAGTAGCGGTTTTCGTTTCAGAATTTGGAGTTAATGGAGAGATTCTCGTAAGAGTAGTCGTACCTACTACAGTAGAGCCAGATATGATATCGACTATTATTTTAGTTCCTCCTCCACTGTCAGGATAAGCAGAGGTGTATCCAGCAGACCCGAATTCAGCTGTTACGTCGACCATTAGTGTTTCTCCATCTTCTAGATCTTCATCAGTGTAGAAGAAGGCAGATCCAGAGTCGGGGTCAGGAAATCCTCCAGGAAATCCTCCAATATTGTTAGGGCCGCCAGTGAGTCTAAAGTCTACTGTGTAGTCGTCTAAATTTTCAATATATAGTTCGATTGCAGTACCTGTTTCACTTTGTGTAGGGGAATCAAGACTACTGCTTGTAGATACAATACCTAAATCGTAACCTGTACTAGCTATAACACTTGCGTTTGCGCTAAAATCATTTCTTGGTATATATTTAAAACTAAATTCTTTAGGTTCTAGCTTTCTGAAAGTGTTATCGGCTGATAGATCTCCGTTAGATACAGTAACGACTGTTCCGGAAAGTTCTCCTGTATATGCCGCCTGGTCGTGGTTGTTGCGAGTTAACGTTTGGAACCCCCCAGAGGGATTAGCGTATATTTCTGTATATGAATAAGATGCAGAATCTACTAAACCTAGTCCGGTACTCCCGGTTATAAAAGCTGTCTCAATATTTCCTTCTAGTGAAAAATTAGTAGAGTAGTAAGATCCAGTGTAATCTAAAGCAGTGCCTATATGTTTTAAAGAAGGAGAGGATTGATTTGACCATTTAACTTCTGGTTGTTTAATTTTACTTCTATCTAGAATATGCGGTTTTATTACTATACCGGTATCAACATTAGAGCGAGCAGGAACAAAATCTTTTATTATTCTAAAAATAGAATTGTCGAAAAACTTTATCAATCTTACAAAATCAAAAGCATTGTAGACGTTCGCATAACTAGAACCAGAAGTAAATACTGTTTCAGCTAGGTTGTCCAAACTAGCATAGCTGCTAGAATAGGCTAGGCCTGGGTCGCCGATATAAGCATCGATATCAAAAGCTGACATAGATGGATGACTTTTTATATACTGGTCTAAGTTATCGGCAGGAGAAAAACCTATCTCAACAGTATGCATAGTCTTGCTAAGATCTTTCCCATAATTAACAACAGAAGTTAAATCGGAAAGGGCGCTACCTGTAACTACGCCGTCAGTATTTGTAATACTTACTCTACCAAGAGAGCTAGTAATTTCAGTATCAAAACCGTAGAACGGTGTACTATCTGTATTCCCGCCTCCAAAAGTCTTTATCTTAAGTATATCTGAAGGAATGCCAAAGGAATTTATTAACGCTCTTAGTCCTCTTTCTGTACCTTTAGATTTAGTAAGAAGTGGTAAATTGTGATAAATACGTTTATAAATTTCTTTCTGATATGAACTCTTGGGAACCGGTTGTAAATGTAAATTACCTGCTGAACCTGAAAGGCTTCCTGAGCCTTCTACTGCGGTTATTAATGAGGTTATAACTTCACTACCAGAGTCGTACGCTTCTCCGGTAAAAGCAGAAAAGAGATTTTGTAAAGCTTCGTTATTATTGTATAATGAAATACCAAAATTTTCTATAGCATCTCTTACCAGGTCTTTTGAAATACCGAAATCTAGCCTGTTATCAGTATCGTACTTACTAGACACTGCTTTACTGTATATCCAGAGGTTATCAAAATGCTGTGCTACCATATCTACAAAGAGAGAATAGGTAGCATTATTTTCATCTTCTCTAATAAAGGAAGGAATAGAATTTATTAACCTATTGCCGTTTTGTGAATCGTAGAGAGAGGCAGAATTAATTTGTTCGGTATACCAACTAGTAACTTGGGAGCTGCCCGTTGAAAAAAGAGTATATGGTCTAGATGAAGAGCTTTTAGGCCAAGCACTAGAACCAGTTTCATAGTACAAGTACCTATCGTAATGGTCAAAATTGTTTATTATACCGGATATTTGTTCATCTAAACTACCAGTGTAAGAATTTCTTGCATCTACTTTGTTTCTATAATTTTCTAATAGACTTGCCTTGTAGTAGAAGTTTCTCAATCTCTCTTCTGCAGAAGAAAAATGAATAAATTCAGAAAAATTTGTATGATCGAGGGAGATCTGCGCTCCTTTCTCATTGAATAGAGAATAAACTTCGTAATAGGAATTAGTGACTGGATAGCTGAATAATTCATCGTAGTTAAGAAAGCCTGTAGGATTGTTGTTTTCTTCAACTAATTCTATATCATAATTCGGACCTCTAAGTCTTTTCGAGGTCCCGTCAATAGTCCCTGTAATCTCTGTCTCGACTTGATATAAAACGCTATCACCAATTAGTTCCTCTAGTAGAAAAGTGTCCTTTACTCCTAAAGAGGGAGGTAGGGGTTCGTAAAGTTTAATTATTATCGCCTGCGTATCTCTAAAAGCTACTCTTCCTAAGTTAATTACTATAGGTAAATTATTTTTACCAAAATTTAACCTGAAGTCTTCAAAATATTTAGAGTCATTAAGTCTTGCTTTAGCGTTGTCTATAAATCCAGCAAGGCGTCTTGTTGAGACATCATTTGTAAGAGCTCTAATTTCTCTTCTATCAGATGAAATACTTTCTATAAAAAGCTTTGGTTGTGCGTTTTTCTCAGATAGTAAATTGTTAACAAAATTATAAAGAATGTTTACGTCACCGTTTACATATCCGGCATCGATAGAATCTTTTTGCGGATTTAGAGTAATATCTTCTATTACGTCGCCTTCTTTACTTCCACCTCTTATTACGCTGTAGCTTTTGGAATCTATAGTACTAGAAAGAAATCTTCCGTCTAAAGCATAAAAGAATACATCTAGTCTATTTCCTGAAGGAGTAAAAGCAGTATTAAGTTCAAGTCTCTGAATAAGGGGTAAATCTTTTTCACTAAGCTTGGCAACAGATAGTAAGCTTTCAGGAGTTCCTTTTATAACTTTATATTTAGTATTTATAGCCATATTTTAATTAAAAATTGATGGTCCAGTGGTACTGTTAGCATCCGCTGAGCTATTGTACGTTTTGGTTTCCCTTCCTGCACCTCCTCCGGATTTTTTTTGTCTATCATCTTGATTTGTTAAGTCGGGTTCTTGAGGACGACCAGTTGCATCAAGATCTTCTGTAGAATCTTTTTTTCCAGATCCTAAAGGATCTACCGTTCCCTCGATGGTAGCTTGTTCATCTGGTAGAAGAACATTTATACGAACATTTACTGTAGCGATATCAGTAGTACCGGAAGCATTATTTTTAGCTCTGTAAGTGAATGAGTCTTCTACTATAGGTTCGACCCCAGCTCCTGGAGTAAACCATGCGTTAAGGTCTATTTCGCCAGAAGATCTAACACCTATCTTGGGTATGTAGGTAACTACTCCGTCTGCTGTAGCTGTTAGTGTACCGTACTCTGGTTGACTTGTTATTCCGTCGAAAATAATATCTAGACCGTTATCATTCTCAAGAACGTTAAGAGTGTTGTTCTCAAACGTTTTATTACTGTTTGGATTTTCTCTATCAGTAACCCTAATGGTAATGCTTAGTTCATCATCTCCAGCTGAAGTAAATGTTACGTACCTGTTACGTATATTTACAAACACCTTACCTATCGCAGATAGACCTTTATTGTCTATTACCTTATATTCGAATTGATCAGCTTTATCGCCGTTTTTAGCTCGTTTATTAGGTATGTATTCTACAATACCTGTTTCAGGATCTAGTATGTTTACTGTACCTTGAGTAGGTTGTGTAACTATACCGTCAAAGAACAAGGGTTGTTCCGAATCAGGATCTATATCATTTATAAGTACGTTTATTGTATTAGAGTTTATAGTGCCGTCTACGTCAACTGATACGTTGACTATGTCGTCATTAGCTACGGGAGGTTGATTATCTCTTGCTATATTTTCTATGTTAATACGAATAAATCCTGTATTTTCAATACCTTTCTCATCTATAACTATGTAAGAAATTCTATCTGCATTAGGACCTGTTGGAGCGTCTACGTTAGGAGTGTATTCAATTGTACCGTTTTGAGTATTAAGCACCACTGCTGTACCGTATTGAGGTTTAGTAGATATACCTTTGAACGTTAAGGTTTTACCTTCAGGTATTTGATCGTTTTCAAATACTGCGATTTGAGTTCCTTTTGGAGCTCCTGTTGCAGGAATAATAGCGTTAATTGTATCTTCAACTAAAGTAAATTCTCCGGTTCCTGTACCACCTTGACCATCTTCTCCTAAGCCTTCAATATTTACGTTTATTTCAGGTTCTTCACCTAGTGCGTCTAACAATTCATTAAACTGATCATTAAGTTGGGAGGCTATATCACCGCCGGCTGATTGAACTTGTAAATTAATATTTTCTTGCCGGGCTGCAAGTAACTGTTCTCTAAGGTTTGTAATTTCGTCCAAAAGGGGTTGCAAGTCTTCCGTTGTTCTTTGAAAACCAACTAACTCGCTACTTCTACGTACAAGGTATTCGTGAGTATTAACTTCTCCAAAAACTGGAATGGTTAGAAAAAGAGCATCATATTGTTGAAAAAAATCCTCCACAGTAAAGTCGACAGCTTGAGCTACTCCAAAAGTGGTGAACTCTCTTCCGCCTACAACTCTATCGAATTGATCTTTATTATAAACAGTTTTTCTAAGATCGACCTTAGCCATTTCTTACTATCTTAAAGATATTTTTATTGTCTACAACAGTAGTACTTCCATCTAGTGTAGTTTTGATAAGTAGTCTGTAATAACGTTCTGGTTGTAATCCATCCATATGTACATCAAAGTAAGGGCCATTACTATCGCAGCTAATTTTAGTATAGCTGGTATTGAAATCAACTACCATTTCTTCTGTGTTTTCATCTCTTAGGCCCCAATACGAAGCCGTAGGTAAAGCGTAGTTAGTTAAATATACGGAAGAAGTTGTAAAAGTCCTAGCAGGATAGGTAGGTTTTGCAGAAAGTCTAAATCTCTGTTTACCTTCGTCTACATACTCGCCTTTGTTATTTTTAACATTTATTTGTGCTTGACTATTATCAAGAACTGAGAGGCTCCCTGTTTCGTAAGAGCTGTCATCCCATCTAAATTCTAAAGATGGTGGGTAGATAGAATTTGTATCTACTCCAAAGTATCGTAATTGAACTGATCTTGATACGTTAAATTCTAGATCGTTAGGAAGTTTAAGGATAAATCCGTTGTTATTAAGTGATTCACTGTAGAATAAAGTAGTAGCGTTCGTAACATCTATTTCTAAGTCTAAATCAGCATTTAAAGCAAAAGATTGGCTAGCTTCAAGATTTACTCCGGCAGACCCAGTATACCAAGTACCGCCTCCGGATTGCCCGGATATTGAGTACCCGGTAATTCCTGCTCCGAAACCTGAGGTGAGCCAGGCGTTAGTTTCTTGAGCTCCTCTATATTGCCAGCTTACTCCAGACTTATCTATAGGTAGATCGCCAAATTTTCCAGTACCGTTTTCCCAAGTATCCGAAATAGGATAAGCAAAAAGAGAATGAGAGATAGGAAGTTCATTAGCTTCTGCTAGATAACCTCTTAAGTAAGCATTCCAAGAGCTAGAGCCAACTTTACTATTCACGACGCTTTGTATTTCGGAAGTGGCAAATTTAACTATAGTTCTCTTAGTTCTACCTGTACCTGAGAAGTCAGTATAGCCGGCTATTTCTAAGATTTCATCTTTACCTGCATTACCTTTGACTCCTTCGCTAAAAATGAAAGTATCTGATTCGGGAAAAATTCTATATATTGCCATTTTTATAAAGTTGTAATTCTACCTTGAATATCGACTGCTGGAAATTTTACTTCAAAAATACAAGGATCTAGTGATGGATAAACTATATTACCTCTTGTAGCTCCGTCTACGTCGTAGGAGTATTCAGAGTATGTTCTTCCGTTAATAGTACCGGTTTTATTTACTAATTTGATACTTTGTACGGATTGTACTCCTTTTACCTTGTCTAGTAATGTATAGATAGGGGAGAAGTTTATAGGCTGATTAATCGACCAATTTGATATATTAAAATATTCAATCAATCTATTAGTACAGCCGAGTAGTACATCTCTTCCTATGTAATTAGGGAGAGGTAGAATCTCAAATTGTACGCCTACGTTTACAATAAAAGCATCTTTTATATTTAAAGAGTCTGTTACCATTACGTACTCGGATAGATATTGCTTTAAATTACTCTTTAAAGAAGAAGATGCAGTATTTAATTTACCGTTAATATCTTGACTAAGAACGTATAGAGAGATAGCTAGAGGGTTGCTATCTAAAGTATCAACGTTGCTTAAGGTATTTGAAAGTTGATCTTGTGTTGAGTAAGCTTTAGAAATAGAGCCAAACCTAGCCGGCATACTTAAAGCTCGGATTGCGTAATCCCTAAGAGTTACGGTTCTTCCTTGTTCACTAAAAGCTCTTAGAGAATTCTGTCTTAGTTCTTCAACAGTATCTCCGTCTTTCCCACCTGATGCGGGCTTAGGATTAGTAACTGTTAAGTCTCCGACAGTTATGCTTCCATTTGTTACTAGAGTTGATATTGAATTAACTGTATTAGATTCTTCGTTAGCATTTACCCCTCCGCCTTTTAAGTACCTAATAGTCAGGGTACTACCTGCTGAAGGAGCAAGTCCGTAAGCTTGGGTAAATAGAAAGTTACTAGGGTCAAAAGCAATATCTATTTTACTAACTCCTTGTGCGGTTCCCATCCCTACATTAGAAGGGTTTGGTGTAATTTCATTATCGTCATCCCCGGTTATACCTGAGCCGAATTGTAGAATAAGCTGTCCGGAGGAGTTAAATCTAGTTACGAATCTTCTTGGAGTTCTAACTAACGAAAGGTTGTTAGGTACTATTCCTCTATCGGAGGTGGTATTAGCTGCTTCTACAAATACTGTATCTTGCCCTAGGAATGGTACCTCGTACCAAGTATTACTGTTCTCGTCAGTTACATCTAGTATCCCCACTATATCTGTATCGTCAATAGTAATAGTAGCGAATTTTTCAACTCTACTAAACGTTTGAGTAATAGTTTTAATTTCAGCAGAATAAGCTTTGGCTTTTTTAGTAAGACTGAACTCTGAGGGGATTCCTCCATCAAAATTTGTTATTGTTACCGTAGTGGGATCGTAGGAGCTAGAAAAATTAAAATCAACTGGTTTTTGAAGTATAAATTTTGTACCGTTTCCCGACGATGCTTGAAAAACTGTATTTTCTTCAATTACTCCTTGACCGATAGCGGGATAGTCTATCTCTCCAGGATCACTTTCTTTATCTAGTACGTTAAGAGAGATGTCTAATTCTACTTCAGCTGCAGAGGTAACTTTAGGTCTATATCCCATCATGTAGGCTAGATTGTAGAGGTTACCAGGGTTCTTAGCGTGCTGTAAAAAGGTTTCTTGAAGTTGTGTATCTTGATAAAAAGAAAGTACGTCGCCTACGTAGGATGCCATTTCTATGAACATCATACCTGGGGAGGTAGGAGAAAAGTCATTATATGTGTCAGGAAAATAGTTTTTTGCAAACTCTATTAACTGCCCTCTAAAATCCCCGAATTCTCTATTTATGTATTTTATATCTCTTTCTTGAGCCATTACTGTTCTATATTAATTATAATCTCGTCATCGATGTCTGTTTCAGATACTTGGTACTTGAGAAACACAGTAACTGAGTTATTTGATGGTTCGCCGGTTATGCTTAGATCTCTTATAAGGATTCTTGGGAAATATGTACTTATAACGGATGTTATTTCCGATTTCATAGTTCTAACTAGACCTTCATTGATGTTTTCAAATAAAAAAGTTCTAAGGCCTGTCCCTAAAAAGGGGTTAAGGAATCTTTCCCCAGTACCTGTAAGAAGTAAATTAATTAAATTAGCTTTTATTGCATCTTTAGACTGGTATGTGGAGTTAAAAACGGCTTTTCCTGAAAATGGCAAAGAGACTCCAATAGCCTTTCTTGGCTGTAAATCTAATGGATCTATCCTCTTTACGTCGTATGCCATTACGCTCCTACTCTAAATTTATCTTTTTCTATAGATTTTTGGTAAACTGTTGCTGCTTTATTGACGAAGTCTAACTGGCTTATATCAATACCGTGTTGTGGTCCGGTAGGAGTTGACATAGATACAGAGTTGCTGTTAAAGTTCATCGATTGCATTCCTGGTTGTGCTTGACTTCCCATAACGTTTTTAAAGTCGTCTCTTGTCATTGACTGTTGGGTCATATTAAGCATTTCCATAATAGGATCTCCTGATTTAGGAGTCTGCTTTTGTACCGGTTTAGGTGCAGGTTGCTTGATTGGCTGAGATGCACTTGAGACGGCTTCAGTAAGAATGTCTTTTATTTCTTCTCGTACGGCTTCCCGTACAGCTTGTTTAATTATATTTTTTAATTGTTCTGCCTTCATACTAATAAATATGGTTTACTTAAACTTGTGAATTATCTATATTAAATTTTAGTTCTTTCTTTAAAATCTCTGGTGTGGAGCTAAAAGAGGGTGAGCTTTCAAATCTCTTTATACCCTGTTTGTTTAAAGCAATAGCTTGTGCTTGCGGTGCTCTTGTAATAGGAGACACCACTTCAACTAACTTTAAGGTATATACGGTGCCATCAGGACCTACATACTCTTCCAACCCTTCGTCAAATGCAGCAGTAGCTGTACTCCCTGCACTTGTACGTTCTACAGAGGTACCTAGTGTATTATTTAAATTTTGAATACTAAGTGCTGCTTCTCCCTCTGTACCGTCTATAATTTTATCTAGCTCTTCCTCATTAAGTTCAACACCGGCTGCTTCCGCTATATTACAGAATTCCAGTACTGTGTCCACTCTTGAGCTTAGATCTGATGCTTTATCAAGTACTTGAGTTAAAGAGCCGGCTTGACTAACTAGACTTTCTATAGAGTCTTTACTAGTTTTCAATTGAGTTCCGAATTCTTTAGCTAGATGTAGGATGTCTGAGAATGTGGAGGTTACCCCGGCTGTAAGGGCTATACCGGGAATGGGTAACCCTTTTAAAAAAGGTACTAGTTTAAGAATAGAGTCAGATGCTATGCCCAAGGGTCCGGCAAGTCTTTGAAATCTATTTAGTTTATCTTTAATATTAACCGAAAGATCTTTAATCGAGTTAATTTTAGTTTTCACTGTGTCAGCTTTTTCAGGGGTAGGGCATCCACCTTTCATGTCTTCTTTGACAGAGTCTAGGGTAGAATCAACGGTAGATTCGAATTGCCCTCTTAACTTCCCGATCTGGGTAGCTATTGAACCTTCTAAGCCTGTTTCCGGGATATTGACGTAGGGCATTATTCTGTAAAAACTTTTTTAGATTTTAAAGATTCCAACTTAGATTTAAAGGTCTGTATCTTAGGGAGAATTCCTTGGGAGGCAGCAATTAATTGAACATGTGCGGTCGCAGGTGTTGCTAGGGAGTGAGTGGTAACTAGACTGGTTAAAGCACTAAGTATATCAGATAGAAGCTTTATTGTGATATCCCCTTTCAGTACAGGTTCTTTAGCTTTTGCTCCTAAGTATATTTTTTGACTATCGATAGAGGTGTACTCTATACCGTCTAAATTTAATGTAGAACCTACTAAGTTTATTGAATTAATAGAATTAAGTATTAGGTGGTCTTCTTTTGCATGAAAGACTAACCTTCCGCTGTCAATAACTACTTGATTCCCTCTGTACTTATCTAATTCTACAGGTATACTGTCTCTAAAAGTATCGTTTTTCTTATTTACAGTCTCCACCGTTACTATATGGTCAGAAGTAAGGTAAATAGAAGATGAGTCAGCATTTATGTCCTCCACGTACCTATCTAGAGAGTCCTCATCATTCTGACCTACTCTTACTACTGTGAATGGTTTACCGTTATTAGACCTGTCTTCAAGGGTAAGTGGGCTGTTTTCGTGAAAGTAACCAGAGAATCTTATGCTTTGACCTAACCTACCTTCTATAATAGAATCACCTGGAAAGGGGTGTAGACTTCTCATAGAAGATACTTCTTCAACGTCTTCTCCAAGCGATATATCTTCATCACTTAAGTTTATATCAGGGGATGCATTATGGTGAGCGTTATTCCATACATTAACAATTTTAGTATAGTATGCTTTCGGTTTGTAGGAAGTTTCAACTACTGAGTCAGCAACATCGGTTACTATCTCTACTAGTTCATTTACTAGAGGTACTTTTACTATTGAAACGTTACCGCAGTATGCGAACGGAAACCCCGTACTTTCCTCTTCGTCTTGAGAGCTACTTAGTACTTTATATCTAATCCCGTTTATGGCTTGATCTTTACCAAACAATTCGTAATCGGGATGATTTTTATCCAGTACTACATCAACTACTCTTGCTATTACTCTATTTTCAGGAATAGTAACCGTACTGTTATTAGCTGTAAAGTAAGAAGCAGCGCTCGAGAGAGTAGTACTATACGCCATCTTCATCCTCTTCTTCGTCCATCTCTTTCTGGACAGATTCAATCTTCTCTTCTATAACTTCGTCTTCTTGTAAGAGGGCTTGTAATTCTTCAGAATCAAACCAGTCGGTATCGCTACCTGTACTTTTTTGAAGAGAGGTTTCAAGTCTTTGTACTATAGTAGCTATTTTAACTAACTGATCATCGTTCTTTACTCCTATCTCTAAATACTCTTTTATCATAGGGACTACTAACGTTGCATCTCCTACATCCTCTATTAATGGCTTTAACTCAGAGATGAGTGTAGAGATCTGCTTATCTTTCTTACGAGAGTTATCGTAGATTTCAGAAAATAGATCGGAAAGAGACTTACCTTTAAATATTTCAGTTTCGAATCCCATGGTTTTTAATTATAAATATAACGGGGATATATATTTTATCTATAGACTAGCCCTACATCATCTCTTTCTTCGTAGAGTTCGTAGAACCGTTCTTTAAGGGTTTTTATTACTCTAGTCAAGTGAGGTGTTTTACAATCGGTCATTTCTCTAATATATATGTAGAGAGCTTTTTTCTTAAATATCTCAAGATCTCTACGAGTTGAGAATACTGTTAGTATTGCGTCGGCGATTTGTCTGTCTTGATCTTTAAAAAATAGTTCATCTAACTCTTCGTACATTGTTTCGATAAAGAAGTCGAAAAATTGAGATAAAGAAAGGGCGTCTTTATGAACAATTTCATCAGGGGATTGAACGTCTTGTTCATACTCCTCAAAGGTACCTTTCTTTTTTAACTTCTTATAATTTTTATTATTGTAATTTATAAGCCATCTCTTAATTATAGTACCGAAGTAAGAGTAGGATTTAGCACCTACTGAAGGATCAAACTTATGGATCTTTTCTTCGATCATTAAAGCTATGATCTTGTGCTTTAAGTCCTCAACGTCGTCAACATCAGTGTAGTAGAACTTAAAGGTATGTATTATATTCTCTGAGAGTTTATAGAAAGGGTAGTGCAGATGTCTCTCAAATATTTTAGCTTTCTCGTTTTGGTCGTTAGTGCCGTTGTAGGCTATTATGTAGTCATCAACTTCTGGTGGCCAATACTGATTATTCTTCTTTTTTCTCGGCATTTTCTACTTCCTGTGCATAAAGGTTTAAATTTTCTTGAATAACCTTTATTGCTTCGAAGAAAGTACCTACTTCGTCGTCTGCTTGATAAATACCTTTAGAATCTAGCATTTCTATATGGCGTTTTCCTTCCATGATAGTAGTTGAGATTTCTTGTAAGTATCGAGTTTGAATTTCTACAGCATCTTCATATGCTTCGACTTTTCTAAGTAAGTTGTATACACCGTATAAACTTAGAGATAAACAAATAAATAGTAAAATTAAAGCTATTTCTAGTAACATACTTTATAGATTTTTTATTAAATTAGTTAAATCCTTAGATCCTTTAACTTTTTTAGGTCCTTTAGCAGTTTTTTTAGTAACCTGCTCTGCATTTTCGGACTTAGAACTGTACCATTGGTCGTATTCAACTTTAGATGCAAGGTAATCTGCTTGATGTAAAATATTTACTATATTAGTTCTAAATTTAGAATCTGGATTATAGCTCATAAAGTAAGCCTTATTAGCTTCGTCGTATATACCGTCATGTAGTCTGATGGCCATGTATTCGTTATGGCTAAGATTGATGCCAAATTTCTGGAGTATATATAATGATCTATCCTGAATTAACATAAACGGTAACTCTTTATTAGGAGTATACTGTTCGTTTAAGTTCTTTTGTCGCCATTGGTCTGTTTGACGGATATAACCTTCTACTTCTCCGTCTCCTACCTTACCTAAATCGTGAAATAAAGCAGAGAACACTAACTCCTCTTCAGTAAAGTTTATATCGGCGCCCATTTTCATCCATAGATCTCTAGTCATAAGGGAACATTGCACTACTCTATTTACGTGGTCGATATATCCTCCAGGAAAAGCATTATGAAAATGTGACTTACCGGAAGCCGGTGCTAGTACCATCTTATCCTCAAGAGCTTCTACCATCATAAGTACTTGCTCTTTTCTATCTTCGCTAATAAATTTTTCAATTATAGCTAGATGTTTCTCCCAATTCTTTTGTATCTGTTCGGCTTCCATTAGTCTTGTGTTTCTCTATTCAGGAAAGTTTGTATGTCGGCTGTATCATCAAGTATCTTCTCAATCATTTCGAAAGCTTCTTTATATTCCTCTAATCTAATGTGGTAACCAATTTTTTTTACCTTAGCTTCTACTCTCTCGAGCTTGGTTTGCATAACTTCTTTAGTTTTCATATATATTATTTATATTATTTTATAATTAATAATTAAGTATTTTATATTATTAATATTATATATTATAATAATAGTACCTAATAACTCTATAAGAAAAATACGAAATAAAATAACGAAAGGCAACTATGCTAGTTCAAATTCTGGGTAATATAGATTCTGTACTACGTCGAGTACTTTTTGAATCTTAGCACATTTTTCGTATTCCTCTAGTATAACAAAGTGGTTAATATACTCTACTAAGGAGTTTTCTACTGTTCCATAACCTAAATCACCGACGGTATCAAAAAAAGGTTCAAGTTTATTTAGATTGATTCTAAGTAAATATTTAAACATCTTATTAAAGTACTTATTACGGACCCTACTTCTAACTGTTTCGTATTGCTCTGGAAACTTATTAGTATAGATGTCGTCTAGCTTCCAATAAGTCTCTATTCCTCTTACAACCGTGTTAAGTAAGACAGTATCGTCTTCCATCAAGAACTTCATTCCAGCTTCTTCATAAACCTGTTCATCATCTTGATTGAAGATTTCAAATACATTATCAAGATTCATCTTCTTCATATACATAAATATAGTGAAATTTTTACTTAAATAAAAGTTGATGTTTAACATTTTTCTCACTATACTACGTATAAACGCAAAATAAATACTAAAAATGGTTACGAAAAGGTTAGATATAATTACAGAAGAAGACGCACAAGCAAGAGGACTATATACAGTTGATGAAGATCCTCTAGCACCTGATGTGTCCTACGCACGATATATCTCGTTGACTCCTCATCCAGATCCAAAACTACAGGAAGAAGGATGGGAAAAAGTTACTTACTACGTAGATAGAGAGCAAAATAGACATGTCTTCGAGCCCGGCAGAGGGTCGGAATGGGTGTATGTACTATCAAATCCATCTTTTAACGGTATGTTAAAGATCGGATACACTAAAAACGCACCAGAATTACGTAGTGAGCAGCTATACAAAGGTACCGGAGTACCTACTCCTTTTAAGTTAGAGTTTGCCAAGCAATGCTTAAACGGTGAAATGCTTGAAAGACTAACTCACAAGTACTTAAAAGCAGATAGAGTGAATAACGAACGAGAGTTCTTCTATACAAAACTAGATGACGTAGTAAGTACTATTAATAAACTTCATGCAGATCTTGAAGCTAACGAATGGACTATATGAAAGAATACTATTCACCTGCAGAATACAAACAAAACACATGGGAATATGAAGACGAAACCGAAGAAACTAAAGGATTTGAAGTTCATACCGCTATGGACGAAGCCTACAACGTCTACGAAAGAACGTATACTTGGGACCTCGACCAGCCATTGGAAAGAAAAGCCTT
>PDMW01025767.1_pt1 | contig 19203 bp, 20 predicted proteins | sample 1515511 | NCBI WGS metagenome assembly PDMW01 (sample SAMN07343023, study PRJNA328102) | Marine metagenome, whole genome shotgun sequencing project. | biome: marine; feature: bay; material: water; isolation source: viruses from water sample < 0.22 micron filtered, nuclease treated, low... ... | reverse complement strand
CGCCGCCACCGCCACCACCGCCACCTGTTGGAGGCGCACCGCCAATTCTTTCCCAGTAGTACGGCTGTGTGGTAAAGACGTCGTGCGAATCGTCCTCAACCTGCAATGTGATAGAGCCAGTGGAGTTAGCCGCCGAAACGGCAGAACTAGGAAGAGTAATAACCCCGGTACTTGCGTCGAGAGTACAGTCCGGGGGAAGCGAACCGGCTGAGACTGTCACCTCGTAGTCGGGAAGGCCTCCCAGCAAACTAGTAGGTGAAATTACGGCCCCACCATTTTCCAGCCTCCAGTTTACACCGCTACTTGGCGTAGACCCGTTTGTGTAGGTAAGAGGATAGGCGAGTAGCAGGCCTGTAAAAATTCGCTCAAGCACTATATTTGATATGTTCGCTCGCCTTTGGTACCTATACATAAACCCGAGAGTTAGCTGGGCGCTATCCGCATGCCAAATGGCTGAATCCGTGAAGCGCCCGGGTATTGGCCAGGTGTTAAACGGTGAACTAGCGACGTCCCAAGGGCCCTCATCGTTAAATATTGGCTTAGGTGGGTATATATTATCGTCTGAGGCGTACACATCTCCCTGAGGCGACCAATCGTAGGTAACCCTATACCACCCACCGCTCTCAACTGCAACAGTCTGCTGAGCTCGAATTTCGTCGGCTGAATTTTGCGCTGAGTAGCCTGGCTTGTAAAGCCTGTTGTCAGCGTCTATAACTCCGCTTGTGATAGACCACGCAGGGTAGTTAAACACCCACTCACTATCGGGCAAGGGTACTGCTACCGCTGGTGCTCCGCTACCTACTATATACTTTGCCTTATCAACAGTAATACTCTGAGCAGTCGTAGCCGCTGTCTGATTGCTCTTTTTTATTTGGGGTTGAAGGGGCGCGTGCTTTGTCATCCCGTACTGAATCGAGCTCATACTTCCGCCGGTTGTACTATCTACTTCAGTACCGTCTATGTACATTTTCCAGTCGTTCAGCGTTGGTCCGACTACTTTACGTATAGAGATAACGTTCGTGCCTGTTACTGGAATAGTAGTAAGCGTAGAATTGACTTTGAAAAACCCTCCAACGTTTAAAATAGTTCCCAGCTGCTGGTAGTGTCTAGTGTTTAAGCCACGGTCGAACTGTATTGCAACATGGTCGTTTGAGGATACCCACTCCGTCATTCCGGAAACGTGAAGCTCGTATTTCCAATAAAACGTATCTTCTCTGCGACCAACACATAGTTGGTTAGACAGCCATTTGTCTAGGCCAGCGGATACCCACGGAGGGTAGCCAAAGGCTCCTTGATAGCCTAGGTAGTTGCCGAAGGGCTCTACGTTAACAAATCCAGAATCATTCCCCGAGGCGGACTGGGGGCAAGCCGGACTGCTGAGCGTAAACCCAGTTGCGTTCTCAGTGATATTAAACTCGTGTATTGTTCCCGTGTATCCACTGGACTGGGCCGCATCCGACCGTATACCCCAAAGGTAGTCTGAAGGGTCGCTAGCACCTGCCTTGAATGTCCACGCCTTATATGTAGGCAAATGGCCGCTTGCAGGCAAGCAGTCAATGTCTGAGAAGGTAGTTTCGCAGTTAACATTCCAAGACTGAAGCATGTCAAAAACCTGTGTGTATACCAAGCAGCACGGCGTTCCAGTTGCAACTCCCATTTTTTTTGCTCCTAAGCTACGTAGTTTGGTGGAATAGACTCTGTGTCAATACAGTTCCAACCTAGTACATCTGCGCAGTCTTCGTGACAAGTCAGCATGCAGAGTTGACTTCCTGTACTTTGAGACAATGCGTAAAACGGATTGTGCGGATATATTGCAGAGTCGTTGGGGTTGTCAACTGCACTAGTCTTTATGTAATCCCCGACGTTGTAGCTACCCGCTGGTCTGGTAGCCCTCATTACTGGAAACACTTCTTCGTCAAACTCCCAGTAAGGAAACTGACGTACCTCTCCCGTACCCATTGCCATTCTTCTGTTTAGCTGCACCGCCCATACTACTCGTTTGCTCCCTGTACTGTACCCGTTTTCAGCAGCTTCATTTGACGCGCCTAGTATATTGAAAAACTTAGCAGCTCCAGTAGAAATGGCAACGGTGTTCCACTGGTTTATATCTGGGCCACACATAGTCCTACTTTGACTGCCTTCAGTAGAAATGTCGCATCGTGTTTTAAACGGTACGCCAATCTCAATAGGCTTTGCCCAACCCATAGAGCTTTCTTCTATAACCTGCGGGCCGTTGGTAAACCACTGAGTAATTCGGTTTACTTCTTGCGCCACAAAGTAGCCGCTTGCTCCTGTAGCGGTAGCTATCCCAGTATAGGTGGGAAGGCCACCCCAAGAAGTTGTAGCATCACCTGTTGCTGTTCCACTTCTTTGGTCTATTTGAAATACGGAATAAGGCGGAATATCTCCAGAAGCCGGCGCTTGAAACTTTAAAAAACCCGCTGGCTGCTTAGGACTATTTCTTCTTGGATTAAACGCTCCGCTTTTGGTTGCGCTAAGTATAGCGTTCCAGTCGTCATGATATATCTGCTGGCCTTTACGTAAAGCGCCAACCGATTGTAAGTTTCTTCTTTTAGGCATTAGAATAACCAATCAGTAAAGTCGCCGGTTGGGTAGTTTTTATAAGGCTCATCTGTTGCGGGTGATGCGGCATTTTTGCCTCGGGGGAAAATCTCAGACCAAGTTTCTTCATCTGCACGCCAAAACGTATTCCAGCCGGTATAGTTTATTTGAAATGTTATTGTAATGTCCCAGCCTTGAACACCATTGGTAGTTATAGTGCGTTCCATTACCGGCGGCACAAACAACAAAGTTTCTACATCAAACGTTAAACCCAAAGAAGCGCTAACATACGCCGCCTCGTTTGTTTTGCCTTGCAGGGAAAGCAAAGAGCTAGGCAATGGTGGCGCAACCCCAAACAGCTTTCTCACAAGCTGCCCTCTAAACAGCTGAAACGAAGGTGCTTCGTCTTCTTCTAGCGGATCACCTTCCGGCTCGTCCCATCGAAACTTTTTATAGTCAAGGGCTATCATGTCCATTGACGGCTCTAAAGACTCTGAAATTAAGTCTTCTTCAGCTGCTGTAGAGTATTCAATGTCAATTAAAGCATCGGTGTATACAATACCTTGACCGTCAGCGGTAACAGTTCCACTTGAAGCCAGAGGTCTAACAGTTGCACTTGTAGCCCTTGGTCCACCTACTCCAACTGAGTACGGCCATAAGCGTCGGTTGGCCAGAATGTCTTGAACTACTAAGTGGCGTACATTCCAAGCACATTGTAAGGTAACGGTGGCCGTGCCCTCGCTTTCTACAGAGTGTACTTCATTTTGGCTGTTGTGGACCTCACTTACTGCTTGAGACGAATACGTTGGCATTACTTTACTCCAAGGTTAAGCTTGTTTTTAAATACTTCTATAGTTTCAAGGCCCAGTTCTTGAGCGCGATCACGGGAAAGACCTTGTCCTACTTCCAGTGCAGTTATACCGTTTGCTATTTTAGTCAGCTCCGTTAGCATGTCTGTAGAAGCGGCCTTGGACTCCCCTATAAACTCGGCAATTTGTACAGGGGTTTCTACAAGTTTACTCGCTAAGCCCTGTAACGTTTCGGCCACTTGTTCCATAGGGTTTTTCTTTCTGCCCGCTGCGGCTTGAAAAATCCTGTCAAACGTTGAAGTTAAGCCTTCCATATTTCCCTTTAAAGACTTTTCTTCTTTTTCCTTTTTCTTTTTCTTTTCCTTCTTTACAGGATCAACAGTAAAGGGGTCGGTCTTTACATTAGGTGAAGGAGTGGGTTCTTTCTTTTTAAACGTTGCGTCCATAAAGTGCAGCATAGTAGACTCTGTGTCCGAAGCAGCCTTGGAGGCGGAGCCAAACGGGTCTATGTCTGCAGACTTGTCGCTAAGCTTTTGAACCATATGCCCTAAGTCGTTTTCAAGCGCGCCAATTTCTCTCGCTGCTAGCGGGCGTAGTTTAGCTACAGACATTTCAAACCCTTCAGTTAGCGCTCGAAACTCGTAGTCCGCTGGGTCACCTCCCATTAATATATGGGCTATAACTCCCATTAAGTTTTTAAGAAGTGTTTCGGCGTTATTAACAAACCACATAAACTGTTTAAGCATGTTTTCAAGGTTTGCTTTAAGTGCCTCAAAAGCATATACAGCTGCTACAGGCAGTACATCGGTTAGTACCCAACGAAACGTGTTTCCTAAGGTAACCGCCGCGGATATTAGAGACGCGTTCCACCAGAGACCAAACGCAACCATTTTTTTAAACGACTCTACAACAAAAACAGACGTATAGGAAAGAGTGCTCGCAACGGCTATACTGAAGAATTTAAAGTTTTCAGCCGCAGTGTCAGCCCAGGCTGATATAACCTCCTTGTTGGCCATTAGCATGTCTGCAAACGCTTCCACGTGAGCAACTACATACTCAAACAAGTCTGCGAGCTTAGTGAATACAGGGAGCAAGGCTTGTGAGATTAACTCCGCGGCGTCTCCGAGTCTATTATGCAGGTCTGTCATTCTGCCGGTCATTTCATGCTGCTCTTTGGCCGCGCCACCGAACTCTGAAGTTAGCTCTCCTAGAATAACGCCTTGGGCGGTTAGTATGTCGCCGGTTTCCATAGCAGTTTTAATCATAGTCTTTTGGCCATCAGTAAACGATACGCCTACGCGGCTAAGTGCAGTTAGTCCTGCAATAGGATCATTCATTGCTTTGGCTACTTGAATGGCTGAAGACTTTAAATCTTGCCCCAACACCTCAGACATGTCGGCAGCTAGCTTGGCCGTCTGCTCAAACTCATCTCCTCTGATGTTTTTAAACGTGGCTATAATAGCGAACATATCTATGGCTAGGTTATCAGATACGCCTTGTACGTCCTGCATGTTGGATGCTAGCTGCTTAAACTGGTCCATGGTATATCCAGCTGCGTCTCCAGTGGCCGCGGAAACCGATGCTAGCTTGGACTCTGCAGCTATCTGCTCTTTGTAAGCAGTTCTAATAGCTTCGGCTACGTTGTAAAACTTACGGGCTAAAATAACAAGGCCAACGCCCGTAAAAATTTGTGTAACACGTCTTCCCCACCGAGAGATCATTGTCCTAGTACTGTTTAGGGATCTTTGCAGCCTGGAGTCATCTAAATCCGCGTCAAACTGAATAGTGCTTGCCATGTTTAAAGTCCTTGTTTACTCTTCCAAGCGTTGTACTCGTCCATTGAGTTAAATCGCGCTGTGTCCGCTAAAGGGTTTTCATTTCCTGGTATTGCCGCTAAGGCCACAATTTGTTGGTGAGGTGTTAGGTTAGCTATAGTATCAAACGTCCAGTTGTAATGGTTAGCTAGCTCACTGTACACACTTATTTTTGCTTTGTCTTTTTCTTTTTGCGTGGCTTTCGCGGCTTGGTCTTTTTTGCGGAAAGTGCCTCCGCCTGTTTTTTAAGCTTTTTAAGCTTGTCTTTTTTGAAATCGCTTGTGTTAATATCTTCAATTGCAAGATTGACTATATCAACGTTTTCATAATAAGTCAGCAAGTCGGTAAGCTCGCTTACGGTTAGGCCTTGGTTATCTGCCAAGTGCGAATGAACAATCTTTGCTAGTCCGCGAGGAGTTGCCATCATCTGCTGGCCTACGCCTGTCATCCAGTGTAAGGACGCAGCGGTTATAAACCCAGAGCTAAGCTCAGTCTGCTTTTGCTCTTCCGGTAAGTCAGAGTCTCGATGGTTTTCTCTGATGTTGTTCATGTATTCGAGCTTAAGCCACTGATTGATCTCTTCCATTTTGCGATCAGTCAGTGGCTTAAATTCTAGCTCGATATACCTAGAGTCGGATAAGTCTTTACCAATTTCTCCGACCTTAACCAGCCTTACCGGAGTTGAAGCTCCCGCTAAGTTGGCGCTATTCATAGTTATCCCTTTCAGTTAAATTAAGGTGCGTCAGTTCCCCACCATGCGGAGCCTGCACCCGGACGTTGAATTGAGCCTTGCGCTGCATTCCAACCGTTCATTGAGTAGTTTATAGTTCTTTCTACAATGGCACCAGAGTCAGTGTCTGCAGCAATGCCGCTGTAGTTTTCAACATGTCCCCACTTTAGGTACCAGTAGTCCGTGGCTGTAGTATACAGCGAAAGGATATTATCTGTTCCCATGTCTGGAGCGTTTGCAACCCCTCGGTTAGACGCTTGCTGAGTGATGGCTACGGTCCAATCGATGTTTCCAGCTTTTCGACCTGTCCAGCATGTTCCACTAGCATACGTGCTAGAGTTGACGAAAGTTTGCAGCTCATTTGAAATAGTCATTGAGACTGTAGTTACGTCCGTCAAAGTATCAGAGTTGTTTTTTACGAGTAAACCGCAAGGCGTTACAGCGTTAACGTCCGTAGTGTCGGTTACCGTTGCAGTTGACCACGTTGCTGCAAGGTGGCCGCCAAAGTTAAGCGTCCAGGCTAAAGGCTCCGCGGCGGAGTAGTCCCAGTCTATCACAATGCTTTCGACTAGCGCAGTCCCAGAAATGCTGGAACCGTTTCCTGACACGTCGTTATCAGGCGCTAAGAATCCGGTAAAAGTAAAGCTGTCTCCTGGCATGTGGGGAACGTCTCCTCCAAGGCCGTTTACCGAGCCCGTCCAGTCAAAGATTCCTTTTGTTCTGCCTGCGCCTCCCGCTAGGTTGGACGTAACGAATTTCGCTGGGGAGCTGGTTTCGCTTACTGACCAACCTTTGGTTGTACTCATGCTGCCTACAGTTGCAAATTTGCCGCTATGTGCGCCCATTATATTTCTCCTTTAAGATCGTTTGTTGTAAAGTATAGGTCCAGGTTAAAAGTTATTACTGAGTTCCAACCGTTTATGCCACGATTGGCTTTTGCGTCGCTTACGCCGTTGTCGGACTCAGTAAAGTAAAGCGCCTTAACGTACGACTTATCACGCCAAGTTAGCTTTCCAACCATATCTGGCCAATTAGATAAGATGCAGCTGCAGATAAACTCAATGGGCTCTTGGACTTCTATAAGTCTAATATCGCCAGTTGAAATGATTATTTCATACTCTCGCTTAAACATAGAGCTAGAAGACGTTGCAGAAATGTTGCCTGCAATATTGCCGTTGCACATTAGCGTTAGCTCAGGAAGATTGCCGGCTTGAACGTTGGAGCGTATTGGGTTTCTTTTATGTTCAAAACCAATTATGTTTTGGTCTTTGCACAAGTCTCTTAGGCTTTTACTGGCCTTTAGCCCTGATAATAGCTCAGAGTAAACTTGTGAGTATGGATTGATTTCTTTTGGCATTACGGTCTCTTTTGAACTAGCCCTGCTTTAGCGATTGACGTTTTATAGCCGTTAAAAATAGCTTCCTTCATTCTAGCTTTGACTGCTCTAGTTGGGTTTGCTACTATTACTCTGCTTGGTAGCTTACCACGGCCTAGCTGATGCTTTTCTGCAAGGTTCTTAATGGACATGCCGGATGGGCGGTGTCTTCCTGACCATGAGCCTATGCCTAAGCTAATCCCTCTTTTTTTAAGCGGAAGCAGCGACTTAGACGCTTGCAGCTTTCTTCTTAAGTCTCCCGTGTCATACAGTATTCGTCTGTTGCCTTTTTCGTTAAATCGCCGCTGGCTAATCGGTCTCCAGTTTCCGCCACCCCTTGAATACTGGTCAAAGCGCTTAAGCATCCACTCGGTATAAATTATACCGGCGCGCCTAAACCCGTCTTTTGAATACTCATCTAACGCGCCGGCTTTTTTCTTTAGCTCGTTGAGCTTCCAAAAGTTAAACGTTACTCTTGTTTTAATTTGCATAGTTTAAAAACGGTCAGCGCACCTGCAGCGGCACGCTGACCATCTACCACCTAACACTTCAGTTTGTGCCCAACTACGAGATAGTTACCTTCAACAGCGCAGCTGGCCTTGTCGGGATAAACAAGGGGTTAGACTGAGAGTGCAGGTAAATTCCCTTATCAAGAGGCATTTTTTCTTGGAAAACGTACATCGGCTTTCCTTTGGTGTTTACAGCGGACATGGTATCGGCTGGAGCCGAAATGTGCTTGAAGATTTTAGTGCCTTCAACAACAACTCGACAAACATTCCGAGGAATGTAATACTGTGTACCCAGCTTGTACCGGTACTCTTGCCAGTTTAGTCCCCATAGGGCAAACGCTTGGCGAGGGTCCTGACGCTGCCAAGCACCATCACGCCATCGCTGGTACGGGTCTTTGACGTCGTCGTCGTTTGTGAATGAGTCCCAGAACTGATCGCCACAATACATTGTAACGCCAGAATAAGGCGTTGCACCCAAAGCGTCGTCAAGAGCTCTGGTAACCTCTGAGGCCATAGTTCTGAAAGCACCGGCGGTTGCTGCAACAACATCGATTACCGTTTCGGTGATGCCGAACTCAGTAAAGTAGTTGTGTAGCACGGTTGAGCCGTCAGCGTCGTATACAACGCCTTGGATCGCACCAGCACGGTGGTATTCCCAAGTAGCTTCGTGATCGGCGCGTAATGCTTCCAATCGCTCATCTACTTCGCTTGCTACAGTTGCAAGCTGGTCTTCACTTCCAAAAGAGCGAACGCCCTGCACGTCAGACGCAAGGATTTGCGAGTCGTGTGGTAAGTGAGGAATGGTAAAGGATCGCATTCGGCGTCTAACTCCGCCGCGTGCGTTTGGTGAACTTCCACGAGCCGCGCTGGGGATCAACTGAAGCTGGCCATGCTTTTCTTCAATCAGAGCAGTCGTTGTGCGAATGCCTGAGTTTGAAAAGTGACGAGCCAATCGACCCTCATTTGCTGGCTGCATGTTGATTGACTCAGTTAACGAAACGCTTGAAAACGCGTCGTCATTGAAAATGTCTAACATAGCTTCTCCAGTTGAGATTGAGGGGTAAAAAATTGTTTAGGTGGTTTGAGTTTCGACTTGTGGGGATGGATCTTTGATAGAAATATCGCCCATAGCTTGGATTTCCGCTTTGTAGGTAGCGGCGCTAATTGCTGCTCCTGCGTAATCCAAAGCGGGAAGTCCTGCACTGTTAACTGCAGCAGGGCCTCTAGCTAAAACTGCCATGTCGCCGAGCGCTGTCGCGTCGCCAAGAGTGACGGTTTTTTTGGTGATAATAACTCCTACGCAATCTGTGACGTTGGCTGCTGCAAGAATGTTACCGTTTTCGTCAACTGGCTGACCCAAGACTTCGATAGTTTGGCTAGCGCCGGCAGGCGAAACAATGGCTACGTTGTCGACTGCTACGCGAGTATCAACAAAGTTGACCAAATCTCCTGGGTAGTCTGTGCTGTTATAAGTTGTCATCTAACTTACCTTTCTAGTTGAGTTTGGCTTTGGTAGCCCGAGTTAAAACGTTTTCCTTTTTGTCGTCTTCGGCTTTACGCGAAGAGAACTGTAAGGCCTGTGCACCCGTAGTTTCAGAGTTAAGTGAAACAACCTCGTTTGACTGTAGGGCATCTACAAAGAAGTCAAAGTCATCGGTTTTGCTTGCATCTGTGCTGGACAGTGCGAGCGTTAGGTTTTCGGCATTTTTAATGTACCGATCTTCGATTTTCTTAGCGACCGCTGGAGAAATCTTAGAAGCTTTGACAAGAGTGCTGAGCTCTAAAGCTCGGCTCTTTTTTGCCATGTTTAAGATTCCAGCAGAAATCACGGGAGCTGGTTCCGGTCCTTTGGAGAGCTTAGCGATGTCAGATCGAAGGGTTTCGACCAGTTCATTCTTGCTTTCGACTTCTTGAGACATAGAAGAAAACGCCGCAGTAATGGCCTCTCTCACTTCGTCTTGTGGGGTCGAATCCGCTACTTCTAGGCCTAAGGCTTTGGCTAATTCAATTAGCATGGTTGCGTTTCCTTTTTGAGGGAAGAATTGTAATGCTGCGGATGCAGCCTGAGTTTCCCATTGTTCCAAGCTTGGGACAACGGGGTAGTCTGTTAGCGCTAAGTGGGTTATAGGCCGTTGGTAGGTATTGCCTAAACCGTCTGTCCAGGTTGGAGGAGAATAAAGTGAGACTTGAGACTTGCCGTACTTTTTCTTGTCCTCTTCTGTAGTGAATTCAACTTTAGCGTACAAAGAAGGTCTGCCCTCTTTGTCCATGTCTTTTTCCATGTCAAGCACTGTGCCTCGTCTAGATGAGGGAAGGTTTGAGTGCTCTTCTGGTACTGGAACGTCTATGCCACGCTCTTTAAACAAGTTAAAGTTTGCAACCCAGTTATCAATGTTTTCTTCTGTTACGTCAAACCAAACGTCGGAGTTTGGCTGATAAAACCGGCCAGCGTAGACAACTTGTTTACGTACAGTTTCGTCTTTGCTTTCTTCGATTGCAAAAACTAAGCTCATCTTTTTTGTATCTGCGCGTTTCATTTGGTTTACAACTTTCCGTGACCAGCTAAACCCTGCATCTCCGCCCCACAGTAACCACGCTTGCACTCCTTTGCTTGGATAGCCGGGAGTTCCAGTTCTAAAGCCTTTTCCTTTTTTATCAACTTCGTGTCTAGAGAAAAAGCTGTACATTCGTTTAACTGTACTAGGGGAAAGCTTTGTACGGTTTTTAAGCTGATTGGCTCTTGCCATTCCAACGGCCGTACCACCGCGGTTAGACGGCGTCTGCTTAGCGCGTAGCTCAAGCCCTCTTGCAGCAGCCTTAGCTACTGATGAAGGAGGTGTGAAATTTATGTTTTCGTATTTTTTAGGCATGAGGTCCTCTTAATGCAATATACCCCGTAAGCAAAAGGCTTGTCGGTAGTTTACGATGATTTTTTTATAAAAGGTGCGTCTGTATGATCTTGCATAGTATTCGCAAGAATTATTTCTCCTTTGACTATTTCATCTAGAGTTTGCTCTGCGCCTTTAAGCATGTGCGAAAGATTATTTTTACTTCTATCTTCTGCGTCAAGCATTCTCGCAAAGTATAAGTAGTAGCCAGCTAAGTCCGCTGCTGTGTCTACAACTATTCCGGGGTATGGAGAAACGAACGGTATTTCAAAATTGCGACGCTGCAGCCTTGCGTCAATTCTACGAGTGGCTCGGTCCATAGACCAAACTATCCTAGTGGCTATTTCCGCAGCGTCGCCTGTTCCGTTAACATCCGCCCAGTCCAAAAGGTTGTCTACGCCGTAAACGTTTTCTACGTCTGTTCTGGTACAATAGGCCATGTTAGTCTTTCTTTTCTAAAGAGTCTGTAAGCGCTTTAATTTTTTTCTTAAGTGCTTTTTCCGACTCTTGTGCTAAGCTGTTAAGCTCTTTAATTTGCTCACGTAATGCTGGGCCAATAGAGGCAACTGCATCGTTTAAAGTTTTAATAGACTGCTTTACGTCAGCATCTATGGATTCTGCGAGTTCTCTGTAGTTCATAGTTTACCTTCTAAATAGTCGGGGCAGAATGCCGTTGCTTCGGGTTCGGGTTCGGGTTACTGTGCACTGGCCATTATTGCAGGACATTAGCTGTCCGTCTCGCTCGACTGTTACAGTTCGTTCTACCCTTGGTCTCGCCACACTAACTGATCGCGACATAGCCATTGGCTCCGATACCATTGGCTCGACACCTTCAAGTAGTCCTTCTAGGCGCTCTACACGTGAAAGCAAGTCTAAATACTCCGAGGACGTGCTAAAGTCAACATTGACTTCTTGCGCTTGTGCTGGGTAAACTACTGTAGGCAGTTCAACAGGCTCTTGAGCGTTTAGTAAATATCCGGCTGCTACAACAGCTACAACAGCCGCTACAATTGGAACTATTCTTTTTGACATTTTATTCTCCGTTTAAATACTGACCCAAGGATCAAAGTTAATCCCTGATAAAACATAATACTCGTGATACTCTCTGCACTGGTAGGCTTGCTCCATGGTCATTAAGCCGTAGCCGTTGTCGCCCCAGCCGGTTGACGTTGGCCCGAATACACTTGACTGAGTTGGCCCCCATGAGTTTCTTAAGTCAAGATGCACTAAGTCGTTTCCTCCAACCCACTTAGCCGAGCAAAATAAGCTAGCGTGATTTCCCCGACCGCGCCCTGTTTGAGCGTAGCCGTTTTTAAGTCGCATTGAGGCGTTTGATACGTCCCATGCCATAACAACTGGATATTCGAGAGCTGCGGCTGTTGCTAGCGTAGCTTTAAACCCCTCGTAATCTTTTGGAACCACGTAAGGCTCGTGTACTATAAACCTTGACGCTTGTGCTTGTGCTTCAGCATATAGCTCTGGGTCAAGCTGCTTAATATTATAGGAAGTTTGAGGTATTGAGCCGAAGCTTTTACCACTTTGCGATTCTAGCTTTCTTGGGCAAACTCCGAACTTCCTAATAAAGTCTAATCCTTTGTCCAGTAGTGACCCTTGATCTCTACCGCCGTTTATGTGCATGTACAAAAAATTGTCTGCTAACGGGACCATTGTATGGCCGGCTTTCCATCTAACTTGGTACATTGCGCTTACAGCGGCTGATGCGTTGCATTTACCTATGTTGCCTTGGTTTATCATCCACGGCTTAAACTCTTCACGCACAAACTTATATCGATCATCGGCTAGTAAAGACTTTATGTCAGAGTTTTCTAAAAGCCTTTGCTCCGGATATACGGCAAAAACAGTTGTATCAAGTGGCTTAGGCAGTATTTTGCCGGTTCCCACTAAGCTTCCATCTGGTAGTTTAAAAGTTTCGTACATTAGTCTAGGGCTCCCTCTAGAGAATTAGGCGTTGGAAATGGTTGTACTCTTAAAATATTTGAGTTACTTGAAATAGCCAAAAGAGGAGGCGATATACCTTTCTTAGCGGCGGCTTCTATAAACGGCTTTGCTTTGGCTTGATCTTTGTCTAAACGATAGCAAGCTTTGTAGCCTAGCGACTCTGCCAGTTCTGGTGCGGCGCGCAATACTTTTTCTTGTTGTAGTGAAATGTCTAAGTTTTCAACAACAAATACTACGCTGCTATCGGATTTACTTACGCTAGTAGGAAAGCTGATAGGCTCTAGCCTTACTAAAACCATAATGCTTATAAGGGCTACTATTAGCCACAGCACTAGCGAAAGCCAATCAACTTCTTTTTTACGCTTTACTGTAAACTCAAACATCTGTAATCCTTTTGTAAATTAGCGATACCGCAAAGCCTATGCCCAAGACTCCAGCTGCAAGCCATAGCAGCCCTTTGCCGATAGTTTCAAGTCTTGACCCGTCTAGTATTTTTCTGCGCTCTCTATACGGAGGCGGCTCGTATCCTTCGAACTGATTGTCATTTTTGTTATAGCGCCAGCGTTTCCCAAACCCATCCACGTAAACCCGGGAGCTATAGGAGTCCGTGGAGGGAATGGGAGTGCTGCCGCCACAGCCTAGTAGTGATGCTGTGACGGCTACGAACGCTATACACTTAAGAAACTGCATTTAGTAATTCTCCAACAAGTGTGCTGTACTGCTCAGGTGTACTTATGCTGTCTTCGGGTTCTGTTGGCTCTACGACTTTAATGTCTTCTGTGTTTGGCTCCTCTACCTCACCGGGAGTTGCTGAAATGTTACCTGCGCCGTCGTTATATGGCACGTCTAGTTTATCTCTCAGCGCTGTCATGTCGATGTTTTCTAGCTCTGCCGCAAAGCCTACTGGGTTTTTAAGAATTGTGCTGTATAGGTCTTTAAGCATTTGCTGTTGAAAATCTGCTAGCGGCGCCGCGGCGAACCGTACCTTATTTTCATACTCTTGGCCAAAGTTAATTCTTAAAAACTGGTTTACACAATACCAGTTAAGCTGCTCCACTAAGTTTTCGTGCCGTAGCTGTACGTTTACAATAGCAAACGTTCCGTGCTCTCCGGCTTCAGCTTTAGTTCCAAACTGTCCCTGCAGGATAGCTCGCTCTGGAAACCCAAAGGCTCTAACTAAAAGATTGTCTAGGTACATCATTCGCTCGTTAAACGGTATTTGAGAACCGTAGGCTGTTATAAGCTCAATGTCCCAAGCGTCTATGTTCTGAGAGCTTTTAGCGTCTAAGCCGGTAAACATACCTGATAGCTTACGGGGCACAGCCATTCTTCCAGACGACTCTAGGTTATCCAAAATTTCTATAGCTATGTCATAGTTGTCTATTTCCTCTGTGCCTCTAATTGAACTACCAATAGGGTAATGCACAACCCAGTGAGCACCTGCAATCTTTTGATCGTATCGCTGTGCTGCTTTGTTGACTAGAATCTTATCGTCGTATGCACTTTCAGCAGAAAACATTACAGCTTCGCCGTAATGGTAATCGCACTCTTTATCTATATTAAAGAGAAGGGAGTTTTCAGGCAGAACGTCGACGTCTGAGCCTAGTAAGTTGTCTTGGCGAAAGCCTGCGAATGTACCATTATCCGTAATTAAAATATCGGTGATATCTTGCAGTAGCGGCTTAAACGTTTTAACGCATACGTAGTCGTCTTTTTGCTCAAAGATTTTTTCATAACCTTGCCAGCCCCAGTCTATGCAGCCCATTAAACCTGTTCTAATAAGGTGTGTACGGTGCTGCTGAAAGGCGTTATTAGTGGCGGATATAATTTCCTCAGAAACGTCGTTATCTGCCTCTATAGCCCAAGAGGTCATCATAGGCGGGGCCATAGCTGCCATCCGAACCAGCTTGATGGTAGGCTCACGTCGCATTGCCCGCATCTTGGTGGGCCACGATAGTGGCAAGGACTTGTTTAGTTCTTCGTCGTACGCCCCAAAGTTATCTTGGTAGATTTGTCGCGTAACTGTTTGTTTAGTTGACAGAGCCAATGTGAATTCTCCCCGGATTGTAAATTTGTGAAACTTGCGGAGGCCAAAGCTTATGAATAATATAACCTAAAGCGTCGGACGCATGTCCTCTATCTCCAAAGTCGTTTGGGCTTCTGGTCCCGGGCCTGTAACTTCTATTTACCAAATCATCGATTAAGTGTCGGCAGTTTTCTGAAATATAACAGCGAACTTCGTCTGCCGCGTTTTTAAGCATTGCGTTTGTAGACGCAAAGCGATCAACTAATGGAGGATTGGACTCGGGATAAAAGCATTGAGCGTTTTCAAACCTTGTGTCATTATAGATTTGCGCGTAGTCTGAAAATGCTGCCGCTGACTTTCTGGCTCTTGAGGATGCGTCTCCGAAAAACTGAAACCCGCCTTTGCTGTCTCCGTACCTGTGATAGGTTTCGTTTAAAGCTTCTTGAGTATTCGAGTTGCGTAAATCAAGCTCGTCGAAAACGTGCAAAGAGTTGCCATACCTGTGCGCATAAACCCAGCGCATGGGGTCTACGTTAAAGTCTGAGCCTATTATTAAAGGCTCGTATGGATTGTACTTAATATCTCTACGGATGTTTAAGTCGCTAAACGAGAAGTATATCTGTCCTGTTGTGGACTCCCAGCTTGCTTCGTATTGCTCTTTAAAGTCTCGATCATCTAAGCGCTCTCTTGCAAAGCGTAGCTGTGATGGCGTTAAAATTTCAGAACTTTTCCAAGTGTAAGCCGTTATGTCTTTGTCCGACTTAGCCGAGTCATAAAACGCTTTAAACTCTTGCGCTCCGGGACCGAATCTTTTAGGTACACCAATACGCCAGCACCAGCCTTCACGGTGAGAAAGCGCGGGCAGGACGCTTAAGTCAAAGGTTTTTGGCTTATGATCGCAAGATTCGTCTATTACACATCCGTCCCACTGTTCACCTTCAATCCTTTCAGGCTTGTCCATACCAACTACGTATAGCTTAGTTTTAAATATGGTATAAATAGATAGTTCTGTTTCTGAAATGCCATCCTTGGCTACCCATTCCTTTGGGACTAGTTCCTTAATGTGCTGCCATGCAACTCTTTTAGCTTGGTCTCTGGTAGGCAACGCATAAAAGTAAATAGGATTATGGCTACTATTAGGAGGCCTGTAAGACATATATCTTACTATCCGGCGCCTAGCCAGTTCTGTTTTGCCGCTACCTCTTCCCGCTACTACAGCGGCAAATCTGGTTGGGCACCTCCATAAAGCTGCTTGTTTTGGATGTTTAGCTAGCTTGGTCCATTTTTCTGTTAACATGTTATCTAAGCATTTCGAGGCGTCCTTCATCTACCACAAAACGCTGGTTGCTCCCTGATTTAACCATAGTTAGTTTAAAGTCGTACTTTAAGCCGACTGATAAGCTTGCTGTATTTGCTTGCAAGAGTCCTACTGACACGCCCTGTAAGCTGGGTGTGCCGGCATCGTTTACCGTACAGTCTGTAATAGTTACTTGGACCGTTTGCGTTCGTGTGTCCGTTATAACTAATGCGCCTGTATCAAAGCCTGTTAAATTAGTATCAGCTACGTCTACAAGCCATCTTTTTCGTTTGTGTGCTATGTCGTCATAGTCCGCGTTAGAAAACAGCTGTAAGAATCCAAGGCCAAATTCGTCTTGGTGTACTCTTACTATTGGATTGCTTAGTCGTGTAAGTATTTCTTGCTGGTTTGCTGCCGTCGCATCGCCGCCGGTTGCACTTGCATCGGTCAACGCTTTTCCTGTTGATCCAGCAATCTGGTGATTGGCTTCGACTGCGTTCCATACTTGGTTTTCAATTTGCGAAAGCGTTAAGTTGTGTCCGGCAAGCAAAATGAACTCGTCCGTGTCTGCTGGCGCAGATGTCAGCGGTTCGTCAAATGTGACTCGTAACGCGCTGCCGTCGTAATCTTGAATGATCCGCGACTGCCCGACTAGATTACCGCTGATGAACACGAGCGTGTCGTCGTTGTAAAACTCATCAACTGCTTTCGGCAGCGTCGTGATGAAACTGGTCGTCGTCGCCGAACTGTCATCAACTGATGCTTCTTCAACAATCAATCCTTCTTTCATTTGGCGAATAAACTTGCCGAACGAACCGCCAACATTATGACCGCTTGCTGCTTCGTCCCATACAGCATCCGCGACGGCACTTGGCGAAGTCCCGCCGGTTAGGGAGTTGGCATCCACTTGGTTCGCAACTGTAAAGGTTAGTTGCGATGTTTTGCTTTCAATCGTGGTCGTTGCAACATCAATGTCGCCAACTTTATCTTCGATTTCGTCGAGTGTTGGTTTATCGGCAGGGCTTACGCGAATCAAAGTTGCCCAGCGATTGACGTAATCCGTTCCTGAAATGGTTGCCGTTTCTTCAATCCGAACACTTGAGTTGACAGACAAATCCGAATCGGCAGAAAAATCGAATCGAACTTTGTAAAGTCCAGTAGTTGCCGCGACCTTGGTGACAGTAATGCCGCCAGTTTTTAACGTGTCGTTATTGTGGCTTCTGTATTTGACGGTTGGGTTTGCGTCAGCATCAAGTGCGGTTCCATCAATGTCGTAAATGCTGATGTCCCAGTAAACGTAACCGTCTTCAATTGCAAAGCTATTTTGTCTGCTCATGTTATTATCCGAATGGTCTGTATTGAGAAACGCCAATAAAATCGTCATCGACTTGAATTGATGGTACGCCTTTAATCATTGCCATGATGCGCCTGATGTCGTTAACGTAAGCCGTTTGTTTTGCTGCCGCTGTTAACCGAAAGTCCCCATTCGCCGCATCAGTAAATGGATCGGCGGCCATCACTGTCGGATTCAAATTTATGCGCGGCAGGTTTGGACTGCCAACCAGTGATTCGTAAAGATTGTTATACAACGACCATTTGTACAGATAGAAATTGCCGGTCATGTCTCCAAAAACATTGTTGGAAATGCTTTTGTAGTAGCCGCTGCCCGTAAATTTCATGTCGTTGGTGTTTCCATAAACGAACGAACCTTGGCAGATTTGGCCGCTTGAAGTGCTCGCTATCCCAACGGCATTATTGTAAAGCGCACAATTAAAAACGCGCGAAGCATAAACCGCGCCGGTTGTTCCAGTCATTCCGTGAATGGCGCATTGAACCAGAGTGCCACCATGAAGCCGACTGCCGTTTGAAAACTCGCAGCGAAAGAAATTGCAATCACCATTGAACTGCGGAATATCTGTGCCGACTGAAATGAATTTGCAATATGAAAATTGTTCGCGCGAAAACGCGACATAATTCGCCTGCGATCCTGTTGATTGGAAACCATTGCAATCGAAAATGATATGATCAAATAGTCGGTTATCATTCCCCGCCTTCGACAAAAAATAGTTGAGCGTGTTTTGCCATTGTATTACTGGGCGCGATGTTGTGTCACCGTAATAATTCACGCCGTCAACTGTCAAGTTCCACGTTGTTGTCAACGTGTGAGTTCCTGCGCCGATATGGACGTTGTCATTGTGAGATAATGTAGTTTCCTCGGTGTCAACAAATTGCTGCATCGTCCACGGATCGCCAGATGTCCCCGCGCCGCTGCCGGAACCAGTGATCTTGATGTAATAGTCCGCCATCTACTGGCCTCCGAATGGATTGTATTGGCCGATCAATGTACTCGTTCCGTTTATTCCGCCAATGGTTATTGGATTTTTTGACATGCTTTCTGGAAACCCATAGTCTTGCATATTGAAACCCGCGCCGATCAATCCACTTTTTGGCCGGAAGTCACCGTTTGCTGGATCAACTAACAGCGATTCGGAAACGTCCCAATCGTTATTATAATAATTTAAAGTTGGGCAAGGCAAATACTGCGCGTTTGATGGATAAAGGTTTGTACTGTTGTACGCGCGGTTGCCAGCAAGCATTGTTGAAACATTGCCGTTGACGCTGCCTTGCGAATTGTAAACTGGTTCAGCTAAATTTTCAAAATAACAATTAACCATTGAGCAGTTTTGATAGCTTGAAAAAAAGGTAGCAAACATGTGACCGGCGCTTGGGTCTTTATAAAACGTGCAATTACTCAATCGCAGTTGGCGAATCGGAATCACCGCGTAGTACAATGTTGCGCTGCCGCTGTACTTAAAAACGCAATCTTCGATAAAGCTGCCGTACGACCAAATCATATAATTATCGTTGCCACCACCGGTTTCAAAGTAACATCCTTTGATCCAATTACCGCCGGACGATCCACTGAAAATTAACGAACCGTGATTGGCAGAAGGCGCGGGCGGCGAGAAATTTACAAACCGACATCCAAAAACATTGATGGAACCTTCGCAGCGCAAGATTGATTCAAAGTCTTGGTTTTGGCCGTCAAACTCGCAGAGTGAAACGCTGCCGTGATATCTCAAATGAATGCCGACTTCGCCCTGAACATTTGTAAAGTTGAAGAACCTTAAATTGTGCAGGCGAATCCCATCCCGCTTAATGTCAAACAACGGCTTGCCACCCATGTTGATACTTGGACGGTGGCCGTCATGTCCTGCGATTGTTAGCTGAAAT
>PDMW01015774.1_pt1 | contig 19560 bp, 13 predicted proteins | sample 1515511 | NCBI WGS metagenome assembly PDMW01 (sample SAMN07343023, study PRJNA328102) | Marine metagenome, whole genome shotgun sequencing project. | biome: marine; feature: bay; material: water; isolation source: viruses from water sample < 0.22 micron filtered, nuclease treated, low... ... | reverse complement strand
TTGCTAAGCAAGCTATGGATCCTGACTGTGCTGCTTGTGACGGATAAAAAAAAGGGCTCTCTTTCGAGGGCCCTTTCTTTATTAGGAACTGTTGGGTATGGTACGCCCATTTTGTTTTGTTCCTATTTTTTTACTTCAAATTTAAAGTTTTTACCTGACACAGCAAGTTTATCAATCACTTCAGTTTGTGTATCGCGTAGTAGCTTTTCAAGTTTATCTTTTTCAATAACCATACCAGCTACTTTATCTTCTAACGCTTCGTTTTTTGCCTTCAAAGATTCTAACTCTTCAGGATTCTTACCTATAAAAGTGTATATTACTACTGATAAACTACCAACTAACATACCAACAATAACTTTAAAAATATCGTTATTTGTTTCAGGTATTTCTTTAAATGCTAAAAATAGCAATAAACCCATAACCATTGCAAACACTGTTGCAGCGCCTATGTAACCTCTCATTTCTTTGTTTCTAAACATTTGTTTTATTTTAGCACAAGCCACAGCCCATGCAGATTGGACATGTATCTTCCATAATTAAAAATTTGACGCTAAGTTAATTTCATTTATAGTTTCTTGTATTTCAGCCAACCCAACAGGAAGCGCAAGGTCAAGACCGGCTTTAAATATTTTCTCCATACTACCAGACTTAAAAATAATAACAGTAGGTACCATTCTAACTCTATACTTCTTTTTAGCTTGTGGTGCTTTTGATATATCAACTCTATAATATGATGCATTCTTTATCTGTTTCCATTGGTTAAAACAATTGGCTTCATTAAATTTAGCCCAGAATTCAACAACTATTGTTCCGTCGTTATCATCCCCAAAAGCATTATCATTACGTACAGTTTGATCAAAGTTACTATCGTCAATCCAGTATTTTTCCGGAACATCTGACTGCGCATATGTTAAAGCGCTGATTAAGAATAGGATTAAATTTTTCATTGATTTTTTCTTATTTCGTATAAACGTTGATCTATTTTTTCAAGCTCCTCTAATATTTTGTCAACGTCGTCCTGTGTGTCCATTATTGTTTGACGCACTAGCTCGTCTTTTAAATCATATTCTGTTCTTGAAATCACCGGCTCGGGAAGCTCCTTAGCAAGCGCTATATCAGCTTTCAATGTAAAATACATTAAAGCAAGCGACACTGCACCGCCTATTATCATTCCTATTGTCTTCAAATCAAGAGTTACCTTAGTATTTTCTCCTATCTGTGTAGCCATTACCTAAATGTTATATTGATTCCAAAATTAGAGTTAAATATTTCTGAGTCCCAAAATTTAGTATATTCGCCCTCTACAAATATTCCTATTGATCTAGTTACTTTCCAACCAAACATTAAGCCTGCTTGGTAATCGTCCCATTGTTCACCGCCTAATAAATCGTTGTGGCCACCTTTCCCCCAGCTGTTACGATGCAAATAACTAAAATCTTCGTTGCCTTCTATATAACTGTGATGAGGCATGATCCAGTTACCATATGCGTGTAGCCAAAAATTATTTTTATAATGATAAAAATCAAAACCAACAATTGGCGCTATTTCAGCAAATGGATCAAGTTCTGCCCACGCTTCCTGGTTAAAGCGATTCATTAAACTACCATATATACGATCTCTAAAATCTTCGTCGGTATAAGCAACTATATTACCTTGTGGATCTCTCCAGCACCAATGATACATTAATTCATTAGTGTTTAAGTTTTTATGCTCTATTAGTTCATCTACAAATCCATATTCGTAACCTAAAGTCCACCAAGGATGTAAAGCATTACCATCAGCATCCATTTCATTTAACCATATTTCAATAGGGTTGTAGCCGTATGCTTTTTGGTGTGTGCGGTATATAATACCTGCAGATATACTTAATTTATTACCTATAGGCAATCTAGCTCTTACCTCGCCGGACATATATTCAAAGCCAATATTACCAGATTCTCTAGACTCAAACTTACCAATATGGTATTTACCAGTGTGTCTTACAAATAAACGTCTATTGTCAAATTCATTACCGTCTACTCTTTGTTTTTCCCAGTGCAGTAAATATTCCAAACCTTTTACTGCAGCTGTAGGTGCAGATAAACCCACGTTGTTTTCTGTGCCATTATAAAAATTTGGTTTGCTTTCATAGCCAAACCTTGCTAGCTTACGTAACCCAACGCCAACGCGATAGTTATTTGGGTGATAAGTTGTTTGATCTACAACACGAGGTATATCATATAAGTTATCAGGATTAGTTCTAACAAAATACTTTGCTTGCTCTAATTTAGCATTACCTACATTGCCTGCAGCATATACGGTACCGTATTTTAAAAAGTCATCGTATAAGCCTTTAAGGAACTGCGATTGCGCATTAAAGGACAATAGTACTGCTATAAGCAGAATTAATTTTTTCATATTACTTCGTATTTTGTTTTGTTGTTGGAATCCCTGTAAGCTTTTAAGCATCTGTTTCTATTAGAGTCAGGACATACATAACTAACATGTACCCAATCAGGGTTGTTATCTGTTCCAAACTCCCATATGAGCTGATCAAAATCAAGATTGTTTTTTATGTAGTTATACATTTCCGCGTTTGTTTTGTGACCATATGTGTCATCAATATCAATTGCACGGCCTTCACAATGCTGCGATTTTGAACTACCTCCGATTGCTTTATTAAGCTCAACCGAACGAAAAAATGAATTAATTTTTATAGGGCCACCCACCCATTTACGTAGCGGCTCAAATATATTTTCTGCAATAACTTGCATATTAGTCTTTTCATACTCGTTAGGTATATTGTTTATACCTTTTCTTTTAGCTGTATATGAAAGCGTGGCTTCTTTATAACTAATATGATCGCTTATCATTTTTTTCTTTTTACAGATTTAACACGACGAGGCTTACCCGCAGGCTGGCCCAGCCTTTTCTTTTCAGCTATTTTTTTACTTTTTTCAGAAGAAGACATTTCAGATGCTGTTTTAGGTGTTTTACTTGATACACGTTTTTTAGGACGGCAATACGGCACGCCTCTTTTTTCACCTTTTTTTCTACCGCATGGTTTACCTGTACGGACATCAATCCATTCTTCCTTAAACCATCTTCGCAGAGCAGCACCTTTTTTAGTTTTTCTTACTGCCATTATTTAGGTTTTTTATGACCACATCCTTTTTTCTTTAAAGCAATATGCTCAGCAAAAGTTTTAGCTTTAAAAGCTTTTCCTTTTTTTCCACAGTACATCATATGAGGTTTAAAATCTTTTGCCATATTATTTCTTTTTAGATTTATTACCCCAGTTAGCGGCACCGACTTTACGGCACTTGCTTAATGCTCCGCTAGCATAAGCCGACGGAAATACTTTATATCTTCTTTTTACCTTATGGTAACATGCGTCTTTTGCCATCAGTTTAATTTTTTACGTTCTAATTTTTTTCTTTTAACTTTCTTCAAACCTGTTGTGGACGTTTGCGGTTTTTTAGCTTTTGATTCTATCAACCCAACATCCCATTTGCTATACCCTAATGCTAGTGAAACAGCTTGCCAAGTTTCAACATCTTGACGCACAGGTGTAGAGAGGTTATCTAATTTACGTATTACGCGATCTGCCGGTAAATTAGTGGTGGCAGATATAATTTTTCCTGCTGATTCAAATATAGGGTTGTCTAGTGTAAACCCAGCAGTTTTCATTTTCTCACGGGTGTTACGATATGTAAACATTCTACCTGCTGATGCTAGCTTATCTATTTTAGAACTAATCGGAGGTGATAGCTTTAATGCTTCGTATGCCACCTCTTCATAATTAGGTCTTGCTAATTTAGATTGTCTAATACCTTCAAGCACCATATTTTTACCAGCAGCAACTGCGGCACCACCAAATCCTAAACCTCTAAGTAAACCGTCAGCTGTACCGTTTGCTATTCTAAAATATCTATTTCTAGTTTTCTCTTCTTCTTCGTCATCAAATGCTAGCGCAAACAATGCTGTTTGTAAAGATGAAAATATTATGTTCTGCACGGCACCGTAGTACATTAATTTACTAAGATTTGTTTTCCAATCGCCTCTGCGATTAATCAAATCTAAAGCAGCCTTTTTTGTTAACCGAGCATATTGCATAGGTGTGTTAGCAAAAGCTAATATAAGACGCCCTAAACCACTTGCTTGCTGCATAGATATACGGTCAGGTCGTGAGGATTGCTGTGTTTCTTCAGCTATTTCTTGAAAATCAACAAATGCTTGCTTAGCAGCATCTTCTTGCGTCATTCCTTCTTTAACGTACCTGTTTAGTCGGTTACGATAAAATGATGCGCCACCTAATGCTATTGCATGGGAGTCAGCAATCTGCGTTGGCAAAAAACCTTTTTTAAGTAATGATGCTATGACAGCTCTTACAGGGTTTCTACCTTCTTCTGCAGCTCTTGCAATTTCATCTGCGTTTACATCAGTTTTCAAACCAGATCTCCTTTCTTTTAAGAAATCAGAATTAAATAATGATACATAATCACTCCAGAATTGTGGTTGATTTATAAACGCACGACTTGCTGCTAAAGGATTGTTATCGCCGAAGTTAACAAAGTTAACAAAAGACAATTGCTGCAACAATGCAGATCTTGTATTAAAGAACATGATAGCGCCCACAGAATCATTAATCCAGTTTACAAATTGATTTGTTAATCTGTTTGAACCGCTAATTCTACGCCTACCTGTTTTCATTCTATATAGTACGTCACTTAACGACTCTATATAGTTATCACCAAATGCGGCACGCAGTCTGTTTGCTGTTTCACCTTCTATTTCACCGCTTTGACCAAACTTGCCAAATATTTCTTCAGCATTTGTAAGGTATTTTTCTAAAAACTTTTCTCTTGACGATGTGTTTAAGTAATCAAGAATATCCGTAGTCAGCGTACCTCCATCCCAGCTTTTTTCAGGAGCTGGCGTTTCTGCAAAATTAGTTAAGTTTATAATTTGTCCAGCAAAATTTCTTAAGCTTGGGTCATTAGAAACAATATTAACCATTTCTTTTACTTCTGCTTCAGAAAGGCCTGGCACCTCGTGACCGTTAGTGGCCCACACATATACTCTTACTGCAACTTCGTTTGTAAACCCGGTGGAGTTTGTAGCTTTTAGTTTTACGTTCTTGCTTCTTAGAAGTTTTTTCATTCTTCTAAATTGATTCATTGTAAACTGACGATAGGCACTAAATTCGTTTACACCTTTAGCAAACGGATCAAATAAGTTTTCTTTAAACCACGCTAAATCTTTATCGCCCTGTTTGCCTTTACCAATCATATAATACATAAGACCAGCAAAGTCATCAGCAGACGGTGGTATAAAGAATTTCCATTTACCTTTATTTTTACCAAGTAATCTTGCTTTCTTTTCAGATATTTCAGCAGTAGCCGCTATATTTGATTTATTACTAATTTTTTGAGATATGTCTTCTCTTAAATCGAATTGCGCTTCTGGTGCAATCATACCAACATCTTGCATCCTGTCAAATACTTGTTTTCTTTGTTCGGGATTTAATGATTGGTAACTACCTATTGGTTGATTGGCAGACTCAGGAAACATTTGGCGTGTAACCACATCAACCATTTCAAATTTGTCTTCTTTGCTAATTTTTTCAAAAGCTGCTTTACCTTCAGAGACGCTTCGGTTTATCATGTTGTTTATTACTTCCGCTTTGTCATATTGCCGTCCGTAATATTCTAAATCATTGTTTTCGTCATTTAGCATATTTTTTAATATGCTTTTAAAAGCTTTCGAGCTAAATTTACTTTCTTGAGTGGCATCTCTTTCAATAGCTACTTCTTTAGGAACAAGCATGGACTTAGACTCAAACTTTATTTCAGCGTCAGGGCTTGAAATTATTTGTTTTAATAAATTAGAAACAACAGAAGCAATAGATTCAATGTGCTCCATGTGGTAAGCTTTAGTTTCAGACGGGCTCCAAACAACCCCAACAACTTCTGATAATGAGCGTATGCCATTTACAGAATTCCTATTAGCCACTAAGCTTATTATAATTGTTTTTAATCTATTAATTTTATTGCCTGGACCAAAATGATAAAAATCTCTATATGTACTTATAACTGATTCTGCTAATAATTTATTAGTAGGGTTGTGTTTTGATAGCGCTTCGTCTGTGTTTTGAGCGTCTTTTTCTGTATTTTTAGGACGCAAATTTTTCTTTTGAGTAGCAATTTTATTTGATGAATTAGGCGAATATGATCTGCCAATAGTAGGGTTTTCTTTAAGAGATTTTTTGTATTTTTCTACTAATTTTTTTGTGCTATTTTGAACCCAAGGAGCAACCTCAGAATCAAACGCTGTGTTCATAGTTTTAGCGCTTGATAATTTTAATATTTCGTCTATATCTTTTTTACCTTTACCGTTTTCATACAATAAAACTTGTCCGTCTTTTACTATTACTTTATAATCACTAGAGTCATATTTAAAACCTAAGCCAGTGTCTCGCCAGTTACCAAATATATTTCTTGAAAAAGTTCGCATTTTACCAATTGAAGGATCAATGCCCCCTGCCAGCTCCGCTGCATTTTTAAAAAAGTTTTCTGCTTTATAAAAATCTGCAGCTTGTCCTTTACCTTTTGGCTTGTCAACTATTAAAATATTTGCTGTGTCAAGCTCCTCTACGTTTATGCCTTGCCTAAACAATAATTTTGCGTTGCTTTTTAATATGTCATCTATGTTTTTTATTAAACTTTTTGATACATCATATACTATAGCTTCGTCTCTAGCCGTTAGCTCACGCCCCGCTTCTAAATCAAATTGCCCTACGCTTGTACCGGCTTTTAAGTCTTGTTTTTGCTCTAATGATAAATTTACTGCAACTCTAACAGAAGTATTGCTCATTATTCTACCTACAAGTCTTGCTAATGCAATCATAGCTATAGCCCTGCCTTCACCATTTTTTAAATCAGCAAACTTACCGTCTGTAGATATACCAAATGTGGCTAAAAAATCTTTTTTAGTTATATTATCTTTAAGCTTAAAAGGCGCTAAGCCCGCTCCCAAAGTAACTCTACCTTGCTGCTCATAAAAAGCTTGTTGTATTTTTCTAGGTATTTTAAGCCCTGTATTTATTAAGCTTTCTTTAGCAGTATCACCTTCTAAAATTGCGCCATTAGGTAGTAATCTAATTAGCTTATCAGCATTTTTATATATAAATGATTGCGCTTGAGTTTTGTTGCCTGAAAAGTTTGCAGAAGTAGGTTTACCTTCTTTATTAACACCTAAGTAAGCGTTTAGTTTCATGCCAAACAACTCCGCTGTCATTTCAGGTACCATATCAGGCATATCGGCAAAAGTCAGGTTATTGTACGCGTCTTCAGAAAGTTCGTTTATAGCAGTAACAGTTCTAGCGTAGTGTTCTATTTGCTTTTCGTCGTTATAGAACTCTTCTAAAGGGTTTATTTTTTCTTTTTGTAAAGCTTCTTCTTCTGCTCTAATTTCTAATAAAGACGCGCCATCTAAATAGTTAGATTCTATTTGAAATCTTTCTTGACCTTCTTCTGTTACAGAGCTTAAGCTTTCTTCAAACTTTTCTTTAGTTCCAATCTTGCCAGTTTTCTTTGCTTGCTTTATTTTATTATTTAATTGAGAATTGATCCATGCAGATAAGTTATCGTTTTGGCTTGGTTTAAAGTTACGAATATGAGGTATTAATTCTTCGATAGCACCCATTATAAAGTCATCTTCTTTAAAATTAGGTAAAGCTCTATCTTGTGACGTTATCTTGCTTCCAATCAACCTACTTAATGTACCTTTAGCATATAAGTCAGTTATAGCATCATCCGCGCCTTTTCTTTTCCATTTTTCATCTTTAAGTTTACCTATTTGATCTTCAGATAAACCTTGTGTTTCTTCAGGTGTTAATTCCACTTGGCCTAGCGCTTGTACTTCGCTTTGTAATTCTGCATCAAATTGAGAATCCGCAAAAGCTTTTACATCTGCTAAATTAATATTTCCAGCAACGGTTTGAACAACATTAGCAAATTCAGGGCCTTTTGCTTTACTATATTCTTTTATAAAGTTATATGTACTTTGCCCGGAAGCAAACCCCATATTCTCAAAACCTACGGGTCTAAATATGCTAACAAGTGCACTACCTATTTTTTCAAAAGCAGTTTTATCAAACCCTACTCTATCGGTTGCTAAAAGATCAGAAAAGCCATTCATGTACTCTGTATAATATTTAGATGAATTTGCTTTTATTCTTTTTCTTTTTAATAATTTGTTAACTTCTCTGCGCTGCGTAACGGTCATTGCTTTTTGTAATTTCCTTACAGCTTTTCTCTGTTCAGTAGCATTGCCAACAACAGCATTTAAAACGTTGTGCAACAATTCGTGCTTTCCAACGTTAATAGAAAAAGTTTCTCTAGCTAGTTCTTTATTTATAAGTATTTTACCTTTACCTAAAAATACACCGTTTGAGTTAGCTACGTCTTTACCGGTTAGCTTTTTATATTCTTTTGCATACTCTTCAGTGGTTTCAAAAGCTTGAACCACCGTACCTCTTTTAGCTGCTTCTTCTTTTGCTAATGAAATATTTTCTTCAAGTTTTAAATTAACTAGCTTATCTCTTGCGCTTTCATATTGAGACTTAAAGCCATTAAAAGCGGTAGCATATTCTGTTTTATTTATTGCACCTGCTCTAAATTTTTTATTTAGCTCTGTAATTTCATTAGCAGCTGTATTTGCTAAATCAGTTATGCTTTCTATTTCAGAAACCTGCTCATCGGATAATGACTCATATATTAAGTTACCTTTATCAATTAAATCTGAAAGCTCTTGTTCAACAGTATTAATATTTTGTTCTATACCTTTTTTAGCTGTTGGGTCTGTAACACCTGTATAGTTTTTACGAAGAGTATGTAGCTCCTGTATAAGACCGTCAATTTGTTTTAGATTAGTAGTTTGTCTTACAGTATTTAAAGCTTTTGCTGAATAAGATCCAGCTGATAATCCACTACCACCTAAAAACCCCTGAAGGCCAGCTTCCAATCCTTCTTCGCTTGTTACGGCGTCAAAAAATGTAGACATAATTTTTGCACTATCATCAGTTCCCGCAACGCTGCCAAGCTCTACATTTATTTCGTCCGATGCATGCTGCAATATTTCAGTTACCGCTTCTGTAGACCCTGTTGATACTATATTGGCAACCCGCCTTGCATTCTTATCATAAAATATTTTTTCAGCAATTCTTTTGTTTATACCAGCTAAAGAAGTTTTGCCGGCTAAACCTTTAACAGCACTCCCTGCCATTGTTGAACTACCTATGTTTTCCAATAACCCGCTTAATATACCCATAGAAATAGGAGCTGCGGTATCAGCTTTGCCTTGTTTTATTAAATCTTTAACCTCCAGATTTAAGTTGTTAGCTTTTAGTTTATTGTACTCTACATAGTTATTGGCTATGTAGTTAACAACATTTCCAGTAAATAAAGTGCCAACGGTATATCCTATTGAGCCAATAGCATTTGTAACAGCATTAACACTGCCTGCAAACATTCCACCTATATCACCTTCTTTAGCGCTTTCAATAATTCCTTTTGTTCTCTTTGTTTGGGCTAATTCTTTTTCGTACTCTTTCATAGCCTCAACAGTAGCTTCTGTTCCAAGTCCGCCGCTAACATAATCAGAAGTTCTAGCTGCGTAGTCGTCAATTTTCTTTTGGCCAAATATAGAAGCCGCAACAGTATTGGTTGCAATATCCAATGCTGAACCCTGACCCTCATCAGCACCCCAAAATTCAACAACATCGCCTAGCTGCTCAAACATGTTGGAAAAAGAGTTCTTAATCGACTGTGCTGTGGTTAGTTCAGTTTCTTGTAAAGCCAAAGAACCAGCCTCCGACTGTAATTCCGTACTTACTGGATCGGGTGCTGCAGTTTCCTCCACAACCGCACCCGGAGCTATGGGGTCTATCTTTCCCGGCTCGTTAAATTTTTCAATTACAAGCTGAATGTTTTCTTCGGGCTCGCCAGCGTCAATCATACGCTGTACGATTAATTTAAGATCTTCCATATTAATTTGAATATTTTGCAATAAGATCGTCGGCAGTTGGTTGTTGTCGTTGCGCTGCTAATCTGCCGCTCCTTTGTTCAAGAGCAAGCTCGCTTTTATAAGTGTTTTTAGCATCTTGGCTAATATCTGCTAAATCAAACAATGCGTTAGAAATAGAGTAGGCATCTGCAATATTTATGTCAAATGGATTGTTGTCGTAATAAAATCCCGCGTTGCCATATGTATTTATAAAAGCTTCTCTAAGTTGGTCAGGGTTAAATTCACGGGCTATAACGTCTTCATCTGACTTAAATAAATCAAACATTTCTTCTCTAGTCATTAACTTACCTCTATCGCTAGGAGACATTCTTTCTTTTATTAAGGTAGCAACTTCTTGTCTATATTCAGGTACTTTTTGCGCAAATAAAACTTGTCTGTTTTCTTCAGATATTCTAGTCTCTCCTAAAAGACCTCCCATGCCCTCGACAACTTTATTTATTCTTTCTTTAGAATCAGCCGCTTGATAATCAAAAGAAGCAAGATCGTCTTGTAGCCCTTGTCCCATTTTATAGCCTCTTACACCACTACGTCCGCTTTTACCTGCTTTAGCAACTTGTGCTGCTTTATATTGTTTTAAACCGTCAGCGTTAACGGTTGATATATGGCCCATAATACTATCAAGAATCATGTCCTGTACTTCATCTCGTCTTTCCGGATCGTTTGCAATTTCGTCAGGTATATCAATAAGTTTAAAACCATCGAATAAATCATCAGACATTAAAGATTTAATAGTCTCAGAGCCGCCTTTATCAAGTGCATTAGAAAACTGTGCTTTCAATAATTGAAACGCGGATTGATCTTTGCTAAGATCCAAACCTTTAGAGCCTTTGCTATACATGCTCTGCGCTTGTTTCAGCACATCTAGCGAGAATGTGGAGTCTTTAAGAAAATATTTTGATATATCTTCTTGCCTTAGTGCGCCATATTGAGTTTGATATAAAGGTGAGCCATCAGGCATAAACTGCATTGTGTAGTTCTTATTAACAAATATTTCATCTAAGGCTGCAACTTTTTCTGCGTTCATACCTTTAGACATCATATCTCTATTATCTACATATTCATTTGTTAATTCCTGCAATTCTACTAAATTATTATTTAAGCTTTCAATTGTTCGTTTTGAATTATTCATTTGATCCATAACTCTTAGAAATTCAGGCGAACCTGATTGGCTTTTCATATTTGCAAGCAGCCGTGCTGAATTTGCATATAATTGTCTCGCTTCAATTATTCTAGGCTGAATTGCGTTTTGAATTGCAGGGGGTAGTTTTTCAGCTGTATAGTCTTCAGGTAAATCATTAATTTTAGTTAAAACAAAATTATCTACATTTTCTCTAAAAGCTTTTGCCGATTGTCTTTCTTTTATATCTTGATATTCCTGTAATCTTGATTTTTTACCAAAATCAATATTAATTTTAGGTGTTTTGTAAGCCTGAGCAGTTTGCCCTGTAACGCTATAAACCGATGTATTTATTCCTTTCATAACTTATTATTCTAGCTTAAACCAAATCCACTTAATATTCTATCGCCAATAGCATCGCCTTCACCTGCTTTTGCAGCATCAAACGCTCCGCCGACTAAATCACCAACCCCGCCTACTAAGTTTTGTGTTGCTGCTTGTCTAGCCGCTTGCGCAGCACCAAGTCTTTGGCTAGCCATACCTAACATCTGAGATGTTTTAGCGGCTTCCATTTGTCTTGATTGCATTTCGCCTGAAGCAACCATTTGTTGACGCTGTTGCTCGCCCTGGGCAGCCATTTGTTGGTTTCTGCTTTCTTGCTGTGCAATTGAAGCTGATGCCGCTGCGGTTTGTTGTGCTTGCGAGTTCGCTAAGCTTTGCGCTAATGCTGCAATACCTGATCCTCCAGCCGCTGCACCTAAACTACTCATAATGTTAGCAGAAGACTGTTGGCTTTGCTGTGCTGCAAAATCTGCTGCCTGTGTATTTACAGTTAGGTCTTCATATGCATTACCCATGTTTTCATAAGGGTTAGATGTATCTAATTGAGAATAGCGATCTTTCATAGCGTTAAACTCAGCTTGAGCTGCACGTTCTTCACGTCGTCTTTTTCTACCGCCTATAAGACCAGCGCCCATTTTTATTAGCCCGCCAACCGCACCAACTGGATTTACCATAATTTACTATATTTTTATGTTATTTTAATTACGTGTTTATTAACTACTTAACACGACTTCACTGCCTACGGCATATAATTCTTTTTTATCAGTAGAGGTAACTTCCATGTCTATAACAGCATGGTAGCCTATTATACCTGATGTGTTTGCTTCTGTGTTTTTAGCAAAAAATATAAAGTCATTAGCCGAGGGTCTTTTAAAATTTGCCGGAATCTCGCACACTATGCTATTCCCCGTTATTGATTTACAAGGACCAATTTTATATATTTTATCGCTAGAATCTTTAAAGTAAACAATATCTGCTCCAGGCGTATTTGTTTGATTATTTGATTGCAATGAAACGTTTAGTTTATTTGCAAAATTTAATGTTATATCAGGCATAATATTTAAGTTTTCTTTCTTACCACAATTCTAGGCTGGATAAGCCCACTAAGCCTATAATATTCAATAATTTGTTGCGATACTCTATATACATATGTACCTGCAGGTAAGTCAACTTCTCCAACTTTATAAGCAGAGCTTAAACTATAAGCAGAACGGTTTCCCCAGCCGTAATACCAACTTGAAGAATACTTTGTTATTTCGTAAAGTGGATCAGTATAAGCGGTCGCATTTGCAATAGTATCAAAAAATTTAACTTCTCCAACTACAAATTTTGAATAACGAGAAATGTTATAGGTATTAAAATATTGTAGTAATTCTATTGTTGCACCTCCGGTACCAACAGTTATAGTGTGATATGCACCTCCAAATAAATTTGTTGTTGCTAATGTAGATCTTGCTCCGTTCGGGTTAGAGCTTAAAGTATTTACTGTAAATTGACTGTCTGTCCATGCAGAGCCAAAGGCTGTGCCTGAAACACTTCCCGAACCGTCAAAAACATTAACAGGGGCTATTATATTAATTGTAACATATTTATCGTCGCTAAAAGCTCCATTAGAATCTTGAGCTTTATAAGCAAACAGATCGCTTACAGGTACAGTTGGATTTGTGTAATTGTTTTTATAATAAAATGTATTTCCCGGTAGTTCATAAGGCATTTGATTTTGCGTTATGATAGGGCTTGTGGCGGTTTCTCTAAACTCTGCCGCTCCCTGAGAGTTTACCAAATCTGTTAAAAAATATTTTGATATGCTATCTCCTACATCTGGGTCTGTTGCTGTTAAAGTAATTACTTGACTACTTAAACGAGGCAAATCAAAGTTAGCTAAATTTGCAACAGGTTTTCTATTAACATTTAAAGTTATAGTTGCTGCAGATGCGCTGTCATCTTTGCCGTCATTTGCTTTAAACTCAAACGTGTCAGAAGCGTTTGTATTATTGCCATGCTTATATACCACCCTAGTTAAAAAATCCGAAGGAACCGCGGTTATTTGATTTTCAATAGTATAATATGCATTTGGATTTTCAAACCCCTCTAACGTAGTTCCTGTAAAAACGGTATGCAATGTGCCATTGCTAGGCAAAGAAGTTATTTTAAATTTTAAAGCATCATTATCAGCATCTGCACCTGCTAAAGTTATAATTTTTGCTCCCCCTTGATTTATAGTCTCAGTAGCACTGGTGGCAGTAGGTAATGTATTTGAAGCTGTGACTGTACCTGTTACTGTTGCTGCTGCAACGCTGTCTTCAAATCCATCATTTGCTTTAAATTCAAAAGTCGGATTAAAATCGGTGCTATCATCATGCTTAAATAGAACTTTATTTTTTGACCCGGCGGTTAATGCATGTGGAAATGTAGCTATTGGTGTTGTTAAATTTAAATCATCTATTTCATACAGCTCACCATGGTTTACGTCAGCAGTAATAACAAACGTAAGCGCATCGCTATCTGCGTCTGTTCCTGTTAGTGTTATAACTTGAGAAGCGCCTTGTTTACAATCAAAAGTTATACCTGTAGTTGCTACAGGCGCTCTATTTATAAAATTGTCTAAATTTAAAAGAGACTCTACATTTTTAGTGCCTATTTCAATAAAGGTTAATCCTGCTAAAATTGATAGTGTAGTTGTTCCATTACCTGTAACTCTTAAATCTTCCAGCCTCCACCACATGCCACCATTTTGCTCATAAACTGAATTTGAAAAATCACTTTCAGATTGATTTTCTGCAGAAAACAAAGGGTCTCTTCTTACAAATAAATTTTTAGTACCAGATAAAACTATTGAAAGAGCTTGTGTGTCAAATTCTACACCTGTGTCAGTATCAGATTCAAACCCTCTTTGTAACAATAATACATTATTTGTTAATGATGTAGAACTTATAATTGAAGAAACATTTGTAGATGTTGTTCCTATAAAAACAGTAACAAGCTCAGCTGATCTAATTTTCCAGGTATATGGATTATTATTTGTTTCATCATCTAATAATGTATTAGTGCTTGGAGAAGTTCCCCCTTGCAAATTAAAAGAATATTCAATAGAGGTTTCTGAAGCTGGAAAAGAAATTCCTTCAAATATATACTCTCCACTAGCGGGTATTATTCCTGTTAAATTTGTAGAATTTGTAGTAAAACCCGCAATTGCCGAATAGGTTTCATCTGTTGAAAATATAGCGCTAGTAGAAAAGTCGTATGTAGTATTTGGATTAGCTGTTATGTTTGTTATTGTAAAAACAAACGACGCCCCCGGCGACCCTGTTATTGTTATATCTCTAAATGCCCCTTTTGTAGGTATAAGAGACCTGTCCATTTCAAATCCTGTAATTAAATTGACATCAACCGGAACAGCTTCAACTTGTGTTGAAAAAATTAAATCGTCATCAGAGATGTTAAAAGCAGGAAAAGTCCATTCCACTTTAGCCTTGACAGATGTTAGCAAATCGTCAGTATAAACTTTATCAAAAAAAGTAACTGTATAATTGCTTTCATGCCCAAGATCTTCTAAAAACTCATATTGCGGTTCGTCGGCTAAATAATATCCAGAATCAGCTGTAAATGTTATAGTAAGTAAGGTTTTAGTTTCTCCTGCTACTCCTGTTGCGGAATAAGCAATATATTCCTCTGAAGTTGCAGTAGGATCCGGCGATACTGTAATATTAGATGATTGACCCAATGTATATATACCGCTAATTGTGCGTGGTATGTTATCTACATGAGTAGCTTCCCCGTCTATATCTATAATAAGCTCTGTGTCTGTAGAAGGCGCAAAGCTATCTAACAAATCTACATCAACTCTAACCTTATTATCTGTTGCGTACGCAGCTGTTGTATTTGTTAAACTTATGCTAGATATATTTGCTACAGATCCAGTATTATCTGTAAAATTGGCAGCGTCTAAAACATAAGTTGAATTTATAGGCTCTATAAATAATACGCCATTAACCGAACTAGTAATAGCCTGATCTTTTGTAACATTAATCGAAATGTCAGATATTTTTTTACAGTTTACTAATGCCATATTAGTCGTTATTTTCTTTAATTGTTATAGTGACCTCGGTTTGACCAGCGGCGTCTGTTATAGATTGCAACACATCTATTCCCTGGGTTGAAAACTCTTTAGTGTCCAGCCCGCCTGTTTGTGAAGCGTTATCCCACGTATTTTCTATACCTTTAACATAATTATAATGCTTGCCCTCCTCTTCTATAAAAGATAATCCTGTGTCTGGATTCAAAGGTATATGGCCGTTCTGCTGGTCTGTTACAATTGAAGGGCATTTCCAGCCCGGATTACCCTCATAATTTATTGTTTTATAATTTTTTATTTCTGATGGGTTGGAATTTAAAATAAGCTTTACAGAAGATTTTGCTGTTGCTTCGCCGTAAAATGTATTTCTTGTTTCATTATCATGAGAATATAACTCTCCATTTTTAAATGTATAATATACATTATTTAAAGACAACCCGCTTTCAGGTATATACGATTTTCTACTAGGCCACCCTTGAGCTTCTTCCTTATAGCTAATTGTATCAATATTTTCTAAAAGATTACCTGTATTTAAATCTTTATTTATAAGCGTCAAATTATAATTTCCTTTTCTAACATCAAAAGTTCCTATAATTTCTGTAGCTATTTTAAGATTGTCATAAAAATAGCTTGACATACCCTTTGACGATATTGCTTCTAAACCGTTTCTTGACAATCTCATAACAGTGCCCCTTGCTTTATCAGCAAAATACATGCGATAACCATACGAAGCAAAGCTCTCAGGGTTTTTAGATATACCAAATTCACCTACAAAAGGGATTGCCTGGCCAAGTACAGCTGCATTGGAAGTAACGTTTGCATTCCCATCCGCATTAAACAACGCATCTTTTTGGGCTAATACTTTTAAAACCTTATCTTCACAAAATGTAATTAAATCGGTGTCTCTAGTGTGTAGTTTTTGTATTGACCCATATTCTGGATTTAAATCTTTAGTTATGTTTTCAGCAGCAATAAATTGGTTTAATCTATTTATACCACTTCTAGAGTTAAATATACCAGAAAATATTAATCCATTTTTACGTCTTTCTTGTTTGTATTGCTCTGCTAAAGGAGCAGAAACCCTAACACCCTTTGCTATAGTTGGTGCGTTAAAATCATCTCTAATTCTATTTGATTCAACCCCATTACCAAAAGAAAAACAATTGGACCAATTTAATGCTTGCTCTAAACCGTATACAGTCATAGGTAAAGCATTACTAGCTTCATAATATATATCTATATCTACCGCCTCTTTAGGCTCAGTTTCAAATATAGCGGGATTTTCACTTTTAAATGAACCAGCTTCATCATAAGCTTCCAAAATTTCTATATTAAAATAATCCCCGCGATTAATATCAGAATTAGATTCAGTAACCTCAAACCCTTGTATTTTTTTATCTAATTCAAAAACAAGTAACGCGTGGTTATTTTCTCCCCAATTATCACTTCCTCTATTTCCTGATCTTTTATCTACTTTTTGACCTCCTCTTGCGCACCAATTTTTAATTTTATAAACTACTTTATTAGGATCTTGTGTAAATCTAAATAAAGTGCCTTGAGTCGTCATTGCTATTATAAACTCCGCATGCATCCCGCCTCTGTTAGTTTTTATGCCGTCTACATCTCTTCTATTTAAATATTGTAACGCAAATTGATTTCTACCAGGCGAAATTGGATCTTCAAAATGCCAAGCATAATATGTGTTGCCGTCAGGCATTAAGCTTAAATTTGTACCTTGCTTTTCAGTTCTCCATTTAACCATATTATTCTGGTCAACATAGAAATTTACTCTAGGTTTTCGATCTTCGTCTTTTCTGTAGTCATCTAAATCTCTTTTTTTGCCAAATCTTTGATAAATATCTACTGTTGATATTATTGAATATTCCGGAGATTCAACTAAATTCAAAACATTTGTAGCCAAAGTTCCATCTCTGTATATTTTAGCAAAAAATCTACCAATATATTCTTTTTTATTTTTTATTTTAGATTGAAAAAATTCAACTCCAACTTTGGAAACGCCTCCTGTTTGATTTGTGTTTGTGCCATCTGGAAAAAATCCACTAACATCTCCTTCAAATTTTTCAGATAAATTAACTACATAATAATTACCTGATTTACTAATTGATTGAACTTCGTAAAATTTAGAAGAGCCTAAAGAAGGTGCTTTTATTCTTACAAATCTATTTGAATCCAATAAAAGAGCAGGTGAGGTTCCATAAGCGTCTTCAAAATCACCATCATCAATTTTAAAAAATGTAGCGTCTGGTTTAGGAAAATCAATAGCATCAAATATGTTTGCGCCGGTTGCGGGACTTTCCATAACTCCATATGATGTTTTTATTTCCTTAATCTCATCAGGTGCTTCGTTTTTTATATCAATAATTTTATATTTAGCTGTGTCCTCAACTAAATCATTTGTATTATGAGCTTTTTTAAGTATTATAAAGCTTTCTTCGTTTATTTTGTTTCTTTCAGAAGAAGGGAAACTAATCCAAACATTACCATCTTCAGCATCATACCAACGGTCCATTGCTAAATTATAATATTCGTTGCTAGTTTCTTTTATATAATATTTAAAACTTGTTGCAAAGGTAGGTTTAGCTGTATGCAGCGCTACAGAAATTCCACTATATCTATTAGCATATGCCTTATTAACCTTTATTGACCCGGAATCATCTGTTTGCACTGGTGTTTCTCTGCCATATTTATCTATAAAAGTTACCCCTAGCTGGTATGTGCGCATTGATTTTATAGACTTCCCAACACTGCCGTTAATTGGTTTATTTTTGTTTAAATTTAATCTTGTTTGAAATTTAGGTTTATAATCAGTATTTCTTAAGTCTTTTAAATCAAAATTTTGCAAATAATTACCATATATTAACCTATTAGCCACTATTTCTTGAGCTTTAGCTTTTAAAGGTACATTATCATATGGCCTTAATAATTGATTAGAAGGTAATACTTTATGTATTAGTTCAGAACTAATTTCATAAGAATTGTCAACCCATGCTTTATCTGTATATTCAAAAGATTGCACGCTATAAATATTTGTGCCTGTATCTTTTTTTAATAATAATTCTATTTCTTTTGTTTGGAATGGCACATCAGCTGCATTAGAAAATCCTTCAATTTTTAAGTAGCGCAAGTCATTTTCCATGCCAGTGTTATGCCCTTTTGCAGAATCATACTCAAATTTTTTAGGCAAAAAAGTTATTTCACTAAAAGGACTCATAACAGAATACTCGCCATCCGCATATTTATATCTATAAGCAAATCTAACAAATTCTTTTTCAAATAAAGGATCTTCCTTTATTAATTCAAAAAGATATTTTTGCGTTAATATAGGTGTATTTTCAGATATAGACTCTATTACAAATTTATATCTAGGGGGATAAAAGGACGAAGGCAATTGATCAACTGTTAATATAATTTCAGTGTCTTCTTGAGACTCTTCTACCTCCTCTGCCAGTGTAGCTCTAACCCTGTCGCCAACTTTAAAATCAGGTCTTGTGTAAATACTAATATGTATATTATCGCCGGCATCTAAAAGTTCATTATTGTATGCAAAAGACGCATTAGCAATACCGCTTACTATTGCAGGGGTGCCATCACTTTTAATTCTAGCGGTATTTGCCATTGAAATACTCGGAGCATATTTGGGAAACTTTTTTATAACCGTTATATCTTCTTCTGAAAAGTTATATGTAGTAGAATTATATTTTGTAAGTACCGTATGAGTTGCAAAATCAGTTGATCCGTTTTTACAATCTTCAATATTTATTTTTTTTGGCTCAGAATTATCGTCTGTAAATAGCAATAGCCCATCAATTACATTAATACCTGTAATTAATTTTGTTTTGCTAAAGTTTAAAACATTACCTGTTGCTTTTACTGAAACTAAAACAGGATTAATAGCGCCGGTAGCTTCCTCATATTCTGCAATAGCATCAACATTTGT
>PDMW01074312.1_pt1 | contig 19610 bp, 23 predicted proteins | sample 1515511 | NCBI WGS metagenome assembly PDMW01 (sample SAMN07343023, study PRJNA328102) | Marine metagenome, whole genome shotgun sequencing project. | biome: marine; feature: bay; material: water; isolation source: viruses from water sample < 0.22 micron filtered, nuclease treated, low... ... | reverse complement strand
GTACTGGTACTTGTGCTGATTGCGATCCTGCTGGTACATTTACCATTGGGATAACATTTCCGCCTAAGAACAAAGATTGCTCTTGAGCTGTGTAGATAGTAGCTGCTTTCGTAGGTACTACCAATCCTTCTAGACTAAAGCCTGATAGATATTCGTTTGCCATGATATTTCTCCTAAAAGTTGGCTAAATTATAATTTAAAACAAGCCTTTTTGTTTGGCTTCTTTGTAAACTTTCCTATGTTCTGGATTTGTTAAGTCCAACTTAGAAAGATCAAAAGCTTCAGATGCATTACCACCTTGATAGCTTTTAGTATTTGTGGTTGCAGGTGTAGGTTGTACAAAATGCGGATTCGCATCTAAGAATTCTCTAACAAGGTCGTCAACACCAATAGGTGTTCCGGAATCATTGTAGCGAACTGAACCTGTATTATCTACTACTTCTACATCACCATCTTCATTAAGTCTTACATTTCTTGCAAGTAAATTTTGCACTTGCTCTGGGTTTACACTTTTATATTTTGCCGCTGTGTTTAGCAACGGTGTGTTTACCTTGTATTCCTTAATAATACTATCTCTCTTTTGGATTTCACTATCCTTTTTTGAAGCAAGTTCTTGTAGAGTCTTTTCAAACTCTCCACGTTTGAGTTGTTCTTCTTGTCTGCGCTTCTCTTCGGCGCTTTTAAGACTTTTTAACTCTTCAGGATCACCTAAACCTTCATATGGTTTAAGAAGTTTACGTTCTAGACTGCCCTTCATGCGAGCCATCATGTTGTCAACTTCGTCCTGTGTGTAAGATTTTACTTCTGCCTGATTTTCAGTTGTTGCTGCTGCATCAGTTGCAGTGTCTGTAGCCAATGTTTCGGTATGGTCCATTGTTAACCTCGCCTCCTTGTTAGAGTAATTAATTGTACAGTTATTTATCTATTAATAATAAATTACTTATATTTTTGGTGTTTATTTGCCTGAAACCCTTTTGGTAGGTTTCTTTTTGCCTTTGCCACGTCCTTTGCCGCGACCTTTGGCTGCTTTTTTAATATTCATTTGCTTCTCCTTGTAATACCCATTCTAGTACGCACACCCTTCTTCTTGAGTTGTGCTTGCACTATTCTCATGCCTTTGTTAAAACTGCTTGAACTTCTAGTAAGACTGCGTCCACCGCCACGAGAATAACGTGCTCCTGCTCTGTGTCCATCACAGTTTCCCTTGCATTGGCTTCTGTAATACGTTGCCATGTTACTCGCCCGGTGTTAACAGTGCTTGTTTGGCAACATCAATGTCTGCTTGTTGTATTTCACTGTGCATGTTTAGTATCTGTGCGTCAGTGAAGCCTTCCATTATCATCTCTTGGATGTGTGCAGTTCTGTTTTCAGGCGTTGTGGTTTCGTGTGTTAATTCTTCATCATAGTCAACATCCATCCAATCCGCAATCTTAACTGCAATTGCTTTTTGGATCTGTCTGTCATTAGGAGCAGTTTCAGCTGCTGTTTTAAGTTGGTTGATTTCACTTGCAGTGTCACGTATGTTGAAGCTGCCTGGATATTTTATTTCACCTGTCCAACTACGGTTTAGATAGTCACTTACAATGCGCCAAATGTTTTCTTCTGCAAGTTCTAGGCTGTTGGCTTTGCTGGACAAACGACTGTTGAGCAATTGAAATTCTGTTTCCATAGCCACACCACTCATTGTGCGACTTTCTGTTGCACGGACTGCACCTGTGTTGGCTAGTTTGTCAATTGCATCTGTTGCATGGTTGATTGCTTCATAGATACTGCCCACACTTGCACCTGTAAACTCTAATAGGTATGGTTTTAGTCCTGGATCACTTGATTCATCAATGTGTATGATTGATCCTGCACCAATACCTGCATTGGTGTTTTCTGTTTTAACCAAACTAGGATGTGTGTTAAGTCTAATTGATTGTTCAACTTCACTTGTTGAATTGTAGATAAACTTTTGCAGGTCAGCAATATCACTGATGTCACTAACACCAATGCCACGCAGACTAGAACGACGGTTGTAGGCAATAACTGCTGGAATATATCCCAGTTGGTTCTCTTCAAGTTGTTCTTCAAGTATTGCACCATCTTTGTCGTCAATTGTGGTGGTCTTGATAGCATCTGTGGTCCACTCTTTGACCACCTTTACACTGCCATTGATGTCTTCAATATACTTGAAATAGTCCAAACTGTAGCGTCCGCTGGGCATTCTTTGATAGTCCCAGTCAAGCACTGCTAGTGGTGTCATCATACTTAGATATGGACGCACACCTTGATTACGCTGTTCAGCAAGTGTAAGAGCGTTTACATTAGCCTGTGTTACCATTACCCAAGCGTGTCCAAACACACTCATCCAAGTGTGCAAGTCATTCATAAACTGATCCATTGAGCGATTTTCAAAGTCACAGTCACGTAGCATATCACGCACTTCTACAGTGTCTTCAATTAGTCCTAGATCTCTTTTTGGTGATGTTCTAAACAAGAAACTGTTGTAAACACTAACAGTTGACTGGCAGTGGTTTTCTAATGGTGTTGTGGTGCATCTTGAATGGTATTCAGCATTGCTTTCATTAACGTATCTAGTTAGATGTCCAGCGTCTGAGTATTCTTGTCCGCCGATGTAGCTTTCCAAGTAGTACATCCATCTGTCTTGAAGTTCGTGGTATAGATTGTTTCCTGATAGTAGTCCATCAATCTGTTGTTGTATGGTTTCTGTTATATTCATTTTAGGTCCTTAAGATATACGATGTCCCCAGCGGGCCAATGTTTGTGGTTGTGTTACTGTCTTTCTAATAGGATACATAAACGCCACACAATAACTTAGAGCATCAAACATATGATCGTACCCTGAATCCTTGTCTGGAACCATTGTACCTTCTTTGAATTGGTGTTTCTCCAAGCATTCTATTGTGTATTTAGCAGTTTTTGTAATATATAGGTTAATTTTACCGTCTGCTGACTTAAACCTAGCGTTTGTGGCGTTTATTCTGTCTCTCACAGGGTCGTGTTTGCGTGGAGCTTTTACAATAAATCCTGCATTTTGTAGTATGGTATGGTCTGACTGTCCTCCACTGGATGTTTGACGTCTTGAACCACTTGGATCAGGGTAGACAAACACCTTTGAATTAGGATAACGACGCAGTATCTCGCCACTCATTTCGTCAGTGTTTGAACCATACATTTGTATTTCATCAATCACCACAAGTGTATCCTTGTCTGACTGTATGCTCACAGTAGCAACTGCGGGATTGATGTTGAAGTCCATTCCTATGTGTATGATACTGGTGGGCAAGTCTGGCGGTTCATTTACAACGTGTGTTTCTCTTGCAAATGCCCATGCAACACGGTTTTCATATGTTTCAAATGTAGCCAAAAACTCTTGTTTGAATTGACGTTCGCTCATGTCCTGTTTGGCAGCTTCTATTTCTTGTGCTGTAACAAACCCACCGTCCAGTGTGGTGTATTGAAAGGCAATCCAATCTTTGTTTTCTACATCATTTGCAAACGCATACAAGTCATAGAAAGGATTGTTTTTGCCTTTGGGTGTGCCAATAAACAATGCACCTCCCTGTTGATCTGCCAGTGCAGGACGTAGTATTTCGCCCCACAGTGCTTCTAGTTTGCATTCGGCAGCTTCATCTACAACACAATAGCTTAGGCTCACTCCACGTAATTTGTCTGGATCTTCTGCGCCTTTTAGGCTTATGGTTGTTCCATTCTTGAGCAGTATTGATAGTTCGCTTTCGTTTATTTTCTGTACCCATCTTAGATCCAACAGTTTACGTTTGAGAGGCTTCCACACAATCATTTTGGCAGCACGATATGAAGTGGTAACATAAAACACTTCACGGTTGGGCTCCTTGGCTTGGTAACATATTTCACGTATGCTGAGAAATGTTTTGCCAAAGCGTCTGCCAGCAACAACCACTTTGAAACGATTGTTGTTGCTTGCAATAGTTTGTTGCGGCTCACTTAGTTTCATAGAGTATGCGTTCTAGATATTCAATACGATTGTTTAACTTTACCACTGTGGCAGCAAGGTCCTCTTGCAATCTTGCAACATCGTTGTGGGCATTCACTAAATCATTGATCACGCTTTCGTGATTTTGTAGTACTTCGTAAGGATCAAAACTACTTATTTCCATTTCTGCGCTCCTTGGCTAGTTTGAAATGTTCTCGTCTTGTGACTATTTCAACATTTTCAATGTACCAACCTTCACCTAGTTGTATCTGTTGTAAACACAGACTATCAGCAGTGCGTCCACGTTTGTACCATAGTTCATCTGTCCACAATGACTCCCACTCTTCCCAAGTGAGTGTGTGTAATTCTTTGCGATACTTGGATTGACTGCGATGTTTGAGCCAAGCGTAATACTTGTCGTGCCGCACAGGATCTGGACCTGTACACCAAATGTTGGGATCTACGTGTCTGCCTGGTTTGCCGTTTGGGCCTTGTCTGCCTTGGGCTGCGCTTGTTGCATATTTAAACTTCATACAGTTATTTATACAGTATGAAAAATAACGCTAATTAATTGGCTGTAATTGTGCCTGTAACGTGTCCATTTGCGTCACGTATGGTGTAAACAGTTGAACTGCTACTGCTACCGCACCAATTGGGCATTGTGGTGTTGTTTAGACTTGCTTGCAAACAAGGATCTTGGCTGTCATAAAAGTCTGCTACAGTTGAGCATCCTGACAATAACAAAAATATTACAACAAACAAAATAAAAATTAAAGGTGTGTATTTCATTTTAAACCTCTGGCAGTTAATCTGCCGCCTATGTAACCATTGTAGTAGGTGTCATCTAATAGAACGTTGTGATCAAACTGTAGTTTCATTTCCCAGTAGGTCATTTGGTTCTTGTTCTCACAAAGATGTAGTATCTCTTTGTGTAGGGTATTTGGACTGTAAGCGTCTATGTCTTTCAACAGTTCTTCACATGACCCACAGTATTGCTGCCAATTGCTCTCCATGCGTCTATGACGCCTATTGGTCTTACCCTTTAAAGGTTTGAGTTTGCGAGTCGTCCAAAAGTTCTTTTTGCCAATATACTTGCGATTGGTTAGTGTATTGACGATTAGATAAACAAATCCTTGACAGTGTTCAGGGGCAGTGTCAAAAAGATTATTATTGTAGTACCATGTCATTTAAAAGTTTCTGTTTGATTAAAAGTTTGCCTTTGGGGCTGTTGGCTGTGTTGACAATCTCTCTTACCACCATAAGTGCTCTCCAAGCAATGCCTCTGTGTTTCATGTGGGGCCGGTTGATGTGTAGTACATTGTCATAGTAACGATAGTGTTGGTTGAGTGTTTCCAGTGCATTCTTAACAGCACTCACTTGATGCATTTCAAACAAGTCAGGATGCTGCATGTACAGTTCATACAGCGTTTCTAGTATGTCACGCCATATGTGATTGTCCATTTGATGCAGGTAGGTATCCCAGATAGTTCTGTTGTTGATGTTTATATCACCTTGTTCAACCACTATCTGGTTTAGTGTGTCTGTGATGTGACACATCACGTGTACGCTGAGTTCAGCTGTTGTCTTCGTCATTGGGCTTGAGTACCACTGGCTCGTCTAGTGTAACAAAGTCTGCATCTGAATATGTCCAGTTGTCTTCGCCATCTTCAACAGTGGGTTCAACATATATTTCAAAGTTGCCTTTGGCATTCTTTTTGTATTTGACTCCGCCATCTGACCATATGTCTGTGTTATCAATTCTCTTCATCTGTTTCTTCTCCAATTTCTAATGTTGATTCGTCTGCTTCATTCCAAGGTAATGGAGCGTTGCTTTCTCCTGCCATTGGTTGATCTGTCATACCCAGTATGTTCTTTGAAAGGAATATCTGCACTGCCGCATTCATATTTACACAAGCGTTCTTGAACATTGCACGTCTAAGTTTAATCTTCATTACTTCACGCCCTTTTACTAGTTCTGCCGCAAAGTTCCTAGCAATTGCATCTTCCTTTACACCAAAGAAGTTGGCTATCTCTTTGTTGTTGCATCCCAGTGTTGCCAATTCTTCAACCTGATCCTGTGGTACTATTGTTTTGTCTCTACCAACTGGTAAACCAACTATAGTGCCTTCAGTGGGTTGTTTTGGTTTGGGTCCTGTTTTATTCTTTTCCATACTGTTATTTATTAGTTTAAGCGATAATCACTGTGAAAATGGTATAAAACGTGTAATGATATATCAAAGCCAAACAAGTTTGTCTTATTCGTTGCTTGTCGCAACTCATATGCGCTATCGCTCAAACTAAAAGTGATATTATATATAGACAATCATTATTGATACTTGATGTAGAGTCACTTTGTTTCAGTCAGACGGAACCTGTTTTAAGGGTTCCGTCTTCTTGATGTTAGAGTATCGTAACAGCCAAGACATATTGGAAGTAGGTGTTTTGTTTATACACTATACGCAAAGGACCTCCCACTCATTCCTTACCTACTGGGGCATACATCTCTGCATTGTCGTGTTCGTTACCGCTATATCACGACTGTTTATGCGTAGTGTTAGTGTTGGCGTATGCTGACATTCATACTAAATCAATCTACAACCTTAGGGTTTTCAATCAACTTGTTGCGTGTGCTCCTGTTACGGATGCTTTTTCCACTGCGGAATTGTATATCTGGCCCGCTAACCTTGGGTGTCAGTTGTTTCTAAGTGCCTTGATTTTTTGCCTTGCTTCACGTAGTTTAGCAGCTTGTGCAGCTTGTTTTTGTATTTTGTTTGCCTTGTGCCACTTGCTGTCAAAACCTTTGCTTGGTTTGTTCCAATAGTCAGATTCTAACTTGCTGGTGTAAGCATGCCTGTTCCAATTGATATTTGCCATTGTGTGCCTTTGTTTGTTATACAGTTATTTATCATATATGTATTATAACACCTATAAAACGGTTTGTCAACAAAAACCTCCTACAGTGAATCACTACTGTAGGAGGCTATAATGTCAGAACGTAGCGGAGAATAAAACGGAGCAATAAAATACAATGGCAATAGTATAATATTTAAGAGTCTATATTTAGAGTGACAGCCCTAAACTTCTCCGCTACACATTTATTTATCATTTTGTAGTTTTTTGGTTCTTTTTTTGGGCAATTGCAAACCAGCTGCTTGCATATGGTGCAGTCTTAGTTCTTGATTACTAAGACTAAATTCACCAGTTTTAGGGCATTTGTATTTGCCGCACTCCAAACATAGGTGACTCCAATGTGTGTATGGTTTTAATAGACGTTTGCTGTGTACCACACGTTTTTTACTGGTTTGAACACCACAATCTTCACATTGTGTTTTGCAAATATTCAATAAATCCAAAGGCACTGTGCGGTTGTCGTCTGGTATTTGTTGTCCGCTTCGTCTAGCTCTACCAAATTGTAGTTTTTCTAATATTTCTGGTGGGTAGTCTGTTTGTTTCATACTGCTATTTACAGCATTACAACAATTATTCCTACAAAAGCGGCAATGATAGTTGCAGTTGCGCCAATAAGTGCCACTAGGATTGCACTATTGCCTTTTTTCATATCACGTTCAATGTTTTCAATTTTACTGTCAATTGCGTCAAACCGCTTGTCTATTTTATTAAACTGCACATCTATCTCTTGTAATTTTTCATTCATTTGTTCATACCTCAGCGCACACATGTCCACATGAGCTTCAAGATTCTCTTTTTCAAGTGGAGTACTGGCAATCATTATGCCGCTCTGTTTACGCACTTGAGTCTAAAGTTTCTTCTGTCAGTAACACCATTGCCAGTAACAACTTTGGCAGTAACAATATAGGTTTTGTTTAGTTGTCCGCCACTGAGCTCAACATAGGTGTCAGTGTCATTGTCAGTGATGCCGCTTGATACTATCACTGGTGGTGTTGGATCATTTATTCTTGCAGCCACACTATAGTTTACAGTTGCAATAGTATCGCCACTGTCTAGCCATGTGCTCCAGTCAAAGGTGTATATCATTACTGCTTCTACATCTTTGTCTATTTCTAATCCTTGATTGGTTTGAAAAAAACCTGCTCTGTTATTACTCATTATAGTTCTCCTAGTGTAAACTTTCTTGTTTCTTTGTGAATGGTGTGTGTTCTTGTTTCTTTGTTTATGCTAAACACTCTTGTTTCTTTTGGTACAATGTACACATATCTTGTGGTGTCAATTAGTGTGCCAATTGCAGTTTGTGTAAACGCACAAGATAGGCTGCTGCTTGCATCTGCCTGTACGCCCGCTGTACACGCTATGCTAGCGGTGTTTACAAGCCCTACTGTTGTTTGTTTAATTATGCCAAAGTCTGCGCTTAGTGTAGCTTGTACGCTTGCTGTAGTGCTTGTGTCTGTTGTTTTAACAGCGTCTATGCTTGCAGTTGTTGTTGCTGCTAAGTCAATGTCACCTGCGAGACCTGCAACTGCTGTTATACTTGGGCTAAACACACCTGACAGTGTTGCACTGGCTTCAATATTCTTGATGCCTTGTGTTGTTTGTGTTGCTGTAACTGTTAAATCTGCACTTGTGGTTCTTGTTATTTCAACTGCACACACAATTGTTGCTGTTACACTGCCTGCAAATGTAGTTGTGCCCAAGAACTTAACGCCAGTTGCAGTTGCACTAAATGCACTGTCTAAATCAGCAATCAGTCCTTCTGCGCGGATACCTGTGGCTGCTAGTGTTGCAGTTGTGCTTAGATCAACAATTGAGCCTGCTACCAAATCACCATCTACAGTTGTTGTTGCAGTTGCATCTAAGTCGCTTGCGCCGCTGCGTATTCTATCAGCACTTGCAGTTATTGTTGCTGTTGTGCTTAGACTTGCTGCACCACTTGCAGTTCTTACTACATCAACAGCCAGTGTAGCACGTGGTTCAATGTCAATAAAGAAGTCGCCTATTCTACCTGCGGCAATCAGTGTTGAAACAAATGCATCTAAGTCACTTTGAAGTTGTTTGATGTTTAGAGCTTGTGCAGTTATACTTGCAACCGCACTAGGTGCAGCGTTTGCGCCTACTGTTAGGTTAACAATTGCTGTCTGTGAGAATGCGCTGGCAATGCTACTTGCACCCTGTTGTATTCTAGTTGCAGTTGCAGTTGCACTAAATGCGCTAGAGATGTTACTTGCGCCTTGTTGTATTTTATCTGCGGTTGCAGTTGCACTAAATGCACCGGTTAAATCTGCGTCTATGTCAATTATTTTATCAACGTCTACTGATATAGTTGCAGTGGTAGTTAAATCTGCGTCTGCATCTAGTGTGTTGCCTGCAGATGCTGTAAGTGTAGCAGTTGAAGCAAGTGTTGCAGCAGCGTCTAATGTAAAATTAATTACATAATCATCTAGTGTTTGTTCAAACTGGTGATATAAAACTGCGGTATCAGTGTTAGGTGGATTTCTAACTGGTCCTGAATCGTTTACTCTAAATGTTACTAAATCAAATCTTGGATATGGTCCAGCAGCATTTGAATTGCCTTCTGGATTGTACAGTGTAATTTGACTTATGTCTGAATATAACTTGCCGTTGTAGGTTTCACTGCCAACTTCAATATTTCCGTAATAAAAGGTAAAATCATTGCCTACTCGTTGCAAAGTAAAGTTGTTTGCAATTTCAGTAAGACTGCCAACCTGAGCTGTAGTAGCAGTTATTGTTATATAACTACCGTTTTGTTTGCGTATTTTTACACTTGGTAATTCAACCGTATCACTTTGTCTTTCATAACCAAAGTTAATGGTGTTGTCCATACTAACATGTGTTGGAGTTCCGCTGATATCAACTACTGTGTTGAATCCTTCACCAGCACTAAGTATTGTGCTGTCTGCAATGGTTGTTGTTCCATCATTCTGTTTGTGATACACGTGAAGATAAAAATCATCTTTGTCGTCTTTATCAATACTGTCAAAAGTTGCTGCAAGTGCAACTGTTTCTGCGGTTACACTAGTTTCTTCTAATTCAATCATGTAATCTAGATAGTAACTACTACTAGTATTGCTTACATAATTGTAAACTGTATTGTCAGTTTGCCAACGTGTAGCTGAAGGCCGTGCTGTGCTATAATTGTATGCAACAAAGTCATTTGGGCGTCCAAAATTTAAATTACGCAATGAATCAGCAGTTAGTGTAAATGCACTGCTTAAAGTTTCATTTAGTTGTTTGATTATGCCAACATCTGCACTTAAACTTGCTGTGTTGTGCAAGTCTATGCTGCCATTCAAACTTGCTGTTGCAGTGATAGTTGGAGAGAACGTACCTGTTAAATCTGCACTCAGTTGTTTGATTATGCCAACATCTGCACTATGCCCAAAAGAAACCGCTAGTGAACTTGATGTGCTTCTTGTTCTACTAGCGGTTGAAGTAGCTGCGAATGCCGCAGCGAGTGCCATTGCATTGTCGCGGATCCTAGCTGCTTGTAGACTTAGGTTAACAATATTATTAAGAGTGACATCAGTTGAACGTGTTCGCACAAAGTTGGCATTGAATCCAGCTTGTGCAGCCATATCAATTGAGCCATTACGACTTGCAACTGCTAATATACTTGGCGTAAACACACCTGATAGACTTATATTAGCCTGTTGTAATCGTCCGGCAGTTGCAGTTGCAGTTGTGCTTACACTAAGAGTGGCAGTTGCTTCAAGTACAGCACCTTCTTCTTGGAAATAATTTGCAGTAATGTAGCCATCTTCAATATAAGGTTCATAGCGAATGTAACCTTCTTCAATGTAGTCTTCTACATAATAATAACCTAAATCGTCGCCTGTTCGTGCCATCGTTGTTCCTTAACTGTTGTCATCTGTAAATGTAGTGCTGCCATTAGCACCATCCATATGAACTAACAATAATGTATCACTGTCATTTGTAAATGCTGTTGTGCTTGGTGTAAAGGAACTAGTATATCTTGCTGTGCTACTCCAACGCACTTCGTCTATGTAGCCTGAGGTAGCATAGTTTGTGCCACCGGCCCAATCACCAATTCTACTAACACCATTCCAACCCTTGTCTGCTGACATTGTGCCTGCTGAACCGTTGTTTGTTGTTAGTTCAGTTCCATCAAAGAACATCTTTAGGCTTGCGCCATCTTTAACTAGGGCAACGTGATACCAAGTGTTTATTGAAGGAGTAAATCCAATATTTCTAATTTGTGTATATGCTGTTGATCCGTCACTAACTGGTGCCGTTACGGTCCAAGTTCCGCTTTTTTTGTAGATACTTAGGTAATCGCCTCTTGTGCTTCCTGTTGCTAACATAGTAAACAAACTTGGTAAACTGTCTAAACGGAACCAACATTCATATGTAAAGTTGTCTGAGTATGCGTGACTAAATTGTGTATGATCTACGAGTATGTAATCATCAGTGCCACCATCAAAGTATGCACTTGCACCACCAAATTTGCTTTGTGCTGTTGACACTTGCACTTGTTGTTGTGCTGTAAGTGTAATAGCAGTTCTACCTGCGGCTGCTGCTTGGAATGCTAGAAAACTTAGTCTTGATGCTCCTAATGGCATATCTTACTCCTTACTGAAAGTCTGTTGCGATTGAAGTATAGTAGGTTGTGCCATCATAAAAGATACTTACCACGGATTTTGTTGTTAGTGTTGTGTTTCCACCTGCAAATTCATATCCAGCACCACCGCTTGCAGTACCACTGCCCGCAACCAATAGTGTTACGCTCTGACCAGCAGTTGCGCCTGTAAATGCAGACAGTGTTAACGCACTTGTAATGGTCACAGTTTGAACATTGCCATTGGCTGGATTAATTGTAGGACTGTCTGTGCTTCCCAAAGCATGAATTGTTTCTGTGTATTCTTTTAATTCCAAATCGCTTACTTCAAACCCAGCGCAATCTAAATCGCCGCCTAGTGTTGGTGTTGTATCGTCACTAACATCATCAATGCCTGCTGATGGAAGTACCGGAGGTGTATATGTAAGCACACCTGATGTGTTGTTATAAGAAAGTGCGCCAGTACCTGATGCACTAGCTTGTGTTACACTGATGTCGTCTAATTCTATTTTGTCGTCGTTTAGATTGGTGAAGTTAGCATCACCTTCTGCAAAAGTAAGTGCGCTACCTTTGCCTGTTCTTGTTACTATTGTTGCCATGCTAATCTCCTTTAAGAAAAATGGGGGTTGCTACTGTGAGGGTAGTAGCGGACTGCAGAATTACAGCCGCTACCCCCAAAACACTATTAGTCTAAGCTAATAGTTAAGTTGCCACTTGAAATCTGGAATGTATCACCAGTTTCTATGGTCTTACTTGTAGTAACTGCACCGTGGAACAATAGGTTGCCTGCAGCAGATGCATCGTACAAACTGATGTGGGTAATTGTGCCCCAGTTTGAAGTTGCTGCATCAAAAGTGATTGTTGCGTTGGTTGCTGCTGAACCTGCACTTGCTGCTGCAAATGCTGCTACTTTGCGCACATAACCTGAGCCTGAAGTGGTTACTTCGTTTGCACCACTGTCATCGTCTGCTGGTGAACCAGTGTGAAGTCCTACATACACGTCTGTTGGTGCTGTGAACGCTGCTGTTCCTAGAGCATGGTCTAGTAATTTTAATTCTAAATAGTCTGAGGCTGCTGCCATTTTATTTCTCCTTTAAGATATGTTGTCTGCGATTTTGCAAAAGCAGACAACATTCTGTCTGCTGTTTGTATTTATGCAAAAACCTAAAAAAACGTTAAAAAAAGGCTAAAAAAGATTAATCCCAATAGCCTTTGAATGTGGTTGTTGTGCCTGTTAGCAGTGTTGCACCACCTGTGGGCAGTGTTCCAAATGTAGTAATTACATCTATCTGTGCGCCAGCTGCTGTTGCACTAGAGTCAATATTAACAGTTGAATCTATTGATATTGCTGCACTTGCTTCACCTGGGTTGGTTACACTTAGTGTGCTAGGAACTGCTACTCCGCCTGTGCTTGCCAACGGTAAAAATGCTGTTTTCTTTGCTACAATTGATTTAAGACGCTGTGTGTCCACGTCAAATGTACCACACCACATAATAGGCACTTCAATATATTCACAATCAAAATCGCCTTCTTTAGGTGTGCTAGGCGGTAAGTCTGATGTTGGACCAGTTGTTGCATTGTTGGTAAGTGTAATAGTTTCTACATTGTTACTAACTACACAGGGGTTATCTAAACTGTCGCCTACTGTAACATTTATACTTTCACTTGCATTAAAGGCACTGTCGTCTGTGGTTGTAATATTTAGAGTAGCACTGTTGCTGTTGATTGTAACTGTGCCTGTTAAACTAGGTGATGAAACTTTTGGTGATCCATTGCCACCAATAGTATAATTTAGTGTTGTGCCGTTTGAATAACCTACAGTTGTAATTGTAACTGTGGTTGAGTTACCTTCTTGAATTGTAGTAGGTGATGCCACAACATCTTGTACATATTCAGTAGGTGCTGGCTTTACTACTACCTGTGTGGTGTTGCTGCCAACTGTGATAGTCATTGTTTTTTCTGTAGCAACTGTTGGTGTAACAACCAGCGTAGCATCAGTTGTTCCTGTGGTTGTAAGTGTGCCTGTTAGGGGTACATCTATTTCACCTGCTGTAACACCTGTAATTGTATATTCATAATCAAATTCAGGACTGCTAAAGAAACAACTTTCGCAATCATGTCCAACACTTATTGTTACAGGACTTCCGCTACACAAATCATCAACACTGCTGGCAATGTCAGCAACTGGTTTTGCAACACTTGATATTGCTGCTTGGATATTTTCATCTGCAAACTTGCCTTCATTGATAATTGCACCAGTATCTTCATCAACTGTAAACAAACTGTTAATCAGCCCCAGTGCAGCATTTGCAGCAAGCAATCCGCCCATTTGTTTGCCCATACTAATATCATCTTTAAGATCCAGTTCTTCACTCAACAGTTTTGATTTGATGCCTGTAAAGTTGGAACGATATTCGTATGTTAATCCGCTAGTACCATTTGCGTTGTTGAATCCTACAGTTTCGTCATAGATGTTTGCATCGTATTCTTGTGCGGTAATACTGTAGATTAAGTTGCCATCTTCTTCATCTTCTTCTTCAATTTGTATAACTCTAAACAGTTTGTTGGTAAAATTTAATGCACTATTTGTAATATCAACAACATCGCCTGCACGTACAGTATTTGCTTCAAAGTTAGCACGGAATTCAATTATTTTATCAAGTCTACTTTGTTTTAGTTCGCGACTGGCAATGTATGCTGCCTGCACTGGCTCATTTACAATTGGTATACTTAATTCAAGAACATTGTCTATTTCTTGTGCAAATCTGTCAGCTGTAGGAACAGTTAATTGTATTTCGTCTGTGGTATCTCTTGTGTCTTTGTTGGGAAATCTTGCAATCACACTGTTGTACAATTCATTTACGCCAGTACCACCTACATTTATTTCACCTAGTATGTTTGAGTCATCAAAAGTCCTAGCACTAGCAGAAGTTGTGTTAAGAATAACAATCCACTTGCCTTGTGTTGGATCCCATGTCAAATAACATCCGCTTACGTTTGCTAATTCATTAAGATTATCCAACACATTATTATTTGTATCTATTAATCCGTTAATTTTAAATCTATTTGTTGTGGCCATTCTGTTTATCCTGCGTTTGTTATTGTAACAATTTTATCTTCAGTGTTTGTTTCTGGAGTTTCTATTGTATATGTTAATTCAATATTACTAATACTAGAACTTGTTAGTGTAATTGTATCTATATCATTATTAACATCAGTTTTTGAACCTATTACTTGGTATGTTTTTGCAACACTGTCAAATGTACCTGGTTTAGGACCATCTGTGTATGTAACAAATCCCATATCATTATTGCTGTTGATGCCAGTACCAATTACTTCACTGCCATCTAAATTAAGTTGCCAGTCATATATTGTGTTTAAATAAGAACTTAAATCAATTGTTCTATCTTCTGTAAATGTATTAGTTGATTCGTCAAATTCAATTCTAATAAAATCAAAATCACTAGATGAATTAACCAATTTTATAACAACGGCGGTTCCGTCATCGCTTGCTTTCATTTCATAAAAGGATGAACTAGGTGTAAAGCTGGTGGTCTGTGTGTAAGTTTGCGGAGCACTTCCTGTGCCTCTTGTCATTACATAAAGATTGGTGCCGTCACCGTAAAGATATCTAGTTCCATCTTGAGTAAAATAACTGTAACGTGTTGTGTTTGCTACTTTTTCGTCTAATGTCCAAGTGCTACCACTACCAGTATAATAATAGGTATCATTGTCACCAAGTCCGTCAGTTATTGCTAATCTTGTACCATCTGAAGACAATCTACATTGAGCCCAGCCAAAGCTGCTACTATAATCAGTGTCTGGATCTAGTATAGTTGTTTGTCGGCTGTAATTTCCTGTGCCTGTTCTTGTATAAATGTGAACACGCCCTTCTCTGTTTTCACCAGTATCTGTATCAGTTGGTTCAGCAATAGCAAGTGTGTCGCCGTCTCTGCTGCAACTCATCTGTTGTCCAAAGAATGCATCAGTGTTATTTCCTGGTGGACTTAGTGTTTGTGCAAGACTCCAAGTATTGCCTACACCTCTTTCATAAACAAATACTCTACCAATAGGGTCATTGATATCTCCGCCTGCATTGTAGTACATTCCGCTTGAGAGAATAGTATCGTCATCTGCCATTATTATACGTCTACCTAAATTTGCATAATAATTACTGCCAAACACTGTTTTAACCAAACTATATTCTTGTCCTGTTTTTATAAACCAATGCAATGCGCCACCGTTGGTAGTATTAGTATCATCACCTGCGTTGCCAATAACAAGTACACTGTTTGAGCTGCCATAGGCTCCTGCAAGTAATGCACCTGTTGAACTTGCAGTATATGTATATTCTTGCTCTGCTCCCCAACCGCTTATGCCAGTAGATGTTATATTTTGAACTTGACTAGTAACACTGGGTGTTAGTGTTAGTGTATAATTTCCAGATGCTGTATAATCAATATCATAAATTTGCGGACCATCTAAACCAATATTACTTGCTGTACTGGTGGTATATGTTGCAGATCCTCTTGGTTCTGTTAGATAATCCAAGTTTAAACAATTTAGTGTTTGTCTAACAGTGTACGTTATGCCTGGGTCATCATCATTACTGCCTGCATATGTAAAGAATGCGTCTGATTTAGTGCTGGTAGTTGTTAGACTTATTGAATTTAAATGCGATTCAACTTGTGTTTCAGTACCAGTTAGTGTTAAAACTTTTGAAGTAGAATTAAACGAGCTAGTGCCGCCTGAGCCGCTGCTGCTCATTGTGTCAACAATAGTTGTTGTACTAGGAGTTACTGTAACAGTCCAAATTTCTGTGCCGTCGCCACCTTCATAAACAATAGTTGGATTGCCTGTAACTGTTTGTGTAGTAGATTTAAGAAAATCAAACGTGCTAGGACCACTAAATCCAGCATTTGATAATTCTGAAGTAACATTAAAATAACAATTTATTGAGCAACTAGTAGTTCTTGTTCTTGTAAATGCTGCTGATAAACTTGCACTAGATATAAAATTTGAAACTGGAACAAATGTACCCACTTGCCAACTTTCTTCTTGAATACCTTGAGGAGTGTTATATCTAATAGTTACAATATAAAAGAAGCTGCCTTGAAAAGTGTCAGGTACTGTAATTAATGGAGCTCTAACTGTTTCCCAATCACTAATACTATCAATGCCTTGCATAATAAACACACCATTACTAGATACAACATTGCATCCACTAGGCGTTGTAGTCCAACTAACAGTTGCGCCTAAAACTCCACTAACATCTATTTCGTATTCAACTAATGCACTTGTAGGAGTTATAATCTCTTCAATTTCATTAGTACGCTGAACAGTAAATGTTTGTGTTTCAACTGTAAAACTTAAATCTCTACTAGTGGGCCACGCTAACACTACACCATATGGACGATTTTCAGTAAATGTAATTGTATTGTCTGAATAATTATTAAGTTCTGTTAAACTGCTCATTGTGCTTCAATCTCCGCTGCTGGTATACCTGCTCCATAGCGTGTATTAGTCATATAATCAAATAAACAATCACCTGGCTCTGTCATAGTATTGCTTAATTTAAATTTAATTTCTCTGCCTATTGAAGTTAGTTTTTTGGTTTGTTCGCTGCTGTATCTAAACTTCATAATACAAAATACCAAGTCATTCATTGTGTCTGTAGTGGTCCATCCAGGCATAATTGAATATGCTGGTTGTGTGTTGCCTGCGCTTTCTGTGTAAAAGCTAACAGGACTTGTGCTGCCGCCACTAAATGGATATACTTCAATTAGGTCTGCCCACTGATCGCTGTTGTTGGCACTGTCGTCCCAAATAGTTTGTACAGTTGTGCCGTCAGCCTTAAATCCAAGACGCATACCGTCAACATAGATTTCTTTGAAACTAATTGCACTGGCTGTTCCGTCAATTTTATTGCCTGTTTTTTCACACAAGGTAAAACACACCCACATATCAAAATTGTTGTCTGCCATAACTGCATCTGTAATCTTGCCAGTAACAAAGCCTTCGCCGTACAACACTGGAACGCTGTATTCTGTGTCTGGATCAAGGGTAAATTGTGTGCCTTTGTCCTGTTGTTGATTTGCTTTCTGTGCGCTTGATGCTACACGATTTAAGGCATAACCTAACAGTGCAGTTCTTGCTAGTTGACTGCCTATGCTTGATCCTGATACAAATCCAAATGCTTTTTTGCCAAAGCCTACTATACTATCTATAAAACTCATTGTGGTGCTCCAAAATTAAACTTTGTACCTTTTAGTGTTGGAACTCTGTCCATTGAAGTGTCTGCAGAGAAAAATGTCTTTTGACTTTGTGGATTTGTTTTGCGTCCTGCTATTTTTTGGGTCAACAATCCTACACTGCTTGCACATTCTAACATCAACATATGCGAACTGGTTCTTGATTCAATGTCAAATTCTTCTTGAATACTATAGTTGTTCACACTGCCTATAAATCTACCTGTAAAATCACCTATTTGTGTTCCAGCAACTGTGTAATAGCCACGATATATTTTAATTGGTGAGCCTTTGATTTTGCTGTGTATAATTTCATTTATATTGTCAGTAGGAATACCACTAATTGCTATGGTTACAGGATTTTCACTTGGGCGTAATTCACTGGTGCTTGCAGTAATGCTTAGAAATTCACCTAATGGCGTGTATGCTTCAGTGTTGATTGTTTGCACACTGTCGTAATCGCTGAATTTCAATACTTGATTTGTATATGCACCGCCGCTTGTGGTTCTATATTCGTCTATCTGCAAACGCACAAACAATCCTACTTTTACACTGGTGTATGAGTCTAAATTAGGCATTTAAACCTCCACAAATACAAAAGCGCCATCCCAAGATACTTGTGCAGAATTAAGACTGCCAAATACTGTCCACTGTGGGAATTGTGTGCAAAGAACTGTGTATGATTCTTCACTAGCACCTGGATCTACGTTGTTGTAGTACCACGGATGTGTGGCATATTCAATTGTAATAGTTGCGGTGGTGTGCCTGTCTAGTGTTTCTGCAAGTTCAATATTTGCTTTGGTGTCAATCCAACGTGGTCCATCAGGTAGTTTAACTGTAAATATTTTTTTAGGTGTGCCGCGGCTTACTGCTTTGACAGTACCATCTCTTGCTTGTGTACTGCCAACTGTATCACGCCTGCTGATGCTTAGTGTTTCTGCACCGTTTATAATCCATTGAAAGCTCATATCTGTTTATCTCCTTATTGGCACTTTGCGAGCGCCTTGTTGTGCAACTGCGTGTATAAAGCCAGGGTCTCTTGCAACCATTGATTTAAAACTTGGGGCATCTACTGCATTGATATTGTAAACAACTTGTGTGCCGCTGCCTCCACCATTAAAGTTGCCCATTGGTGTAATGTTAGCTGGTCCACTTACGAGTTCTGGACCACGTTCTCCTACAACACCAAACTGTCCTGCAGGTATCATACCGCCGTTTGCAAAGAATCCAGCGAACGGACTTGAACCGCCTCCGCCTCCGCCAAAGGCACCAAACGTGCTTGCAATCAGTCTTTGTATTTGGCTGCGCAATAATTCTTCAAGTATTGTGTTTACCAAATCTTTAAATTCAAACTTGCCTGTCTTAGCAAAGCTTACAATAGCATCTTCCATGCTTTTTGTTGTTTTGTTAAACAGTCTTTCTGCTTGTTGTCCTGCGTTTGTAGCATTGTCAGCATAATCTTCATATGCTTTTTTCCAACCGTTTGCAAATGTTGATTGAGCTCGTTTAACACGTTCTTCTTCATCTTTTTCACGTTGTTTTCTTTGTTCTTGTATTTGTGAAATCTTTTGTTCATTTGCCTCAATACTTCTAGCTGATGCTTGTCTGCTTGTAATTGCTGTTTGAGTAGCTTTATCAATTTTTGCAAGTTGTTTTTCAATTTCATTTGCATCAAGACCTTCGCTTTGTGCTCTAAGTCGTGCTTTGGCTACATCAGCAAGGCGTATTTCTTGAAGTTCTATTGCTTTTAATTCGCGTTCTAATCCTTCTAATCCGCTTAGTGTTACACTTTCTTCACTTTGACGTATTCTTGCATTAATTGCATCAACTGCTGATTGTGTATCGTCTGTTAAACCTTGTAATTTATTTGCTAATTCGTCTGCTTTGTTACTT
>PDMW01047069.1_pt1 | contig 19797 bp, 24 predicted proteins | sample 1515511 | NCBI WGS metagenome assembly PDMW01 (sample SAMN07343023, study PRJNA328102) | Marine metagenome, whole genome shotgun sequencing project. | biome: marine; feature: bay; material: water; isolation source: viruses from water sample < 0.22 micron filtered, nuclease treated, low... ... | reverse complement strand
TGTTCGTAGAAGTGCGTCCTTAGCACTATTTAGTCCTGACGATGAAGAAATGGCAAAAGCCAAAACAGGGAACTGGTATGTAGACAACCCTCAACGTGCCAGAAGCAATAACTCTGCTTTGCTGCTAAAAGATGAAACAACATACCAACAATTTGCAGAACTCATGGAGTCTGTCAAAGAGTTTGGGGAACCGGGATTTATCTGGAGTGATTCTACAGAGATGACATTTCATCCATGCGTAGAAGTAGGTATGTGGCCTGTAGATGAAAAGTCTGGTAAATCTGGATGGCAAGGTTGCAATCTATCTACTATTAATTGTTCTTCTATTACTGATGAAGAAGATTTTTATGAGAGATGTCGTGCCGCTGCAATTATCGGAACACTTCAAGCAGGATTCACCGATCTAGAATATCTAGGAGATGTAACTAATGCTATCTTTGAAAGAGAAGCTCTTCTGGGTGTTTCTCTAACAGGAATTATGGAAAAGCATGATTTAGTACTAACAGAAAAAGTGTTAAAGAAAGGTGCAAAGATTGCTGTAGATACAAATAAAGAATTAGCAAAGAAAATTAAGATTAATCAAGCAGCCAGAGTTACTTGTTTGAAACCAGAAGGAACATCTAGTTCTATGCTAGGGACAAGTTCAGGTATTCATCCTCATCATGCCAAAAGATATATCAGGCATGTACAGGCAAATATATTAGAGGCTCCATATCAACACTTTAAAAGTTATAATCCTCTAGCTTGTGAAAAGTCATCATGGTCTGCCAATGACACAGATGAAGTGATTAAGTTCCCTGTAGAAGTCCCAGATGGTTCTAAGCTAAAAAATCAATTACCAGCAGTTGATATGTTGACAGTAGTGAAAGATGCACAAAAGAACTGGGTGCAATCTGGTAAAAATAGATCGTTATGTACACAAGATTTTCTTAGTCATAATGTCAGCAATACTGTTACTGTACAACCTGAAGAATGGGAAGCTGTTACAAAATTTATTTATAACAATCGTAAGTATTTTGCTGGCATTAGTCTGATTCCTCAAAGTGGAGATAAAGACTATCCTCAAGCCCCCTTTACTTCTGTCTTAACTAGTCGTGAGATTGTTAAAGAATATGGAGATGCTGGGCTATGGTGTTCTGGTTTGATTGAACTAGGACTAAACGCATTTAATAATAATTTATGGGCTGCTTGTGACCATATCACATTAAATCAAGAAACAGACAAAGATAGTGAAGATAAAAAAATATTCTCTTTAAAGATGAGGAGGTTTGCTAAACAATATTTTAACGAAGATATTAAGAGGCTAACCTATTGTATGAAAGATGTATATAATTGGAAAATTTATACTGACTTATATAATAGCTTTACCAAAGTAGATTATACACAACTATTAGAGACAGAGGACAATACCGTAGGGATCGAAGAAATTAGTTGTGCCGGTGGTGCATGTCTAATATAAGTAACCCTTGAAAGGTAAGTACTTTGAAAAAAAGAAAGAAAACGAAGACTTTCTCTTGCTTAAATAAGCCTACAGAGAAGCCCGAAGACATTGTCGTAGGTTTTAAGAATAGACTTATTCCTAGAACAATAAATCAAAAAGATTATATAAGAACTGTTGCAGAAAATACTGTGACATTTTGTCAAGGCGTAGCGGGAAGTGGTAAAACTCATATCGCTATAGGCATGGCTTTAGAATACTTATTAGATTTTAAAGTAGAAAAAATTGTTATTACCAGACCAGTAGTAGAAGCTGGAGAAAAGCTGGGCTTCTTACCGGGAACAGCAGAAGAAAAATTACATCCATATCTACTGCCTCTGTTTGATGAGATTAATCATTTCCTTTCACATTCACATCGTTCTGCATTACAGCAAAAACGACAGATAGAAATAGTTCCTTTGGGACTAATGAGAGGTCGTAGCTTTCATGATGCTTTTATCGTGGCAGATGAATGCCAGAATGCTTCGTATGATCAGCTTAAAATGCTTTTAACCAGAATAGGTATGAGAAGTAAAATGGTTCTTACTGGAGATACAGAACAGTCTGACCTAGAACATAGACGACAGGGTGGGTTTTCCACTATTATAGACCGCCTACAGTCTACTCACAATATAGGATTCTCCACACTAGAAAATGTTGATATTTTAAGAAATCCAATTATTGCAGACATTGTGAATAAATTACAATGAGTCATAAAAACTGTTTAGTATTAAATGCAGACTATACTCCTATGGGGATTATAGATTGGAAAAAGGCTATGATATGGTCTTTTAGATATACCCATGAACATAATCCCAGTATAGAAATTATAGAGTGGCATGATGAAGACAATGTTCTTAGCTGTAATGGGCCAGTAAGGATTCCATCTGTTGTGCGTACTATAAAGTATTTTAGGATGTATAATAAGGCAGTTAATTTTTGCAGAAAGAACGTGTTTATTAGAGATGATTTCACATGCCAATATTGCCACAATCAATTCCCTGTGGGCAAATTGACATACGATCATGTAATACCGAAATCTAAATGGAAAGAACATAGTAGCCCTACTTCTTGGACAAATATCGTCACATGCTGCATAAAATGTAATTTAAGAAAGTCTGATAAAACCCCTGAACAAGCCAATATGCCACTAAAAAAACAGCCCATCGCACCACAAAAATCATTTAAGTACTTGCCACTTGCCTATCAGCTGCATACTATACTAAAAGAATTACCAGAACAGTGGGTTACATATATAGGAGATATCAGGAAATAATGCCTACTTATAGTTATTACTGTGAAAAGTGCGATGAAAGTTTTGAGAAGTTTTTCTATATCAGTAATTATAAAGAACGAGTTAGATGTCCAGAATGTAAGAAGACTTGTCAAAGAGACTACGACGATATTCTTACACAGTCTGCATCTATAAAGAAAGCAGACAGCGAACTCAAGACTATTGGAGATTTAGCCAATAGAAATAGAGACAAGCTATCTGTGGATGAACGAATAGCATTAGATAAAAAACATAACGAATACAAGGATACGGAATTGGAAAAAGAGTTGCCTAAAGGCATGTCTAAAATGAAGAAACCTAAGAATAAAATAAAGTGGAGATAATTATGTCAGATGATTTAGATTTTACATTGGATCAATCCAAGAAAGAAACTGTCTCGCATGAAGATGAGTTCTATACCTTATTTGGTATAGAAGATTATGTAGACGACAACGGGAATACTAGACAAACTCAACAAGGCAAGAAAACGTATGCTAAACGTGTAGACGGCAAATGTCTTGTTAAGATAGGTATAGACGGAAGAGCATATAACCCTCTTGGTTTATATTCTGAGGGTCATGCAAATAAAACACTAGCTAAAGTAGGAAAAGGTCAATATAACTTCAAAAGGGTAAATCCAAAAGTATTTGATCTGTATGTTTCTTTTTTAAGAACTAAAAATATCGCGTGGTTAAACAATGCAAATAGGGAGTTATTATGAGATTAAATAAAACGCAAAAGTATGCTATTCAATGGATGGTTTCTCAAGGACAGGATGTTACGCAGATTGTGAAGGAACTGAAGATTCCTGCGGACGCTGTAAATAAATTTATTGAAAAGAACTGTAAGCCTAATGATGATAATACAGTTAAGACCACATCATCAAGAGTAAAGGCATCAGACTTAATGATACATAAGACAGCAGAAAAAGGAACAAAGAATGTAGCGGTTATGACTAAAGAGGCATCTGAAGTAGCAGACAATTTTAAGAAGAACGTCCCTACTCAACCTCATCGTCATACTGACGCTATTCACAGGATACATGAATAAATACGACTCAAAGTACTCTAACGGTAAAAAGGTTAGTGCTGCACAGTATATTACAGAGATAATATGTGAACACTACGCCAAGAAAAATAAGCTAGACTTATACTATAGGTTTTGGACTCATAAAGATTGGGCTACATTCTATAGGGGTCAAATAGGTACTGCAAATAAGCTGTTAAAGAAGTACGATTGCAAGGCTATCATAAGGGCTTTGAATAATCCGAAAAGTACAAGAATTTATTCCTTGAGAGCCCCTCATCTGGCTGCTATTATAGAGAGCGAGGAAAGCAAGCTAGAAAGAGAAAATACAAACTTGACAAAACAGTACGAACGTAAGAATGAGAAGTTTAAGAAAAGCACAGGTAAGAAAAATATCATATCCAAATTGAAGGACTTAGAATGACAATGACAAAAGAAAAACCAAAGGCAACAAAAAAGCCAAAAACTTTATCTACAGACTTAGAAAAAACTTTTGGTGCTGATATTTTAATGTCTGGAAATGCCATTAAGGAAAAGGTAGTACAGACCATCCCACTTAGTCCTGCACTAGATATGATCCTTCATGGAGGTGTTCCAGAAGGTAGTTTTGTAGTCCTTACAGGACAGCCTAAGTGTGGCAAGACAGTCACATCTCTAAGTCTAGCTGCTGTAGCCTTAGACCCTAAATATCAGGGAGACCTAGAGAAGCCTAGACATTGTTACTATCTTAATATAGAAGGACGACTCAAGAAGAGAGACATAGAAGGCATTAAGGGTTTAGACCTAGACAGGTTTACTTTAATAGGTTCTACACAAGGTAAAATTCTACATGCAGAAGAATACCTACAGATTGCAGAAAGAATCATTAACGAAGAACCGGGAAGTATTGTAATCATCGACTCATATTCTGCTCTATGTACAGAAGCAGAAATCACATCTGACATGAACAAGATGCAACGAGCAGATGGAGCGAAGCTGCTTGCTAAGTTCTGTAGAAAGGTTGCAAATGTTATTCCTGTAAATAAGAATATCGTTATCGGCATCACGCATCTTATGGGAAATCCTACAGGGTATGGTGCAGAGTTTAAAGAGAAGTCTGGTCAAGCTATTGCATATCAAACAGATATTAAGCTACGGGCTAAGAGGTTTGCACCTCTGCTAGTAGGTAAAGAGAATGCACAAATAGGACAAGAAGTAGAATGGCAAGTTGTATGTTCTGCTCTTGGGCCACCGGGAGCAACTACTACCAGCTACATTAGATATGGAGAAGGTATTGACAAGAGTATGGAATTGTTTAATATGTGTGTAGACGTTGGGTTGATTGCACAGGCTGGTGCTTGGTATACCTTTGAAACTGTAGAGGGTAATCCCAAATTTCAAGGTGCTGAAAAGGCTAGAGAACATTTAATAAATAACCCTGACGTATATGATGCACTATTAAAAGAGATTAATGAAGCATTAGGTTTGTAATGGATATTATTGATTTAGACGACAATATTAGGAAATGGTCATTAAAAGGATATGTCTCCAAGGCTTCAGCTACCAATAAGTCTAGCCATCACATCAATGCTAGAAAGCTGTTGCACAAGATATATCCCACACTTCAAATATTAGAAGAGGTATCCATACCTATCAACAGAAAAGAAACATTATATTTGGATTTTTACATACCGATGATTAAGAAATGTATAGAAGTACACGGTGAACAACACTATAAATTTATCCCGTTTTACCATACTAATAAACTAAACTTTCTAAAAGCCAAAAAGAAAGATAGACAAAAAGCAGAGTGGTGTGAAAAAAACTCCATAACATATATTGAGTTACCGTATAACTTATTAGAGGAATGGGAAGAAAGATTAGGATGAATACTAAAGACAGAGTTAAAGAATGGGACGATGTCCTTGATGAATATGAAAAAGGTATAGGTTTACCTAAGTATAATGGTGGTCAGTTTACAAACTCTGAACTAGAACATTATTTTTCTATGGATAGAAAAGTACTAGAATCTATGACTCCACAAGACTGTGGAGAAATAGCATACAGATTAGGACAGTTTAGCTTTCATGTTCAAAGAAGCCTCAACAGAGAATTGGCTAGGGTAAATTGGGCAGAAGAGAATATTAAAGAAGCTATTGCAGATGAGCTAAATTCATATAAAGGATATGGATATATAGAAAAATCATCACAAGCAATTAAACATAACGACAATGCTAATGCTTTGAATAAAATTAAGAAATATGCAAAAATGAGAGCAGACAGGCTGCAATACACAGCCACTAGTGTAAAAAATCTATCAGACATTTTACTGAATATTCAGAGGAGTAAATTAAAACATGAGCAATAAGAAAGAAACAATAGAGCAGATTGTTGATCTTCTTAGGTCTTTGGTAGATGATGAAACAGAAGCCGAAGAGGTCAAGCCTGCTAAAAAGAGAACGGCTAAGAAAAAAGCTACTAGCAAGAAGGTCAGTACAGGACGGGCCAGAAAGACAGCCCGAACTAAGACGACTTCTACTAACAAGTTTGATAGTATGCCAGAAAGAAATATGTTTAGGGATGATGTTGCGATTGACAAGAAACTTAGTGTACAACCACCCTCGCCAAGAACTAGGTCATACACTACTATAAGTGTAACGTGTCGGTCTTGCGGGAAGTCAGAGAATCTAAATCCTGCATTAGTACATGATGCAACGAGATATAAATGTAATACCTGTGCTCAGGCTGGAGGTTGATGAATGAGTCTTGATGATACAGCTGCTGAAAGAGCAGTATTGTCAGGGATTTGCAAATACGCTGACGATATTTATTTGGAAATTGCTGATGTTATTGATACTGAATGTTTTACTATAGACAGCAACAAACTAATCTTTGAGTGCGTTAAGAATCTCTGTGAAGAAAATGTACCTGCTATTGATCTAGCATCTATCTTATCTCAAGCAAAAGAACTGGGATATGAAGATTATTTTATTAAGAAGGATGAACTGACACATCTACAAGCGGTATTAAATTTCCCAATACACAAAGACAATGTTAAAAAGTTTGCAGCTAAAATAACCAAACTTAAAATAGCAAGACTACTAAAAGACCAGCTGAGAGATGCACAGAAAAGCATAAACAGCATTAATGGATCAGAGTCTGTATCACATATTATATCTTTAGCAGAAGATCCGATATTTGATTTTACTAATCTGATTAGTAATGATGATGCGGCTCCTGAACAAATGTCTAAAGGGTTGGAAGAATATCTCCAAGAACTACAAGACAATCCTATAGATCAAGTAGGTATCCCCACAGGATTTCCTGTATATGATCAGGCTATCGGAGGAGGTTTGAGAACAAGCACGATTAATGTGATTGCTGCTCGCCCTAAAACAGGTAAAACTCTGCTATCTGACAACATGGGTTTAAATATAGCTAAACGAGGTATCCCTGTCTTAAACATGGACACGGAGATGACAAAGACAGACCATATCAACAGACTTATAGCTATGATGACCGAAATAGAAATCAATAAAATTGAGACAGGCAAATTCGCTGACTCTCATGCTTCTTTGACGAAAGTACAAGATGCAGCAGCAGAGATTGCTGATATGAAATTTTATCACAAATCTATTGCTGGTAAACCATTTGATGAGCAGATATCTATTATGAAAAGATGGCTGGTAAAAGATGTTGGCTTGAATGATGACGGAACTGCGAAAGAGTGCGTAATATTTTATGACTACTTAAAACTGATGGACACACAAGGCTTGTCAGGAGACATGAAAGAGTACCAGTTACTCGGATTTATGATGACTAGTCTACATAATTTTGCGACCAAATACAAAATTCCTATTGTTGGATTTATTCAGCTTAATAGGGATGGGATCACGAAAGAAAGCACAGATACAGCTAGTGGTTCAGACAGAATCATTTGGCTCTGTAGCAACTTCACAATCTTTAAAAGAAAGAGCGATGAAGAGATATCAGAAGATGGCCCCAATGCTGGGAATAGAAAACTCATTCCTATTATCAGTAGACATGGAGGTGGTCTTGATGATAACGATTATATTAATTGTAATATGAAAGGTTGGTGTGCCAAGATTACAGAAGGTAAAACCAAACTTGAAGTAGCCAATAGTAGTTCCAATGAAGATGAAGGATTTGTAGTAGATAATGATGACAAAGAAGAAATCCCCTTCGCATAATCAGCATCAGCTAAAAGCAATTTGTGATGCTCTGTGTGATAATATAGAAGAGTTATTAGCTGCATTAGATCTGCACGAATACAGAGATAATGGAAAGATGATAACAATGGCGTGTCCTATTCATGGTGGAGACAATGACTCTGCTCTAAATTTATATTATGAAGGAGACACATATAGAGGTAACTGGAAATGTAGAACCCATCAATGTGAAAAGATTTTTAAAGGCTCTATACTAGGTTTCATTAGAGGTGTTCTTTCAGCACAGAAATATGGATGGGAAAAAGAAGGAGATAAGATTGCACCGTTCCCAGAAGTAATGTCTTTTGCTGAAAGCATAGTGTCTGATAAATTAGACGGTAAACTAGATGACATTAAACTCAGGTCAGATAAGAGTAATTTTTCTAGGATTATTAATAACTTAGCGACTAAGCCTCTGAATGAAAAGAAGATAACCAGAGAATCAGCAATAAGCAATATTGATATACCAGCAAGGTATTATGTAGACCGGGGTTTCTCTAAAGAAGTTTTACAAAAGTATGATGTAGGACTTTGTAGTAATCCTAAAAAGCCTATGTATAGCAGAGTTGTGGTTCCTATATATGATGACTCTGGGCAATATTTAGTTGGAGCAACTGGTAGAAGTATCTATAATAAATGTGACATTTGTGGTGCTTTCCATAATCCTAATGGTCAGTGTCCAGATAAAGAAAAAACATGGTTGTATTCTAAATGGAAACATAGTCTTGGTTTTAAGTCTCAGAATCATCTTTATAATTTTTGGTACGCTAAAGAACATATCCTAAAGGACAACTATGCAATCATTGTAGAAAGTCCCGGTAACGTATGGAGACTTGAAGAGAATGGTATTCATAATAGCGTAGGTATTTTTGGATGTAACCTAAGCGATAGACAAAAACTAATCTTGGATTCTTCTGGTGCTATGACATTATTTATAATTACAGATAATGACGAAGCAGGACGCAAAGCAGCAGAGGAGATAAAAGAAAAGTGTGAAAATACATATAGATTATTTTCCCCTAAAATTTCTAAATCAGATATTGGGGAGATGAGCAACGAAGAAATACAAATAGAAATTAAACAGTATATAGAGGCAAATTTATGATTATAGCATTTGCGGGTAGAAAGCAATCTGGCAAAACTACTTCTGCTGAATATTTAGTAAAAGAATACGAAGCTACGCATGATTATGGTAAAGCTCACATATATAACTTTGCAGATAGTTTAAAACAAATGTGCATTGATATATTTGGTATCGGTCATGATCAGTGTTATGGTACTGACGATCAAAAAAATCAATTAGTAGATTGTCTTTGGCCTGACACAGACATTTGCATGTCAGCTAGAGAAGTCTTACAATATGTCGGCACAGATATATTTAGGAAGATGCAACACAATGTATGGGCTAATGCCACTATGAGGTCTATTATAAAAGACAAACATAATCTTTCTATTATTGCAGACTGTAGATTTCCTAATGAAGTAGAAACAGTTAAGAAGTTTGATGGTCTAGTCATTAAACTAAATAGAGACTTGTTCACATCATCACACGCAAGCGAAGTGGCATTGGATGCCAAGAACTATGATCACTCTAATTTTGACTTGGTTGTTGATAGTCAAGATATGGGTATCGACGAACGGAATCAAATCATCAAAGCCTTCCTCCAAGAAAAAGGGGTGTTACCATTATAATTACATATTTCCGAAGTTCCTCCTACAATACTCATAATATGTGTGAGCAGCAATATCTGTTTGACTATGTTATGGGATATAGATCTCCTTCTAATAAAAAGGCAGATAAAGGAACCATTGTACACAAGGTACTAGAAATATTAGCTTTTGTAAAATTTCATCAACAGAAAGGCGACAAAACCTTTGTAGATGATATCGTGGGAGAAGTAGATATAAACAATTATGATTTAGATGCTATCATAGATTCTGTTTACACATACTATACAACAGCGTTTAGTCATCACAAATGGACAGCTACAGATGCTAGGGATTGTTCTAAGTGGACTTATAAGGCCATTAATTATGAGAACGGAATGTTTGATCCTAGAAATAGAAACATCCTGTACCCTGAACAAAGATTTGACATTACTATAGATAAGCCTTGGGCACATTTTAAGTATAAGACTAAAGACGGGCCACTAGAAGGACAACTATCTATTAAAGGGACAATCGACCTGATCACTCAGCCTAATGAAAATACTGCTGAAATTATAGATTGGAAAACAGGACGCAGATTAAACTGGGCAACTGGGGAAGAAAAGACCCAAGAGAAACTAGAAGTAGATCCACAACTAATGATATATTACTATGCAGTAAAAACATTGTATCCACATATAGACAATGTAATTGTTACGATATATTTTATTAATGATGGTGGGCCATTCAGTGTGTCGTTTGACAAAAGCGATATGTATAAGACAGAGCAGTTGTTGAAAGATAAGTTTAAGAGAATACAGCATACTCTAAAGCCTAAATTAAACAAAAGCTGGAAGTGTACAAAGTTATGCCATTACGGTAAGACGACTTTCGAAGGTACGGATATTCAACCAATAACAGAATATAGAGATGGCATGGTATGCAATGTTGGCGACAAAATGACTAAGTGTGAACAGGTTGCTCACGACATTGGCCTAAAAGGTTATCAAGAAACAGTTGACGAGTACACTACTCCCGGCTACAATGTAGGACATTACAAGGCTCCGGGAAGTACAGAATGAAAAAATATATACCTTTGCATGTGCATACGCACTACAGCTTATTGGACGGATTAAGTAAACCTACAGATATTGTTAAGAGATGTCAGAACATTGGAGTATCATCCTGTGCTATTACAGATCATGGGTCAATATCAGGCACTGTACAATTCTATAGTGAACTTAAAAAGAATGGAATGAAGCCTATCTTGGGGTGCGAACTTTATGTACCTCAAAAAGATTCCAAAGAAAAAAACAGAGAAAACGCTAAGTTAGACCATCTTGTAGTTCTAGCTAAAAATTTAGTAGGATGGAAAACTTTGATTAAGATTGTATCTGAAAGCAATAATCCTGATAGATATTATCATAAACCCAGAATTGACATAGACACACTGGGGGATTTGCTTGACGGTAATCTAGTAGCTATTACAGGACATTTAGGCTCTACTTTAGCACGACAGATTATACCGGGAGACAAGATAAATGATGATTGGAAAAAGAAAGGTCAAGATCATATCTCTAAATTAACCAATGCTTTTGGCACTGGGAACGTATTTTTAGAAGCACAATTAGTAGACAAAGAGATGAACCCATCTCAGGTAGAACTTACTGACTGCATCAGAACTCTAGGCGGTCTTATGGACACCAAAGTTATATGCACACCAGACGCACACTATGCAAAGCAGGCTGACGCTGTAGACCAGAGAATATTGCTGTGCAATAATATGAAGATTACTTTATCTCAGGTTAATCATAAACTGCAAAATGGTCAAGACGTTCCGTTAAGCTGTTTCTTTAATAGTGATAAATATTATATTCCATCACCAGAAGAAATGGGTGAATTACATACTCAAGAAGAAATAGAGAATACAATATATGTAGACAGCATGTGCGAAGAGTATGATATACTTAGCCAGCCTATCTTACCACCATTTAACTATCCTGATAAATACAACTCTGACTCTGATTTTCTCAGAGATTTGTGTCGATCAGGATGGAGACACCACAAACTGAATAGCTTGACTCAAGAAGATCAGGACAAGTATGTTAAAAGACTAAAGTATGAATTTGATGTGTTGCATGGTGCTGGATTATCTAGTTACTTTCTTATTGTGCAAGATATAGTTAATCATATAAAAGAGAATAAATGGCTACCGGGGCCGGGACGAGGAAGTGCTGCTGGCTGTTTGGTTTCATATCTACTGGGTATTACTGCCATCGATCCTATGCAATATGATCTTATCTTTGATAGATTTTATAATGCTGGTAGAAATACAAAAGATAGAGTATCTATGCCAGATATTGATATCGACGTACCTATTGATAAACGAGAAAATATTATTGAATATATTAAGTCTACTTATGGTAATGATAAGGTTTCTCAGATGTTGACATTCAATACCATGAAAGGTCGTGGTGCATTAAAAGATGTTCTGAGAGCATACGGAAACCTAGCATTTGAGGACATGAATAGAATTACAAAAAATATCCCTGACGAAGCCAAGATATCAGATGAGTTACAAGAAATGAAAAAGGAATATGGCGAAGCGTCAATTATTAAGTGGGCTTTAGAAAACAGATCTAACGACTTAAAAGAGTGGTGTTCAATAGACGAAGAAGGTAAGCTGATTGGCCCCTTGTCAAAACGCTTTGAGCAGGCTATTAGACTAGAAGGTACTAAAACAAATCAGTCTAAACATGCTGCTGGCGTAGTGATAGCACCCGAAGCATTAACGAACATTTGTCCTATGGTTTACGATACGAAGAATAAAAATTTGATAGCTGGGATGGAAATGCAAGACCTAGAAAATATTGGGGTAATTAAGTTTGACATTCTAGGAGTCGCTGTCCTAGATAAAATTATGAATATTTCCGATATGCTAAAACAAGGAGTACAAGCATGAAATTTAAAGATGTAAGAGTATCAGAAAAGTTTTATAAAGCAGGAACCGATCAGGAATTTGAAAAAGTTCCAGAAAGAAGGATTTCTTGCTGCAAAGTTCAGTGTAACGCAAAGACCGTAGAAGGACAAGAGGTTGTATTCAAGCCACTCGACGAGGTAACGAAAATTGAAAACTAATAAGATATGCGTATTTGACTTTGAGACTGATGGGAAAGACCCTTTCAAATGCAGTCCCGTACAACTAGCCTGTGTCATGATTGACCCAGAAAAGCTAGATATTATAGACAACTCTGAGTTTAATATAAACCTTAAACCAGAGGCACTAGAAAAAGACCCTGATCATCAGTATGAAGTCGATCTACTAGAATTTCACGCAAAGGCTCAGAAATGTACCTCTAGCGAAGTTCTAGAAAACTGGAAAGAATATCCTAGTCAGAAACAATCTTGGCAACAGTTTGTTAATTATCTAGATAAATATCATACCAGAAGCACTCGTAAAAGTTTGTTCTCTGCACCTATTGCGGCAGGATATAACATCCTGAGATTTGATATGCCTATCATAGATAGAATGGCACTCAAATATAAAAATGTTGGTAAGGATAAAAGCAACAACATCTTTCATCCTAGAGATAAGATAGACCTAATGCACTTGATGTTTTTATGGTTTGAGAACAATACAGATATCAAGAGTCTGTCCTTAGACAATATGAGAGATTATTTCGGTATGTCTAGAGACAATGCTCATGATGCTCTAGGAGATGTTAGAGATTGTGCAGAAATCCTGACTAGGTTTTTGCGATTACATAGGAATCAGGCTAAGAAGATTAAATTTAGGAACGCTTTTGCATGACAAAATATTTTGAGTATAGTAAGTGTGGATGTAAATTCCCACTGGACGACAATGGTAATATTATATTTGACCCAGACATAACCAAGATCAATCTTAATTGTAAGGCCACATGGGATTTAATATCTAGTGGAAATACTAAAGGTTGTTTTCAGTTAGAGTCTAGGCTTGGTAGGAGTATGGCTAAGAAATTGAAGCCAAACTCTATTGAGCAATTAGCTGCCCTAATCAGTATCATGAGGCCGGGATGTCTAGAAGCTGTTAGAGATGGTAAAACAGTTAGTACTCATTTTATAGACAAAAAGAATGGGCTTGAATCTGTTGACTATTTTCATCCTGCTCTAGAACCTATCTTATCCAACACCTTTGGAGAGATGGTATACCAAGAACAAGCTATGCAGATAGCTAAAGATTTAGCAGGTTTTGATTTGCAAGAAGCAGACATGCTGAGAAAAGCTATTGGTAAGAAAAAAGCAGACGAGATGGCAAAGCTAAAAGACAAGTTCATCAAAGGATGTAAAAAGCTAGGCATTATCTCTGCTGAACAAGCAGACCAAATCTTCTCTTGGATTGAGAAAAGCCAAAGATATAGTTTCAATAAGAGCCATGCTGTAAGCTATGCTATGAACGCCTACCTTTCGGCTTACGGCAAGGCTCACTTTACTAGAACTTTCTTTGCGTCCTATTTAAAGTTTGCAAAAGATAAGATAGATGCTCAACAAGAAATTAAAGAATTAATTCAGAACGCATCCCAAATGAATATCCATGTATCTACTCCTGATATTAGAAAACTTAACAGATACTTTGTTTTAAGAGACAAGATTATTTACTTTGGATTAACAGATATCAAAGGCGTAGGTCAGTCTGTCTACAATAAACTCATAACACTTACTGATGAAAGCAAGCTAGAGAAAATAGGCTGGGTAGATATGTTATTTAATATTCTGCTCAATATAAATAGTAAAGCTGTTAAAGGTATGATATCTTCTGGAGGTATGGATCACTTTAAGATGACCAGAAATAGAATGCTGTTTGAATATAGCATAGCGGCTGATCTTACTAAAAGAGAAGCAGAATTATGTAGAAAATATATAGATGACAAAAGTAAGCTGAAGAAAGTATTAAACGATTTATTAACAGATAAAATAAACATAAGAAGAAAGAACACAGTAGAGAATCATATAAGATCTATTGATAAACCTCCGTTTGATTTAGAAGATTCTATAGAGTGGATATCAGATCAGGAATATGAATTGCTAGGTTATTCTATATCGTGTTCTAGAATAGATATGTATGATGTCTCCAATACCAACTGTACCTGTGGTGAATTTCTAAAGAGCCACCAAAAAGAAGTTGTTATAGCAGGAGAAATAGAAGGAATTAATGTAGTAAAAACAAAATCTGGGAAAAATAAAGGAGCAGAGATGGCTTTCTTGAGTATCTCTGATAATACAGGGGTTTTGGACTCTGTAATAATATTCCCAGAATCATACCGTACTTATCAGAATGTACTTTTTGATAATAATATTGTTATAGTTAAGGGAACTAGGTCTAAGGAAAAAGATAGTCTGATAGCAGATAAAATTTTTATTCCGCAGGCTTGACACCGTGTCTCACCTATCTATAATAAGGGACGTTAGTTAATTTTTGAACAAGGAGTTTGATTATGAATCAAGTAATTTTACGAGGTAATTTGACAAGAGATCCAGAACTTAGAACTATTGACAATGGCAGTAGATCTATTTCTGTGATCAATTTTACAGTCGCAGTTTCTAGAGAGTATACCAAAGCAAATGGAGTTAAGGACAAGATTGTTTCTTATATTCCTTGTGAGGCATGGGATTCTGGTGCTGAACTGATTGCTGAATCGTTTAGAAAAGGCGATTTGGTTTTTGTTGAAGGATCAATGCGTAACGACAAGTGGGAAAAAGATGGCGTTAAGCATAACAGCATGAAGGTTAGAGTAAATAATTTCTCTAAACTTACAAAGCTAAAGAAGAATGTTGACACAGCTAAGAACGATCAAGAAGCGGTCGCATTCTAAATATTATTTATTCTAGTTTAAAATAGGAGATCTCTAGGTATATGAGAAAAAAAAGAATATTAATGGTTGGTGAGCACAACATCGCTAAATCAGGGTTCGGATTATATACTAGAGAAATCCTATCTAGACTACACAAAACAGGTAAATATCATGTAGCAGAATTGAGTTGCTTTAATACTGGTAATGCTCTTCCAGTAGTGCCTTGGAAAGTATATCCTAATGCTGCTAATCCTAAAGATGAGAACATGATGAAGGGGTACAATGCGGATAGTGCTAATGTCTTCGGCAAGTGGAGATTCGATCAAGTAGTATTAGACTTTAAGCCTGATATTGTATTTGATATCAGAGATTTTTGGATGATAGAATTCCAAGGAATATCTTTATTGCGTCCATATTTTCATTGGCTAATAGCACCTACTGTGGATTCTTTACCACAACAGCTATCTTGGCTACAAACATTTTCTACAGCAGATACAGTTTGTGCTCATACAGATTGGGCTGTAGATCACATGAGAGATGATGTTGGTCACAATATTCCTACTGGAACAAGCGTATCTGATTCTGTAGATACCGACGTATTTAGACCTATTAATTATTCTAACCATCTTAATAGAGAACAGCATTTTGTTCCTGACGATGCTTGGATAGTAGGGGCTGTGATGAGAAACCAAAAGAGAAAACTCATTCCTAACCTTATGGGAATTGTCAGAGATTTAAGAGCAGCTACTAATAGTATTAGACCTCATTTGCTTTTACACACCAGCTTCCCAGAAAAACAAGGTTGGGACATCCCTTCTCTGTTACAAGAATATAATGCTTATAATTTCACTTTATTTACATACTATTGTCAAAAGTGTGGAAAGGCTCATGTAGGATATTTTAAGGGCGAAAAAACTAATTGTCCTTTCTGTGGTGAGAAAAGTGCTGTGTTCCCAAATGTAATACATGGACTAACAGACGAGCAACTTAATAAAATATATAATTTAATGAATGTCTATGTACAGTATGCTATATGCGAAGGACTAGGTATTCCTCAATTAGAAGCTGCGTCTGCTGGTATTCCTCTTATCTCTGTAGACTATAGTGCTATGAGCGAGGTAAGTAGTTATCTAAACGCAGACAAAGTATCGTATGCTTTGTTTAAAGAAATGGAAACAGGAGCGTTTAGAGCCGTACCTAACGATAGTGAGTGTGTAGGTATATTATATAGACGATTTATGCAAAATTCATACGAAGCTAAAAAGGCTAAAGCAACTATCAGGAAGAATATTATAGAAGCTTATAGCTGGGATAAAACAGCCAAGAAGTATGAAGAACTATTTGATAATATCCAACCTAAGAATATGTGGGATCAGCCTTTGAGTTGCAACCCTCAATATCCTGTGCAGCCAAATCAGACAAACAGAGAGTTTGTAGAGAATATTATTAAGTATGTTATTCAAAGCCCTTTCCTTTTAAGAAGTACATATATTCAAAATATGATTAGATTCTTGGATGAGGGATATACATGGAATGGTGGTCAAATTGTTCCTTATACTATAGAGATGGCAAAGAAAAATCTAGAAGGATTGTTGAATCACAAGGTTTTACTAGAAAAACTAAGATCAGGAGAGGCTACAGATAACTCACCATTTTTAAAGCATGGACAGTAATAGTATACTTTATATAGGCCCTTATAACGAGGTGTCAAATCGTGGTAGACTTTCTTTGTCTTACATAAGAGGTCTGCATCAATCTGGGCATAGATTAAAAATCGTCCCAGTATATTATCCTAGTGAAAAGTTTGTAGACACCCCCGAAGATATATTAGAATTAGAATCTAACAATTTAGATGAGTATAGTATTTGTTTCCAACACTGTGACCCTACGCAGTTTTGTTTTAATAGACAGTTTAAGAAAAACATTGGAATATATACTCCTACCAATATTACCAATCAGGACATAATAAACACTCGACTCAGCCTGTTAGATCATGTCATTGTTTCTTCCGATGCTATGTATGATGGATTACGACATATATTAGCTCCTCATATATTTAATAGAATGAGATGTTGTCCGTATATTTTTGATGTAAAGCAAACCATGCAACAAGAAACAAAAAGTCTCGAATGGATAGAAGCAGACAGATTTTATTTCTACTGCGAACTAGAATTTAATGAGGAATATGATTGGGAAAAATTATTATATGTCTATATAAGCACTTTCATGCACAAGAAAGCAGGACTAGTATTAAGAACATCAGACATACGCAATGAGTATGAAGCTGGAGATATCACTATGAGAATCAATCAAATTGCTACAGCAGCGGGTGTTGATATTGAAGAAGCTTCGATGCCTAAAGTTTTAAATGGTTACACAGACGACCAAATGTCTCTTAGTTTTATTAAGGCTACAGACTGTATGATAGAATGCGGAAGAACCCACGATTATAATATTAATATTTTTAAAGCAGCAGCGTTAAAGAAAAACCTAATATGTAATAATAAATTAGCAGCATCAGAATTTTTTGAAACAAATAGTGTCGAAGGACTAGCATGTAACATAAACAATAGTAGTCATCACGACAGATTTTCTTCTGATTTTTATAATAAACACTACACTATGGAACCCACAAGTTTGAGACAACAAATGCTAACAGTTTATTATGAAAGATTTCAAGACAAACCAGATAACTCTAAGACACTAGAAAAATATGATATTAGAAATTTAGACAGGATATTATTTTAATGTTTATCCAGAATATAGTTAAGAGAAACACTCAAACAGAAAACAAAATTCTGTATTCACACACAGATAATAAAGTATTTATACGAATGCTCAAAGCAGTATATGGTGCAGGAAGAACAGCAATAATTGACGAGTCTGCATTCTCACACAAAGGAATAGATCTAGTTATCTGCAACAACAGATTGGAACTGCTAGATACTTGTATATCTTTATGTGGATATCTACATTGTCCACTAATGGTTGTGGATCATAAAGTTAGACCTGAGCATTTACCTTCTAGTTCTATTGTCAAGCCTGCTATTACTCATTATAAAGTGGCCCTTACTCAGCCTATAGCAGAATCTTGGATGGAGTGTGATGCTGTACTAGGTACAGATATGACTAATCCTAAACAGGTAGAAAGTTGGAAAAGTGCTATCGAAGATATTATTAAACAAACTTATAAAGTGAATAATTATGAAAAAAAATATAGCGATATTAATTGATGAAGAAATAGAACATCCAAAAGATTATAAGTTTTATAGTCTTGAGGAAATTTCCGATTTGAAAAACGATCATGAGAATATCTACATAGGAGATCTGATCGACTATATTCCTCCATCAGAAATAGAAGGAACAATACAAGAAATTGTGTCAAAACTATCAGACACAGGACAGCTACATATTAAGGGGCCAGATATTTTACAGCTATCTTGGTTTTGCGGCAGACTGAATATAGACCTAAAGAAATTTAGATATATTATTTATGGCACAGGTCGTAAAGGCTGTTATAGTCTTGATGAAGTTATGGAAATGACTGTATCAGGAACAGGTCTTGCTGTAGCATCAACGTCATATACTAACGGATACGAATACTCTCTAACACTAAAGAAAATATGAATGAACCAATTAGTTTTATAATTACATCACCATATTATGATAATGGTATAAAATCTTTAGGGTCTAAGTGCATATATTCTCTAAAGAAAAATACCATTCTAGAAAAACAATGCAAGGCCATAGCTAAGTATTGTAACGACATACCATACGAAATTATATTTATAAACAATATAGACCACACCAGAACCAAAAAGTTTTTATTAGAAAAAAAGAATTTAAATATAAGATATGTTTATTTAGACAAAAATAATGTGAATCATGGAGGCTGTTTTTTAAAGGGTTTAGAACTTGCCAAGTATGACATGGTATTTAATATAGAGTGTGGGTTGGTTATTTCTTATCATGCACTATCAGATGCAATAAACAACAACAAAGATTGCGATATTAATATTTGCTGCGTTGGCAATAAGCATAAACAAAACACAGATTTAGAAGTTGGTTGTGTTATACAAAATTCTGTTATAGACAATATATTTTTTGGCCTAGACCACAAGTGTATTGGAATTAATTGTATAAACAAAAAAGCTAAACAATACATTTTAGAAAACTTTAAATTAGATCAGGATAAAAACAAGTATATATTTGAGATCATCAATACCTGTATTTCTAAACATCTCGTATGCAAGAAAACAGACTTGAAAAGCAAAGACGTTCATCTTATTTTTAACAAGAAGTCCTTACAACAATACATAGGTGTAATATGACCCA